>Ga0209985_10000176_pt1 | contig 74097 bp, 63 predicted proteins | sample NOAtaG_FD_187305 | JGI IMG/M metagenome (GOLD analysis project Ga0209985, IMG submission 187305) | Freshwater lake microbial communities from Lake Erie, under a cyanobacterial bloom - NOAA_Erie_Diel6S_1000h metaG (SPAdes) (version 2) | ecosystem: Environmental > Aquatic > Freshwater > Lake ... | reverse complement strand
TGCAACAATCAACACCCTATCCTCCATTGATCAGGTTATCGTAAAACTCCTTGACCACATACCGCGTTATCAGAAACAAATCGAAAATCAACTAAAAACGGTAACTTGACAAAGTAGGACTAATCATTAACCATTAAATTTACGATCAACTTAATCATCATTTCTTTATCATCCGGATTGCTTTCGGCAATCATGATGGTGATGGCTACGAGCGTATTATCGGCTATGATTTTACTGCCGTCAGTTGCATAGAGTTGTTTGTTCTTGTCGAGAAAGTAGAGAAACAAACCGGCCGCTATGCGTTTGTTGCCATCGGTAAAAGAATGATTTTTCACTACAAAATATAAAAGATTAGCGGCTTTTTCATGCAGGCTCGGGTAGAGATCTTTTCCGCCAAAGGTTTGATAGATGGTTTGCAATGAACTTTGAAACGATTCATCCTTTTCATTCCCAAACAACTTGCCTGCATTTTGTTGCTTGCGCCATAGCCCTATTTGTTTGATAGCCTCCACATAGGTTAATTTTTTAACGGATGCCTTTTTTGCTTGAGGCACCTGCAATTGCTGGTGATCATATTGATCGAGCAGATCCAGCGCATGCGAGTAAGCCGCAACTACTTTGAGCAACCCTACGGCTTCATCGGTAGAAAGCTGTTTCTGCTTTACTACATTCTCCAGCAGACTTAAACTCTTTTTTAAATCCGTAAGTTGTTGCTGCGATGCTTTTAACCGCTTTTCATTAATGGCATAACCCTTTACCAGATAATCTCTTAAGCGCTGTGTTGCCCACTGGCGGAATTGCGTTCCGCGTTTGGAATTAACCCGATAGCCTACGGATATGATAACATCAAGATTAAAACATTCAACTTCATAAGTTTTTCCATCGGCCGCAGTTGTTGCATTTTTTGCAACAACTGACTTTCTGCTCAACTCACGGTCTTCAAAAATACGCTTTAAGTGTCTGGATATTACGGATTTATCACGACCAAAAAGTTGTGCGAGCTGATTGAGAGAAAGCCACACCGTTTCATTCTCAAACCTAACTTCAATCTGAGCCTTACCATCCTTTGCCGTATAGATTTCTACGTCATTCATTTACTTAACTGCTTACTGACAGATATAATCATGCTGTTTTATAGATAATTATTTCACTCATTCATTTCATGCAGAATTGGTACTATCCGAAAATTCCAGGTGGTTGAAATATCCTCAATTGCTGGTCATTTTCAATTTATCTCTTTTTAATCCTATCATCCATTAATCTTACAAATCCTAGTGCAGACAATTTACACAAACATCTGCTGCAACAAGCCTTTTTTAAACGTTTGGGTGTGGGCGATTTGGGTGGCCACGCTTTCTATTTTGGCATCCAGCGCGGTGAGGAAGCTGGCGATTTTTTGTTGTTCTTCTGGCGATGGAAATGGAACCTTGAACTTCTTCAAATCGCTTCCATTTATTGAATTAATTGTTGCACCAAGATTACGATGTACTGCCTTTTTATAAGAATCTGTGTCAAAAAAATGAAATAAGTATTTGCTGTACTTGCTTCTAAATACAGTCATAAAAGCACCGAAAGCCAATCCGTCTGATTCTTTGTTTATGATTGCATTTTTACCAATCAAATCTCGGCTTCCGTTTCGAACGCAAATCAAAATATCATCTTCTTGAACAGGATTAAAGTCACCTTGATTCACATTTACATAAACATTATCATCAAATACAATTCTCCTACCTTGAACATTTGAAGACCTTAGAACAAGCACTCCATTTTCATTAACATCATCAGGGCTATAAGTTAAACCAGATACGATTTCCCCGATCTCCCCCAACCTCTTCTCCTCCCACTTCGGGTAGGGTTTGCCGTTTTCATCCTTGAAGCGGAGTTTGCCGGAGAAGAGCTGTTGCATTACACCTTTTTTGTACTGCTCCAGCCATTCCTTTTTGCGCGTGAGCTGCTGTATCTTTTCATCTACCGCACTTAAAAACGAAGCGATTTTTTGTTGTTCGGGGAGAGAGGGGAAAGGTAAAGCAACCGAAGACAATGTTTCTTGTCCAACATTATATCTTGTACTTCCACCCGATTTAGAAGTGATTTCATTTCTCGATAAATCTGTTTTTAAAAGCTTATTTAAAAACATTGGGTCATACTCACCAATCTTTTTTCCTCTGATAACAAATCCACCAAACGTTGCGGGTTTTGAGTCGAGATAAACACAAGCTGTTCCTACTTCTTCCCGAGTTTCTGAGCTTCTTTGAAAAAGAATATCGCCATAATTCACTGAGTATTTTTCAAAGACACTCTCATCAACGTCCACGCTTCCAATTATTAAGTCGTGTGTAATGAAATCGTTATTTAAAATATCCAGAACATTGATAAATTTAAACCCACTACCGTATTGCTCCTTGCTTGCATTAATGCCATTTTTGAATTCAAGCAATTGGCTGAGTTTTTTCAATTCCCATCCTCCAGAAAACTCTTTAAATCTCAACTTAGGCACTTTGCTCATCTGTCTGTATTAGGATTTTTAGGATTTCGGGATTTTAGGATTACTGGTTTTGGCTTTTGCTTTTGCTTTTGTTGGCATTCACTGCATCCTTGTTTTCGGGGTGGTTAACGTTATACACGCGTTTGAACTCCATGCTTCTTGCGCCAAAATTGATGAGTAACCCAATGGGTAAATTATAAGCTTGACAATAGTTCATGGCTTGTGCCAAATGGATGTCTTCGAGTTTTATTACAGCTTTTAGTTCCACCATAATTTTGGTTTCCACAAAAAAGTCAACGCGCCTCGAACCGATGAGATGTTCTTCGTAGTAAATGTCCATCTCCATCTCTCGCTGAAATCCTAATCCCTGCTTCTCCATTTCAATCGCAAGCGCCCTCTGATAGATCACTTCCTGAAAGCCGTTACCCAGCGTGCTGTGCACCTTCATGGCACAACCAATTATCCGGTGTGTTATCTCCTCATATTTCATTTTACCAATCCTATCATCCTAAAATCCTATAAATCCTAATTAAGACATTATTTTGATTTGCGAGAGGACTTTGATTTTCTAGCTGGCAATGCCTTTTGCTTTTTTTCTTGCTTGAGTTGTAATGTGCTTTTCGCATTCAGGCTGGTCACCACTTTTTTTCCTGTTTTGGCTTCCAGCTCCAGGCGCGCTACTTTGGCTACGTTGCCGCCTTGCTTTGCCACACGTTTACTGTCATCAAAAGATTTTGGCTTCACCGCCTGCGAGATATCTTTGGTAGAAGCTTCGGCCAGCATGTTTAAAATCAACTCGGTGTTGGTCATGTTATCGCGCAGGTTTTCTTTCTTCAGGCCTTTCAGTACTTTGTATTCTTTGGTGGTTTTATCGGCCCAGGCTTTGGTAATAATGTCGGTAAGGGTGGCAAACTGCGCACCTTCTTTCAAGCCGCGTTTGCGCCACTCATCGGTCAGTTCTTTTCGTATTTCAATACTTTTAAGTCGCTGGTTAATCCAGTTTTCGGAGTAGCCAAGTTTTAAATATTGTTCCAGTGCGCGGTCAATACTAAGTTCTGGATCCTGCATTTCATCGAGGCGGTCAGCGCCAACTTCGGCAAGCCATAGTTTAAATGGCTCGGCCTTGGGCGAAGGGATGGACTGAATTAAACGGAAGAGTTGTTCGGTATCGGCAACATCGGTAAGGCGCATTTTGCCATCAGGGGCTTCCATTTTCAAACCGTTACAATTTGTAACGGTTTCATTTCCTTCATCTAAAAGTCGCTTTTTCAACACACGCCAATACACCTGGGGATTTGGGCTTTCGGTCAAAACAGCTACTACATCTACAATGGCTATGAACCATTTTTCCTGTTCACTATCCCAAAGGGTTCTCACTTTCTTACCTTCAAATACCTGAATCGCATTTTGCTGTTTCATATTAAAAAGGTGTTTCTATGCCAAGTTCTTTACAGTAGGCGGCAATCGTGGTATTGGTGGCTTGCATGTCGGCATCGAGCTTCTTCAACTCTTTGGCTACGGCTCTCAGGTTTACTGCTTCTTCTTCTTCAAACGAATCTACATAGCGCGGTATGTTCAGGTTGTAGTCGTTATCGGCAATCTCCTGTAAGGTGGCTACGTAACTGTATTTGTCTTCGGCCGTGCGGGCGCGGTAGGTATCTACAATCTTATCAATATCCTGCGGGCGCAGCACGTTTTGCGTTTTCACCTTTTCAAAGTGTTGGCTGGCATCAATAAACAACACGTTGCCGTTGTGCTCTCTTTTCTTCTTCACCACCATAATGCACGTGGGTATGCCGGTGCCGTAGAAGATATTGGAGGGCAACCCAATGACGGCATCGAGGTAGTTTTTCTCTTTGATCAGACACTCGCGGATGTGGCCTTCGGCCCCTCCGCGGAAGAGTACACCATGCGGCAGCACGCAGGCCATGGTGCCGCCATCGGCCAGCAGGTGCACCATGTGCTGCACAAAAGCAAAGTCGGCCGTGCTCTTAGGTGCCAGCTTGCCGTAGGCGGCAAAGCGGTCGTCACTCATAAACAACGGGCTGGCACTCCACTCGGCCGAGAAGGGCGGGTTGGCCACAATGGCATCGAAGCGCATGTCCAAATGCTGGGGGCGCTCCAGCGTATCTTCATTTTTTATTTCAAACTCGTTGTAGCGCTTGTTGTGCATGATCATGTTCATGCGGCACAAGTTGTAGGTAGTGGGGTTGCTCTCCTGGCCGTAAATTTTGCCTACGGATTTTACTTCTTTGGCTACGCGCAACAGCAACGAGCCTGAGCCACACGTGGGGTCGTACACATTTTTGAGTTTTGTTTTTCCGGTAGTGACAAGTCGAGCGAGTACGGTACTTACTTGTTGTGGTGTATAGAACTCACCGGCTTTTTTACCGGCACCGCTGGCAAACTTACCAATGAGGTATTCGTAGGCATCGCCCAGCACATCGTTCTCGGTGTTGTGCAAGTCAAAATCAACATCATTGAGTTGATTGAGAATTTTTACGATCAGTTCATTTTTGGCGGATTCCGTTTTGCCGAGCTTGCTGCTGGTGAGGTCGAGGTCTTCGAAGAGGTTTCCAAATTCCTCTTCGCTTGGGGTACCCATGGTACTCTGCTCGATATGGTTGAGGATTTTGGTGAGGTCGTCCAGGATGAACTTGGCTTTACCTTCACCATTGCCGCGCTCGGCCAGCTCGCGGAAGAGTTCATCGGGTTCCAGGAAGTACCCGAGGGCATCCAGCGCATCGGCTTTTACCTCTTTGAGGTAGAGGCGTTTCTCTTTGTGCTTTTTTAGATCTGCGTAGGTGAGTTTATCAGGCTTGAGGATTTTATTGGCGTGATCCTCCATTTTTTCGCTGAGGTATTTATAGAAGATAAAGCCGAGGATGTAGTCGCGGAAGTCGTCCGCATCCATTTTACCGCGCAGGGTGTCGGCAATTCGCCAGAGTAATGCTTGGAGGTTTTCGGGCATGGGTAAGTTTAGTTCTGTCCTTTGCAGGCACTAGTCTAACAAATAGCCAATATACCTAACCCGATAACACGCGTAACACGGGACCCCGAAAAAATTTATTCGGGTATACGTTGGCAAACGTTAAACAGAAACGCTGGCCACAGGCCATTAATCCGCGGCCGGGATGGCAAACCCAATGAAGCAAACCCTATTCTGAGCGGGTAACGTGAATCAGCCCGGGCGTGATGGTGCGCTGGAGGAACCAAGCTGCCAGTGCGGGGAGATCGGGAGCGAAGAATCCCCTGTTAGTAGGGCGGTGTGGCGAGAGGGGGATCCTTCCCGCCTGTTTGGCGGGTGGGGTCCTCATTCCTGCGAAACCAAAAAAAGCAAACCGTATTCTGAGCGGGTAACGCAAACCAGCTCCGGGCGTATACAAATGGCTATCGAGGCAAAGCAGCCGATGCGTGGAGGTCGGTAGCGAAGAATCCCCTTTTAGTAGTTCGGTTTTACGATGAGGGGATCCTTCGCCACGCGAAACGCGTGCCTCAGGATAAGGCTTCGAAAAGAGAGGGCGGCAAGCGTCCTCATTCCTGCGAAACCAAAAAAAGCAAACCGTATTCTGAGCGGGTAACGCAAACCAGCCCCGGGCGTATACAAATCGCTATCGAGGCAAAGCAGCCGATGCGTGGAGGTCGGTAGCGAAGAATCCCCGTTTAGTTCCTCGGGTGTCGATCCTCGCAATGACGGAGAGTACGTCATGGCGAGGCCTGCTTCCGGCCGAAGCCATCTCTACAGTTTCTAGTAACCCTTAGCATTTAGTTGGGCTCAAGCACATTAAGAGCCTTCAACAATCCCGTCCGCCATCAACTCCGCTTGCTTCATCACGGTATCAATCGCTTTCTGTTGCTTATCAGGAGGATAGCCATATTTACTGAGTGTTCTACGCACGAGAACCATAAGCTTGGCTCGGGCGCTTTCTCGGATGGTCCAATCTAAAGTGGTGTTGGAACGAACCTTATCAGCTATTTCGCGGGCGATGTCCTTTAGTGTATCGTCTCCTAATACCTGAACTGCACTGTCGTTGAGCTCAAGCGCATTATAGAAAGCGACTTCGTCATTGGTTAATCCCAGTTTCTCGCCTTCTCGGTCGGCTTCTTTGATTTCTTTGGCAAGGTTGATCAACTCTTGAATGATCTCCGCTGTGGTCAACAGATTGTTTTGGTATTTCTTGATGGATGACTCCAGCATTTCCAATAGCTTCTTACTTTTTACCAGGTTGGTTCGCGACCGGATCTTTAGTTCATCACTCAAAATTCGCTTGAGAAGTTCAATAGCCAGGTTCTTATGCTTCATGCCCTGAACTTCCAAGAGAAATTCTTCCGACAAAATCTCAAGCCCCGATATCTCCGGTTTGGCCATCCCAGCAGCTTCAAAAATGTCAATCACCTTGTCGCTGCTGAGGGCTTCATCAACAATTTGTTTAATGGCCGTTTCGATCTGGGCGTCACTCTTGCCGCCTCCTGTTCCCTCGAATTTTACCAATCGTGCTTTGACTGCCTGGAAAAATGCCACTTCCGGCAAATATTCTTGGACTTCTTCTCGTGTGATACATAAGGAAAGCGCCTGACTCAACAAACTGACTTCGCGAATAAACCTTTCTTTACCTTCTTTCAATCCAAGTATATGCTCCTCTGCCTGAAGAATAATCGACAACTTCTGATTTGCATCGGCATTAAAGAATCTGCGGTAGTTAAACTTGTAGCTATTTTCATAGTAGGATTCCGGTTCCTCAGCTGCCATTGAAAGTCTTGTGGAGCTGTCTTCATTGAACATCTGTTGAATCACTTCCAACTTCTCGTTGAAGACTTCAATCGCTTTTTCAATATTCTCTGCGGGTTCGCCTTTGCCACCCGCTTCGCCATAAAACGAAAGGGCCTTCTTCAAATCCGTGCCGATACCCAGGTAATCGACTATCAAACCTCCGGGCTTGTCTTTGAATACCCTGTTCACTCTTGCAATGGCTTGCATCAGGTTATGGCCACGCATGGGTTTATCGACATACATGGTGTTAAGACAAGGTGCGTCAAAGCCGGTGAGCCACATGTCTCGCACAATGACCAGCTTCAATGGATCAGCGGGGTTTTTCATGCGCTCGGCAAGGGCTTTGCGTTGTTGTTTGGTGGTTTTGAACTTGGCTAACTCCGGACCTTCATCGCTGCTGGCGGTCATCACCACCTTAATCATGCCTTTGCTCAGGTCATCATCATGCCACTGCGGACGGATTTCAATAATAGCTCTATATAATTGAGCGGCAATTCTTCGGCTCATGGCCACGATCATTCCTTTACCCTCAAAAGCGCTCTGCCGCTTTTCAAAATGGGTAACGATGTCTTTGGCCAGGTTCTTTACCCGGTCAACGTTACCAACAATGGCTTCGAGCTTAGTCCACTTGGCTTTGGCTTTTTGCTTCTCAGTGACTTCCTCGTCCTGCTCCAGTTCTTTATCGAACTCTTCAATGAGTCTTCTGCCGTTCTCATCCAGATTCACTTTGGCCAAACGACTTTCATAAAGAATCTTAACGGTTGCACCATCTTCCACCGCATCTTTGATATCGTAGCGGTCGATATAGCTACCGAAAACCTGAGGAGTGTTGACATCTGTGCCTTCAATGGGTGTGCCCGTGAAACCAATATAAGTAGCGTTCGGCATGGCATCGCGCATGTACTTAGCGAAACCGTAGGCCAAACGTTTTCCAACTTTATTCTTGTTGTCATCTAACACATCGAGGTACTTGGCCTCGAAGCCGTATTGGGTGCGGTGTGCTTCATCGGCTATTACTACAATATTCTTGCGATCGGATAATTGATCATATTCCGACTTCTGGCCTTCTGGCAAAAACTTTTGAATGGTAGTAAACACAATGCCACCACTCGCTACTTTGAGTAAGTCTCTGAGGTGATCGCGGTTCTCCGCTTGTACAGGTTCTTGCCTTAATAATTGAGTAGATGCTGCAAACGTATCAAACAACTGATCATCCAGATCATTGCGGTCGGTGATCACCACAATGGTTGGGTTTTGCATAGCCGGTGTGGTGATGAGCTTGCCGGAATAAAACACCATGCTCAAACTCTTGCCCGACCCTTGCGTGTGCCACACCACGCCACCGCGTTTATCTCCGACCTCACCCCGGCCCTCTCCAGAGGAGAGGGAGGAATTGCCAGACGCCACGAGTGTGCTTTGTACAGCCTTATTCACTGCATAGTATTGGTGATAGGCTGCCAGCTTCTTGGTGGTTTGGATTTGAATGAGCCCGACCTCACCCCCGTCCCCTCTCCGGAGGAGAGGGGTGGCGGACTTCTCAAACACGATGAAATTGCGAACAAGGTCCAGCAAGGTTATTGGTTGCAACATACCGTTGATCAGCGTTTCCAACTGTGGCTTGAAGCGCGATGCCTCGCGTACTCCATCCGCAGTTTTCCAAGCCATATAGCGACTAAGGTCTGCCGAAACGCTTCCGGCCTTGCACTCCAACCCATCCGACACAATGCAAATCGCATTGTAAGCAAACAAGCTGGGTATGGTGGCCTTGTAGGTTTGCAGTTGCTGGTAAGCGCTGGTGATGCTGGCATTATCGCTGGCAGCATTCTTCAATTCCATGATCACCAACGGCAGGCCGTTGATAAACAACAACACATCCGGGCGTTTGTGTTGGTTGTTCTCAATGATGGTGAACTGGTTCACCACCAGAAACTGATTGTTGGCTGGGTTCTCGAAATCTATAAGCGCTACCTCATGGCTGCGCTCGTACCCGTTTTGCTGGTAGGGAATCTTAACTTTCTCCACCAGCGCTGCATGAAACAACTCGTTGTTGTGGAGCAAATCCGGGGAAGCAATGCGAAGTACTTTTTGAATAGCTGCCTCCTGCGCATCCAACGGTAGGTTGGGGTTGATGCGGCCAACGGCATCCCGCAACCGATTCACCAATACGATCTGACTAAAACTCTCACGCTCACAGAAGATACCTTCTGGCGAAATCTCTTTACCATTGACATACGCCCACCCAAGCCCTTGAAGGATTTCAATGGCTGATTGCTCGATGATATTTTCTGTTATAGACTTCAATTTTCATCTTGAAGGCAATCCGAAATTCCCTGCCAAAATACTTGGAAGCTTTTGGATCGGTTCTTAAGAGGTTCCATATTTTTAGAAATCTCATATGCGGCCTCAGTCTTACGTAGCCCAGTTTTAAAATAGCCACCTCTCTGAAGCAAAGATTCCATTGATTCCCATGTATTTTGAATTGAGTCTGGAATTCGATACTTCGCTTTCATCTCAAAATTCTCAGACAATTTAGGATATGCAAGTCGCATCGCATCAGCATCACCAAAAAACCAGGCCTCTATTTCCTCGACAGCTACTCTGCTAAGTACTTGAAAAGACCCCGCATCAGTTCCTGTTTTAACCTTGAGGCCAGCAGTTTTTGCAATTTTATTAAGTGAATTTTTCAGCTCAATGCAATCATCCCGGTCTCTGTCAACCAAAACAACAATTCTATAATCAATAGGAATCCACCTTGCATAACCTTTCAACTCCAATGGTAGCTTATTTAGCAAATCTTTTTTCCCTTGAAACCTTATGCATCTATACGTGTGCTCGCCCATTATTATTTTTGGCAATAAATTATCCAAAACTCTTTCGGCAGACTCTTCTTCTAGCAGGAATTCAAAGTGCATTTAACCTTTTTTTGGTTTAAACTTATAACTACCAGCATTTACCAAAGGATCACCAACCTCAAAATGTCCTTCGGCCCAAAGATTACCGAGTAATGCACCTTCTTCAATAAATTCATTAATCCCCTGCATGTCTGAAGCCAACTTAGCCTGCGTATAACCTTTATCGTCCCGAAACAATACATATAATTCATCTGCGCGCAGGCCATTTACAAAATAAGGACTATGTGTTGTGACCATTAGCTGTGAAAACTCTGCCGCGGCTCTACACTCCTCACATAAGTCTGGCAGCAATCTTGGGTGTAGCTGATTTTCCGGTTCTTCAATTCCTATTAACTGAGGCGGATTGGGGTCATTTAGCACCATTAAATATGCAAGCAACTTCAATGTACCATCGGATGCAAATTTCGACAGGATTGGCTTGTCAAATGGTGCATCCTTGATTTGCAATAGTAATCTTCCATCCTGCATTATGTCGGCCTCAACTTTCTCAAGTCTGGGAACCCGTTTTGAGAGTGTCGAAAGCACTTTTTCAAGTACAGGGCTATGTTGTTCTCTTAAGTACTGCACCACATTTGGCAGATTATCTCCAGTAGCCGATAGCCTCTCTTGTGGACCTGCCTCAGGAATACCCCGCGTCTGATCCGCTGTGAGGTAAGATAAATACCATCCTGTAATAAACCTTCGTAACGCAATAACACGAGGGTTTTTCGATAATTGTCCAAGTGTGTTCACAGCAAGCATTTCCGGGCTGTCCAGTGACTCTTCAATCTTGCTATCAGAGATATCCGGAGTCTCTCCAGATATTACCTTACCTATCCCTTTCTCAAACTCTAAAAAAGCAAACGGTTTACCTTTTTCACCACGTCTCCACAAAAGTCTCTCACTCTCAACAAAAGGTCCCTTCTGGTTCTCACCAATTTTCAATTCATAAGTTATTAGGGGGCTTTTAGGTGTCTCGCGATATTTTATAAGAAAACTGATTGGGCCATCACAACCTTTCGTTCTTAATTCTTTGAATCTTCCTCTCTTATCCCAAGCCTTTCTTAGGCCAACTGAAAAGCACTCACTTAAAAAAGCAAATACATCAAAAACTGTTGATTTGCCACTTCCGTTCGGTCCAAGAAAAACGGTGAGGGGCTTTATTTCTTTCAACTCTAAATTTTGAAGTGCTCGATAATTCACCACTCTCAAGTACTCTATTCGCGGCACAGCCTTAGATGGTTCAACTTGAATTGCTTTTTTCATTCCACAAATTTACAAAGTTATTACCTTACCCGCACCTCCCCGCTCATCAACTTGGGCAGCAAAGTATCCCGTAGTTGGGTGAGCGTGCGGATTTGGCTTTGGTTAAAAATTATCTTATCAAATAAGGGACGAATTTCTTCGCCCAACGATTTTACTTTCTCCTTATCATAGCCAGGAAATGCCATTTCTTCAATTCCACTTGAGCTAATATTTTCCTGTGCACTTCCAGCACATGCATTTATAATATGTTCTTGACCTTCTCTTGATTTCAGTGCCAAGTAACCAATCAAATCACCGTAGGGCACTTTGGCTTCAAGCTTTCCTACGCGTTGATTAACCCAAATTTCTTTTTCGGTTTTCTCAACGATTCCAATCTTTCCTATCTCAGCACCAGTCATCGCGATAAGAAAATCCCCACTATTAATTTTAAATCTTTTATCAACATTTTTAACAACTCCTTGATCAACGAAATCCGTGTTTGTAATATCAATTGAACCCATCGATATATTTTTGATTTTGACTATGCCCGCGAATCCAGCCTCTTTAAAGTCCTTGCTCTTGAATGCAAACCCGCCCTGCACTTTGATATACTCAGTTAGTGTGCCGTTCCATTCATCTTCCACAAACCACTGCCTAAAAAGCGTTTCGGCTAGTTGCTCCAGGGTTTTGTTTTGGCGGTGGAGTAGATCTATTTTATCATCCAGGCTGCTGAGGACTTCGGCAATGGCGGTTTGTTCACTTCTTGATGGAAGTAAGAATTGATATTCTTTAATTCTTGAAGGAGATGTGTGCATGATTGACGTTCCGCTTGCCGAGCCCACAATAAAACTCTGATACTCCTTGGTACGCATTAACCAATAAATAAAATCTTCGTTAGCCTCGCTTCCCTTAAATTGAACTAAGCCAATTCGTTGGTTGTGAAGAAAATTGATACCATCGTACATTGGAATTTTGGCTGCGTACCCTAACGTATCAGTTTCCTGACTTAGATCCGTCATGGTAACAACGATGTCACCAGTTTTTAGAATATACTCGTTTGGGAATTCGTAGTTAAAGTATTTAAACTTGGAATTTTTAAATCCGCCACCAATATTGAAGTTACCTGGAGTTACTAGAATATTTCTTGTTGGCTGGTCTGTTATACCCGTTCCGCTAAAGGCAAATCCATGCTTTACCTCAATAAAATCGCCAAGCTTATGTTCCCTCCACTCACTCATAATGCATCGATTTGATCTGCAACTGTTTCAATGTGGTCAAGCCCGTATAGTAGCGCTTGTTCGTTAATATTCATCCAACGGAATAGTTCCAATATCTGTGCATAGTGCTGTCGGGCGTAAGTGGTATTCTTTACTGCTTGCCCGTTAGCAAAACATATTGGCTCGTGGTGCGCTAGCCGGTTTCGCAGCATATTTATTTTTTCGAGTTCCGCAAAAACATAAGAATGGTTGTATTGCTGATGTGGCGTACTCGGTGGTCGATTGGGGAAAATAGCTAGCAGCGTTTGTCCGCCAGCAAAATATTGGTGCCTGCCAAACATATATCGCCAAAAGCCAAAGTCCATTTCGGCCAATAATTTTTGGTGGGAATACGGGTTGAGTCTGCTCATGGCCGTGTTTACAATTCTGGGAGTTATGCCGCAAATAGGCTGGTTAAAAAATCCGGTTCCCTGAGCCGAATCTCGGAGCCAATCCACACCATGGATAGCTGAATAATGTCTGTCTATTTTATTGCGCAAAGCAATTTCTAAACAGCTGACCACGGTGAAAAACTCCTGTGAAAGCCTTAGATTTAAGCGGTAAAGCGTCATGGTTTTTTTTGAATTTCCAGCCATGGAGGTCAAATAACGGCCTATTCTGGCGTTGGAAACGATATCTTCAAAATCCCTGAACTTCACTTTGCTTGTTTACGTTTTCTAATTGTCTTAGCTTTGCATCAAATTATAGTTCCCGGAGGCCCCTGAAGCAATTCAAGCCTCCGGGTTTTTTTGTTACCTAAGATACTCTCTCCATAGTGCCTGCATTCACCGCTGCGAGATTCTTTGATATTCTTTCATTTAAGTCACCTTCTTCCGCAATCTGCTTTTCTAACTCTGCTTTTAGCGACTCAAACCTTTCATTGAAATTAAATTCATCCTGATCATCGGGCAAACCCACATAACGGCCCGGAGTAATGACATAGTCAAGCGCTTTAACATCATCTACTTTCACCCCTTTGCAGAAGCCGGGCACTTCTTCATATTCGACCTCACCCCGGCCCTCTCCAAGGGAGAGGGAGGAGTTTCTCCAAGCATGGTATGCGTCAGCTACTTTGTTTATGTCTTCATCGGTTAAGTCGCGGTTTCTGCGGTTCACCAAATAGCCCAGGTTGCGGGCATCAATAAAAAGTATTTCACCCTTGCGTTGTATTTTATTTCTCCGCAAGAACCACAGGCAAGCGGGTATCTGGGTGTTGAGAAACAACTTGGTGGGTAGGTTTACCACACACTCCAACAAGTCGTTGTCAATAATGGCTTTGCGTATTTCATACTCGCCCCCGCTCTTGGTGGTGAGCGAGCCCTTGCTGAGTACAAAGCCGGCCAGTCCGTTCGGTGCCAGGTGATAGAGGAAGTGCTGTATCCACGCGTAGTTGGCATTGCCTGCCGGGGGCACGCCATATACCCAGCGGGCATCGGTCTTCAGCAAGTCGCCACTCCAGTCGCTGTCGTTAAAGGGTGGGTTGGCAATAATGAAATCGGCCTTCAGGTCTTTGTGGGCATCGTTCAGAAAGCTGCCCTCGTTGTTCCACTTCACATTGCTGCTGTCTATGCCGCGTATGGCCAGGTTCATGCGGGCCAAGCGCCACGTGGTTTGGTTGCTCTCTTGCCCATAGATGGAAATGTGATCGGCCGGATTGAGACCCCCTGCGGCTCCCCCGAAGGGGGAGGGGCGGCCGGGTTTCTTTTTACGATAATAATCTTGATGGGATTTGATGAATTTCTCGCTTTGCACAAACATGCCGCCACTGCCGCAGCAGGGGTCGAACACGCGGCCTTCGTAGGGTTCCAGCATCTCCACCAACAGTTTCACCACGCTGCCGGGCGTATAGAACTGGCCGCCCTTCTTGCCTTCGGCCAGCGCAAACTCACCGAGGAAGTATTCGAACACACGGCCCAACACATCTTTGCTTTGCGATTCTTTGGTGCCCAACGTGGCGGTGCTGATCAAGTCTACCAATCCGCCCAGGCTACCCTTGTCGAGTTTTTCTTGCGCAAACACTTTGGGCAACACGCCCTTCAACGTGGGGTTGTCTTTTTCAATGGCGTCCATGGCATCGTCAATGTCTTTGCCAATGGTGGGGAGCTTTGCACGACCTTGCAGCCAACTCCACCGGGCTGAGGGTGGCACATAGAATACTCGCTGAGCGAGATACTCATTACGATCTTCCGGAACGGCACCCTCAAACTCACCATTGCCCTCCACCAGTTGTTGGTGGAGTTCTTCAAAGGCATCGGAGATGTATTTAAGAAAGATGAGACCGAGGGCCACGTGCTTGTACTCGGCCGCGTCCATGTTCTTGCGCAGCTTGTCGGCCGCTTTCCAGAGTTTCTTTTCGAGGGGTTCTTCTACTACTTCTTTTGCTTTTTTAGCCATCGGTTTCGCTAGACTATACGTGTTTGGAAAGATACATCAGAAATTGATGGGAGGAAATGAGGTCGAAGAGAAGTTCGACTAATCATAATTGATAACACCAAGGGCAAATATAAACAAGCAACTAGAAGAGGGTTTTTCGTATCACTTCTCACGCAATTTTCGCCTTAGGTTTCTTTTGGCATCTTGATATTTATTTCCTGCCACCTCACGTATGATTTCCTCATGACTAAGGCTGCTAATCGCATAGCGTTTCCTGGCATTCCTGAACATCAGGTTAGCTAAATACCTACTTTCTGCCTCTTTTCTTGCACCAGAAAGCGAGTCGGTTAACGCCTTTAACCATGTGCGTGTATCTTGAAAACCACTTGCCGTAATTTTCATATGCTGAGCGGTTGTGGCCTCAAGGAGGCGGGTAGCTGCTGTCAGTTGATTAAGGCTTTCATTAATTTTCTCTTCTTGGGCTTTGCTCCGGATTAATGTTCTCACATGTGCCCGGTGCAACTGGTAAATATTCAGTAGGCCCTCATCAAAATCCTTTGAGTCATAGTTAAAGAGCTTCAACGTGTGGTGATACAGTTCCTTCAAGTCGTTTTTGGATTCATATGGAAAAGAAGATAGCTGTCTAAGTTGTATCAAAACGTGGCACCTGATAAAACCATTGATTTTTTCCTCACTCCGGCATTGGTTGTTTATTTTCATTTGTTCAATGAGTGTGGCAAAATTGTATTTTCGAGCTACTAGATCAGTTGTCAGGACGTAATTGAGCGCTACTTTTTCATACTTTTCTATAAAAAAAACTGCCGAGTCCACAATCGCAAAGTTGCGTTCGATCGCCATGAGCCTCTCGGCTTCGTATTGCGCCAACGCAGGGGGTAGGTAACAAAGGTTCAACAGCATGAGAATAAGACCACTAGTTTTCATCATATGCTTTGGTGGGTTTAGTTTTTTCCTTCTTTAGTCGCTCTATGTCTGCTTTAAGTTTTACAACGCTATCCTTGATTGACTTCAGGTTCGTGTCAAGTGCATCAAAACGCAATTGATTCGGATTGGGCATTTTTGACCAATCTATACTATCGCGGCCCCATGAACGGGGTGCATTGTAGGTGTTGTAAGTAAGTGAATTATTGAAGGATACGTGTGGTTTGTCAAAGACGGTGTTTTCTTCTGTTACGGGCTTAAAAAATGGCACCGTTAACAAAAAGAGTATGTAAACGGAGATTTTTGAAATGTTGATTTCGGAGAAATCGCCCTTCATATCAGTTTCCAGCCATTCGATATAGGAATAATACCATGCCAGCAAAAAGAAAAGCACTACTGTAAGAAACAGAAGCAGTCCTCTATACTGCACCGTTCGCAGCCAGGCAGACCAGTGTGTGCGATAGGCTCTATCCGCTGCCTTAAGCGATTCGTCAATGTAATATCGAATGAGCCCCGAGTTGGATGATGTAAAAAAATCAGTTGATGCTGTGCACCTGTCTCTATTTTTGTCTTCACAATTTTGAGTGGACGCTCTTGAATGGGTTTTCTTAGCTGGCGGCCTGCAAAAACAAGAATCTGTGACTTGCGCCACATGTAGCGCTGTGTCTACAAGATCATTGAAATTGAGTGTTAAATTGATGCAGGCCTCGCAATCACGGGGATTGAGCCGAAAGGCATATCGCTGGTAACTTTTGAGAAACTCTTTGGCGAGGCTGTCTTTTTTTTTGTACTCCTTACGTTTTACTAGGGCAGTGTCAAAGGATCCAACAAATAGCCTATCGTTTAGGGCATTTCTGTAGGCTTCTTTCGTTTCTGCCTTATACTGTTTGTTGTCGTTGGTGTAAAACGTCCGCCAGTAATATGTGACCCAAAATGTTATCAACCCCACAAATACAATCCACATTTGCATTTTGGCCTGCTTTGACTCGCGCCTGAAGTTAAAAGTGTTGGATCGTTTCCGAAGTGAGAGAAAGATCAGGAAAATCAACTGAAGCAGAATGGTTGCAGATGACAAAAGGCCAAAGAGATTTGCAGGAACTAGAAAAAAAGCAAACACCAAAAGGACAATTAGCCCGAGCAAAACAAAAACGAAAATTGAAAAAAAATGTGATCGCTTTTCGCAGATAATGGCTTTCAATCCTTCTCGATAGTTAAAGCCAGTAATCCAATAAAGAACCGCTATCACCGGGGCCACAAAGTATATAATAACAAATAACTTGGTGCTTGCCTTTAGGTCAATCGAAAGAAAGCTTTCGATGTGATTCACAGCTTCTTCAACCAGTAATGTAAATGATACTAATCCGGCTATTAGTGGAAGCAGTTCTGCTTTTACTCCGTTAAAAAATCCCAAGTCTCTCTTGCTATCCATATGACTGATTTTGATCTGCGTCTACTTACTGATTCTTCCCATCAACCCCTCCACAATCTGTTGTTGCGTGCGCTGCCGCGGGAAGGAATATTCGCGGCCGCGGGTAATTTTTCTTCCGTTCGGTTCGGTAGTGGTGGATTTCGGTTCCTTTTCCATCCAATCCGGCAACCCGCGCGAGAGCTCCCACGCCAGGCGGGCATCGCGCAGGGCCAGGCGGTCGTCTTCCAGGTCGGTTGCCCGTTTGGCGGTGCGGGCTGCAGTGCGCAGCAGCGCTACCCCGCCCGCAGATGAAATCACCAACACCACTAGCGCCACGTAGACCAACGGATCGTAACCGCCACAGGCAGGGCATTGCAGTATTTTGGCTTTATCGTTTTCGCAACAGTCTACGGGCGTTAACCTGTTGCCTGCCGGCTCAGGCCGTTTGGTAGTGAACAGGATGATCACCAGCGCAGCCAGCGATACAAGCAGAACCGCCAGGCCCAGGTAAAGTGAGCGCGCACTGTGCTTGCGCGCTTGCGTAAGGAGGGCATCCGTAGCGGAGGTGTCAAAGAACGGGGTAACATGTGCGGCATGAGCAGCCGCAGCAAGGTCGGACGAGTGTTGGAGGATAGGCTGAGGTGATGACATAGGTCGGGGTTATTGGATGAAGTGGCGGATGATATCGCGGTAGAAAGGCGGATGGGTCCAGTAGTCGCTGTGCGTGAACTTGATGAAACCGGAAGGCTTGAAGCGGCAGTCGATGTTGGTGAGGTTGTGGTAATAATCCAGACCACCGCTCACGTAGTCGTAGCCGTCATAGTAATTACGCCAGGGAATATCTTCAAGGTGGCGTTGCAGGCTGCTGTTGGTTTTCACGTAATTCGGATTGCCCCGGTTCGAGTTGCCGAAGTTGATGTCGCGCTGCTTAAAGCCGTTGAAGTGATCGAGAAACTGTTGACGTAAATACTGCTCATCGGGTACATTCTCGCGCAGGAAAAACATGATCTTATCCAGCGGGCTGCCAAAGGTGACAAAGCCGCAGAGTTGCTTTTCCAGTTTCGCGCCCGTGGTTTTGTGCGTGCCGTCTTTCCGGTATCCGTTCACTTCGCCCTGGTTCACCAGCAGGTTCATGCGGTTGATGGCATCGTAGGCCACCTGGCTGCCAAGCGAGTGGCCAGCTACTACTACGTGCGCGTAGTAGGGTAAATTTTTCTCGTTGCCGTCCTCCCGTTCAATCAGGTACTTCAACGACTTAACGGCCCCTTCCTGTATGCGTTTTTTGACGTCATAAAATTTAGACTTGGGGTCGTTCACGTTGTAGACCACCACATCGCCAATCACGTTGGTGAGGCCGCGCACGGCATTGTCCGAATAACTTCGAATGAGGGCATCGGCCAGACTGCCCAGGAAGGGAATGCGGGTGATTAACCAGAGGAAGCCGCGCCAGAGGGCATCGAGCCCGAGCAATACTTTGGAGGCAAACGACACAAACAGGTTGTAGCGAAAGCTGCTGAATTCGCCTGTGCGCGAGTGGAAGAACAGGCTCTTGTCTTTGTATTGCTGGCCCAGGCTGGCGTTGCGTTTGTAGAAGTGGCGGGCGCCTTTTACCACGCCTTGTATCCAGCCGTTGATGTCGCGCCACGTGGCTTTGTCTTCGGAGTAGTAGGCCCAGTAGTATTCGTACAAGTCGATGAAGCCCGGCTTGCCTTTGCGCGAGAGGCGCAGCACGTTATCGAACCACATGCCCCCGCGCGTGTCGGGCTTGTCTACCAGGTGGTGGCTCACGATGAGGCTTTCGCCAAACGCTTGTTGGTAGACCTGGATGAGGCCGCGGCCAAACTGGTCGAGCGTTTCCAGCGGCAGTTGGTTGCCGATGCCGTGCACCACCAGCATAGCGGTGGGCACTTCGGGCCAGGTTACCTCTGCGCTGGCGGGAGCGAGTTGGTCGCTGCCGTTGGGGGTGAAGGGGGTGGGGTCGTTCATAGTTGTGGGCTAGCTTCGCAATCGGATAGCGGACTCTTCAAATGCGTGCTCTAATTGCGCCTGGCGCAGTAACTGCCGGATGTTTTCCTTTTTCCATCGGGGCATGCGCGGATGGCAGATCACTTTCATGTTTAGCTGATGGAGCGCCAACGGCTGCGAATCCAGACCGGTGTGTGCGTTATGGTGGTCGTTTACGCGAACCACAAAGCGAAACTCACTTTCGTGTTTGAAGCTGCTGTCCTTGCGTAAGGCCACTCGCCCTACCGAGTTGTTTTGGGTAGCCCGGTAAACGTTGGTCAGGTTTTGATAAGATACGCGACCACCGTAGTAGGCGGACAGGTTGCGCGCAGGAGCCATGACCAATTGCCTGACTAGTTTGCCGAACTGCACTTTCACGGCTACGCCATCGGCATTGGCATACAAATTCCACATCGCCACCGATTCGGTAGCATCGGCAAACCAACAGCTGACGAATGACGTTCGCTGAATAGCATTAATGGCATTGAGTTTCTTTTGCAGGGGCAGCGGCAACGGGTCGAAGAGCGTTTTGTCGAGAATCAGTTCGCTTAGCGAAACGTTTTTGACGAGATTGAGGTTAACTTTTTCTGCGTAGGTAACCAAAGCGCTGATGGGAATTCCCTCGAGCGGGTCTTCGAACTGATCCATTCGGGCAAAGCGCACGGTGCGATCGTGCAGGAGTTTGAGAAATTTATGGATGTCAAAGTATCGCCACAGAAAGTCCTTGGCGGCTGGCGGCTTAGGCGAGCGAATGATTTCCGGCTTTTTCATGGGTTACCGCTTTTTAAGGCTACCGGTGGGAAGATGCTCCACGTAATGCCACCCATCAGTTGGTGGCCGGAGTCGACAAACCGGAAGTTATAATTGTCGTGCCCCGCGAGATAGGAGAGAAATACTCCAAACTCCGGAATATTTTTCCACGCATAGTAGGTGATGCGTAAATCGCTGCGCCACGGATTAACGCGCGGGTGAGCGCCCTGAATAAGTTCCAGGTTTTCGGCCACAGACAAGCGAGTGCCACTGTCGAACGAATGAATGTACTCGTAACCAAGCTGGTAGCGGATACGTCCGTAAAGGTCAATGTCAGCCTCGAAATACCCGCCAAAAGGCAGTACTCCTAAAAAGTTATCGTGATAGAGTACAAATCCGGCTCGTATGGAGTGCACGCGTCTGGGGCGCATGTCATCGTCCAGTTGGTTTATCCGATAGTTGAAAATGAGTTCAGTGAGATTGGTAGAAAAATTACCGCTGGACCGATTCAGCATGTGGGAAAGATCGGAATGGTCGTTGATCAGTCGGTACACGCTGTCGCATGCTGGCGTTCCATCTGCGATATTTTCGTTGAAGGCGCAGCCGGCCTGTCCATTGCTGTAGTGTCCGCTTTCGAGGGCAACGGTGAGAAAGCGGTCATTCGTAAACCGAAACATGTGCTGTGTACCGAAAAATATCCGGTAAGATGGTGTTTTCACCGGCAACGAGTTATCGGTATACATCCGCAGGTGAGGCCGGAAGGAAATGTACCAGGCGCGCATGTGAGGCTTGTCTTCCATCAGTCCGTCCATGATGTTGTTACTGAAACTGTAGCGTACGGTTGGACTGGCTTCGAAGAGAATGGTTTCACTCGGCACGTAGCTCGTTCGTAACCCGATGTACGGATCATCGGTGACGGGATAGATTTGCCGAAAGCCGTCAAAGTTCTTTTGTGGGTAGACCAGCACCGGAGCCAATATCATACATACGATCAACGCTCTCATGCCGGGTCGACAAAAAGAATCTGGTGAATTTTTTCGCGTACGTCATCGGGTAAGCCAACCGGATAACAGAAGGAACCTTTGGAGACCCGGTTATGAAAGAAGGCAAAGGGAACGCCCAGGCCTTCCACCTCACGGGCTACCTGTTGGGTGTGCGCAATGCTGCGGGTTTCGAGGTAAAAGGTTTGATCGACTTGCTGGTAAACACAGTTGTGAGCGGTGAGTACCGTTGCCACCTGCTGTTGTTGCACCGGGGTGGCCTGCACCAAGGTAAGGATGTTGCCGTAGTAGCTCATGAGCTAACGCGATTTCGTAAAGAAGTTTATCAGGGGAATGTCCATAGCCAAGAAAATTCGAAGGCTGCCATTAAAGCCATTGTTGGTAGCCGCTGTAGTGGTGAGTTCGCGAAGTTGCGGGCCTAGTTGCCCGCCAACCCCCAACGAAACTGGCGTTTTGGGAAATCCGTAGACATAGTATAAACCGGGCGCAAAAATATTGGCTAGCGTTACGTCTGGAAGTTCCTCCGTTTGCGAGTCGTTGAATCGGTAGGTTGAAAATGCCCCGATGTCTACTAATGACACAAACAGTGTGGATGAGCCGCGCTCCTTGAAACAAGCCTTCTGCTCTTTATAATGCCCCCGGCTGAACGCAATACCTACGGGGGTATTAATACCGAAAGTACCTTTCCATTCATCAGTGGAAGAATTATACTCATAGCCCCCGGCCAGGCCCACGTAGGCGTTTAGCGAAATATTTCTGGCCGACTTACGCTTGATAGAGGCACTACCCACGGGTAGAGCCACAGCCTCAATAGCGGCTTGAACTTCGTTGGAATTTTGTGCTTGCGCCACATTAGCCATAAAAGTGCCATAGCGGATTAACTCGTCATTCCATGTGGGGGCACTTCCGAGTGCCTCTGTAAGCAAGGCAGATAAGTCTACGATGGCTGCATTAAATTTTCGTTCGTTCAAGTCCGCAGCCAATTCAGCTGCATGGTTCAGGATAGCAATGAATTTCCCTTTTGACGTCTCTCCTACTGTTATCCCCAATAGCTTTAAGTCATTTACTTTGTTGGCTGCCTCTAGCAGTTGAATGGTAGAGGTGAACAAATCAATGTAGCTCCCTACTTTCTCCCCGCTTTTCTTTATCTGTTTTGCTTCGCGTAGGGCCTGATCAATTGCTTGTAGCTTGAAGGCAATTTCCTGAATAAGATTTCTGATCGCTTCCTCATTTTTTGCGTAAGCGGCTGCAACCTCATCCAAATAGACCTTAAGTTTCTTCTTGTTGATTTCTACATCCCCGTGTTGAGCATAAATCAATCCCAAATAAATTCTTAAGGTATTTCTGTCATTCAACAGTAATCCAAGTGAGTCGGTCGATACCCAATAACGATCTGGGTTGCCAGACCGAATGGATGACGACACGATGGCAAACACCTTTAAGGCTTCCTGAAATGCCTGGAGGTCATCCGGCACCTGTCGTGTCGATAAATGATCAAGTATTTCAGCCGGGTGTATTCCGGCTTTCAATTTGGAGATAACATCGAGCGAAAGCAGTGCATACTCAGCCGCGGGGCTAGTCATACGCCTGTCAATCACCGGAGGGAGGTTATTCATGAGCGCTCGGAGGTCTTTGTCAAAGGCCTCGCGTAGTAAGTTCAGGTAATTGGCATACTGGTAAATCTCGCGATCAACGGCATCCAGTACCTTTTTTGTACTTGGGAACAGGGTGCGAAAATCCTCTGCTTCCGGAGAGTCAAGAAACGTTTTGAATTTCTCAAAAAAGGTGATGCTGAGCTCCTGTTTGGTGCGCTCAACCAGAAACTTCGCCAGGCCATCGGCTACAGTGGTGACGTTGAGGCCGGCAACATCAGGACGTAGCGCTTGACCAATTAGACTTTTTTCGGGAGCCGCATTGGCCTCAGTATGCGTTGTTCCTGAGATACTAATAAATGGATTTTTACCATTTATTTCAATTTCTAAATTCGAGAAGTCATGGTCAACATAATAATGAAAGACTCTCAAAATAGTTGGACGGCTTTCATTGTTTATCTCAATCTCTGTTTTGTTGCCCACCTGGGTTGAATATTTCCTAAGTAAAATGGCATCACGAACAGGTGTCTGAGATAGGCTGGAGATTGACACGATAAGCAGAGCGACAAAAATTAGAAACTTCATATAGCATTAGTTTATTTAAAGGGAGCAATAATGTCTGGTGTGAACAAGCTTCTTGAGATGTATACGCTTACGAGGCTTTGACCTGATTGAATCGCAATGGCTGCCAATCCAGAGGTAATAGCTGTAAATATGCTATCCCCGGAGACTTCTTGATAACCACCGTTATTAGAGGTAGAGAATAGTTTCTTGTTTTGATAAAAGCAGGACAGCGCAGCTGGAAGAGTTCCGGTCGAACCAAATTGGATGTCGCTCGTAACTCCGACACCATCTACTCGTGGGTGCTGTGCCAATAGGCGCACAGTGTTCATTCTTAAAATTTCTTCCGTTCCAGCGGCCGCAATGACTTTAATTTCCATTGCAGCAAGTGTTGACAGTTCTTTTGTGATGAATGTTAGGTCAGAAATGGAGATGCTTAAATTGATAATGTCTATTTTAAGCATCTGCTGATTATTGATTATATGGTTAAGGCAGTTCTTAAGCGACATCATTTTTGTTACACCGTTGTTCGCAACCACTTTAAGATTGATAAGATTACATTTAGGAGCAACACCTAGTATTCCCGTGGTTGACACCGTTCTGCCTCCTATAAATCCAGCCATCAGCGTCCCATGTCCCCAAGGGTCATCTGTTGCATTCTGTCCGTCAACAAAGCTCAATGACTGAACCACTGCACCATTAAGATCTGGGTGGTCAACATTAATTCCGCTGTCAAGCAGAGCGACATTTACTCCATTCCCTAATATCCGTGGTCCAAGGGTTGATTTAACGAGGCTGTTGTAGTTAATGATCGTAGAATGCGGTATTGCTAATTCAAAGAATTGAATAGACTTAACACCTCCACTCCAGTAATAATTGCCAGCACGATCTTTGAGCCAGGTATTGATCCCGTCAAATGAATCGCCAGTGTAGGATTGATCTTCCACTTCAATCTCACTTCCCGGTGCCAGGTATTGATAACAAGGCGCGTTTAGGCTGGGCTTGCCTACGCGCACGTTCAGGTATTTTGTCACCGTCACCTTCATTACCCCACACGTTTAATTCGAGGTTGTTCGCTGCCGGCCGAACCCCCGGTTGTTGGCGGGCCTGGGGGCGGGCGCACAGCCCCGCGTAATTTCATCAGCTTGTTAAGCAAATCGAACCAGAAGGGTGCCCCTAACGATAGGGCAAGTGCGGTGAGCAGCCAGCCCAACGGGGAGCACCAGGATAATCCGTTAGGTAAAAACCGGCAGTTTGCGCAAGGCGTTTTTTTCTCGCATTGCCTACCCCAGCCTAACGCCAGCAGTTCGCTTACATCTTTCAGATCTCCTTTGATCAGCGTATCCGCTTCCTTTTGCAGCCGCTGCATATCAGCCTCGTAAACCTTGGCCAACGAGTCGATTCTTCTTTTTTCTCGCTCTGCTTGCGTTGAGTCGGCTCCGGTTGCTTTCTTTTTCATTTCAAGCTGCCGGTCGATGCGGGCCTTTTGTTGCCGAGCGTTCTCCAGCACGTTCGGATGATCCTTCAGGTAGGCATCGGCCCGCTGCACCAGCTGCAAGCGTAAGTCAGGGTCGTGAGAGAGCTTACGCACAATCTGTACGGTGTCAACATTGAAGAATATCGCGATCAACAAACCGATGATCAACAGAAAAACCTGATTGTATTTTTTATACCATTCCGTAGCCCGAAGCATGGTATCGTCAAACCACTTTTCAAGTAACTCACGGAAGCGCTCCACGTCACCCTGCGCATCGGCCCACAGGGAATTCAAATGATCTATCGTATCATCCTTAGTGCCGGGCGGAGGGGACGGCCTGGAAGACAGGTATATCTCAATTGCTTTACGGACATCATCACCGGCTTTAAAACCCGGACCCTTCAAAACATCTAGCAGCGCCTTCGAGAAATTACTGGCTTCCAGGTAAGCTGGTTTTCGGTGCCACTTGTCTTCTCCCAGATACTTAATTAATGGCTGTTTATAAAAGTCATCGGCCAATGTGCCATTTGCTACCTGAGAAGATCGCGACAGCAGGCCCGCTAAATTCTTGATGCGACTGGTAATCGCCCACTGGTAATTTCTTTCGTTCTCGAGCATGCGCACAATGGCTTTTTCCAGCACTTTGGCGCGAAACGAAAGATTAGTGGCAATGATCTCTTGAATGAGAGAGGCCAGCAGGCTGTACAGGCTGTAAATAAACACCAGCCCAATCACGACATCTAGTGCGGTGGTTCCGGTCATAAGCGAAGAGGTTTGTTGGAGCGAATGGTTATTTCAATCCCCATGCCTTTGGCAAAACGAACGGCCGGTATTTCGTCATGCCGCTTGGGTCTTTGTAGGCCTCCGTGATCTTTCTGCGGTGGCGTTTGGGGTCGTAGCTCACGTGCACCCAGTCAAAGTTGAATTCGTTGATGATCTGATCGAACGGCAGCTTGAGCTCGATGATCTTGCGAAACAGAAATTCGTTGCCGTGTTTGAAATCCTGAATATCGGCCGCGTGGCCGGTGAGGTGCTGGCTTCGCTGCGCACCCCCGATGAGCGCGTTAACGCGCTGGCAGCGGTAGCCGCTGCTCACCGCAATGGGTGATTTAATGGCATCGCGCAAGGGTTGCAGCACGTGCTTGCACAACGCTTCCAGGTTTCGAACGACATCGTCTGGTGGTGTGAACTGTTCGGTAAAACCGAACCGTGTGGCGGATTGGCTGGCGATCATTTCGTGCAGCCAGAAATTTTTGGACAAAGGGCGGTTGGCGGTCATGGTCTTTGGGTTTCGGATCTTGATTTTTTCCGGACGCTCCACCTTCACCGGCCCCCTGATGATCTCAAAAAATCACGATGGAGGCGCTCAACCCTTCTTTGCCCGTTGGTTGGTTAAACCTCCATAAAAAAGCCATAACCAACAGGCCCGGGAAAGGGCTGAAAATTACGCATGTAAGTTTTAGTGGTTTTATTTCATGTTCTTGAACGTGGGCTTTCTCCGGAATGAAGTCTTGGCTGGACCCGCCAGGGTATGCCAGCCGACCGGCACATGGGCTTGCTTTTAACACGGATCCGGGCAGTTAACGGGTTTATAGCCTTGGGATTTTTCCATTACTTGCAGACATGAAACCCAAGTCCCGTTCCAAAATCACACAAAGCGTTCACTTCGGGGCGCTGGCCGACCTGCAATGGGGCGGGGTGGTAACCCCCATCTACCCCTCCGCGGCCTACGACTACTCGGCTGAGGTGCGCTACCCCCGCTACTTCAATACGCCTAATCACAAAGCGGTAGCCGAAAAAATGGCGGCCCTGGAAAACGGAGAAGCCGGTATGGTTTTCAGCAGCGGGATGGCCGCCATCATGACGGCCATGATGGCCATGGTAAAAGCAGGAGACCACATTGTGTTTCAGAACGAACTGTATGGGGGCACCTATCACGCAGTGCTGAATGAATTGGAGCGCTATGGCATTGGCTACACGCTGGTGGAGGCGACTGATCCCAAAAACTTTCAGCGCGCCATCCGGCCCAATACCAAACTGATCTATATTGAAACGCCTTCCAATCCGTTGCTGCGCATAACGGATGTGCGAGCCGTGGCCCGCATTGCCCGTCAGCATAAGATTGTGTCGATGATCGACAATACGTTCGCTTCACCCATCAATCAAAACCCGATTGACCTGGGTATTGATATAGTCGCACACAGCGGCACAAAATATATTGGCGGGCACTCGGACTTGTGTTGTGGTGTGGTGGTAACCTCCCATGCCTTGATGGAGAAGGTGCGCGCCAGTGCCTTAAACTGTGGCGGAAGCCTCGATGCCTTCACCTGCTGGCTGGTGGAGCGCAGCCTGAAAACGATCGTACTTCGCGTGCAGCAGCAAAACGAAAACGCCATGACGTTGGCGCGCGCCCTAAGTAACGAGTCAAAAATATCGGCCGTGTACTATCCCGGACTGAAAACACACCCGGGTCACGCGATTGCAAAAAAGCAAATGAGTGGTTTTGGCGGCATGATGTCGTTTGATATTAAAGGAGATACCGGCAAATTCCTGAAGCGCCTGAAGATCATTAAGAAGGCCATCAGCCTCGGAGGCGTGGAAAGCACCATGACGGAGCCGGTGAAAACGTCTCACGCCAAAATGACGGAGGCCGAGCGTAAACGACAGGGTATTAAACCAACCCTGATCCGCTTTTCCGTTGGCATTGAAGACGCAGCCGACCTGCTGGCTGATATTCGACAAGCCTTATAGAATCTAAATTTCGTTACATCAATTAACCAGGTATGATTATTCGGCCAGCACTTGAAACCGACATCGCGGCTATCATAGACTTCCAAAAAAAGATGGCGTGGGAAACGGAGAAAATCCGTTTGCCCGAAGACATCCTGACACGCGGTGTAATGGAGCTGTTTTATCACCCGGAGCGCGGTAAATACTATGTCGCGGAAGCGGAGGGAGCCGTACTGGGCTGCCTGATGACGACCTACGAGTGGAGCGACTGGCGGTACGGCACCGTGCTGTGGATCCAATCAGTGTACATTGAACAAGCCCACCGCGGCCGCGGAGTATACTCAGCGCTGTATGATTACATCAAAAAGATGGTGGAAGAAGATCCCACGTTGCGCGGCATTCGGCTGTATGTCGATAAGACCAACACGGGGGCACAAAAAGTGTACGAACGCCTGGGCATGAATGGTGAGCACTATGCCACTTACGAGTGGATGAAGGGCTCGTATTAAAGACCGGTCGCTTTAATGAGATAAACGACATACGCGGCATACACGACTATGAACAGCACACCTTCGGGCCGGCTGATGCGGGGATACTTGCCGATGATGACCGCAACAATCAGCGAAGCGGAGGCCATGAGCACCATCATGATGTCCAGGTTGCTGGCAGGCGAAAACGGGATGGGTGACACCATGGCGGTGAAGCCCAGAATCCAGAGCACGTTGAAGATATTCGATCCAATAGCGTTGCCCACGGCAATGCTCACATTGCCCTTGTAGGCCGCCACGGCCGATGTCACCAATTCAGGTAATGAGGTACCTACGGCCACAATGGTGAGCCCGATGAAGGCTTCACTTAATCCGGCCCGTGTGGCGATTAAGGAAGCGCCATCCACCACCCATTCGCCTCCAAAATACAGCATCAAAATGCCCACCCCTATTTTTAAAGCAGCCATGGGCATTTGACCCGCGGTCATTTGGGGATCGGCCTCAGCCGGCTTGGCGCGGGCCTCCGCCAGGATGTACACCATGAAGCAGAAGAAAAAGAAAAGCAGAATGCCACCGTCAATGCGGGTGATTTCCAATGCGGTGGAGTCGGTGATGAAATGTGAGTTTGCTAAAAATCCCAGGAGCATGACCGCGAACATCGAAATGGGAATGTCAATCAGGTAGGTATCGCGGGCAATAGGCAGCGGGCGAATGATGGCCGCCAATCCCAGGATGATCAGAATATTGGCAATGTTACTGCCCAGAATGTTGCTCACACCCAATTCGGCTTTGCCTTCGAGACTAGCCATGGTGGTCACCAGTAATTCGGGCAACGAGGTGCCGAACGAAACAATCGTGAGTCCGATGATCATCTCGGGTACGCGAAACTTTCGGCCGATGGCGGAGGCTCCATCCACGAGCCAAGCCGCTCCTTTGATCAAAAGAACGAAGCCGAGCGCAAATAGAAAGTACGTCACGTGTTATTCGATTTCTACAATGATCTCCACTTCCACCGCCATGCCCAGGGGCAGGGCGTTCATACCCACAGCCGACCGGGCGTGTTTGCCTTTTTCGCCAAACACCTGAACGAGCAAGTCGCTGCAGCCATTCATCACTTTCGGCTGGTCGGTAAACTCAGGGGTGCAATTCACCATACCTAACACTTTCACGATGCGTTTGACTTTGTTCAGATCGCCCAACTCATTCTTCAGTGTCGAGATCAGGGAAATGGCCGTTTGGCGGGCGGCCTGGTAGCCTTGTTCTACGGTATAGTTCTGGCCCAGTTTACCCGTCATCACCGTGCCATCGGTCAGGCTCGGTCCGTGTCCGGCCAGAAACAAAAGATTACCGGTGCGAACAGCCTTTACATAGTTGGCAATGGGTTTGGTAGCCGGGATCAGTTCAATGCCCAGTTCCTTCAGCTTCTTGTCGTAATCGATGGTTTGGCCCACCGAGACATGCGTAAGCATCATACAACTCGTAAAGCTGAAAAGTAGGAAATTCTTGATCATTGTTCATTTTGGTTTAGTAGTTGCCTGATTTTGGAAGTCAATCGCCTCAGTTCCGAGCAAGTTTGGCAAAGGCCGGAAAAATTTCTAAGGGTCTCCCTCATTAATCTTTCTCTACCCTGGCCGGGGCCATCATCGCCATACTCATTAATGAACTCTAAAAAGTCATTTTCTTTTATATGCGCATCCCCCCGGATAGCCACCCAATTTCGCTTTAAAGAAGTTTTATGGCCGGCAAGAAGCCAGGCCTCAACTTCCTCAATTGCAGCTGTAGCAATAAATGGGTATCCCTCTTCTTGAAGTCTCTCCGTAATCTTTTCAAGTACGGCATCTCTTGTTTGTTTTCCGTCACGGTCAGGCAGGAACAAGATCAAATCATAATGATTATATCTTTCGCAGATAGCGTCCAATTGCGATTTTGCATGCTCGAAGCCTGACAGCTTGGGGTTAGTCAAAACCTCTATCCGAGCATTGGTTTTTCCTAACTCACGCATGATTTTTTCGCCTAACGGACGGAGTATAAACCCATTGTAGATTGGATCTTCTGGTATGATCAAAACCCTGAAACTCATAGACTATTCTCAATCCAACCCTCAGTAAACAATTCTCCGAACGGCTGCTTTCTAGTAAGTTCTGAAAAATTGGGAATTTGCGTGACAGGCTGAATCACTGACGCCCCCTTTGCAGTGCGAGAGCAATGAAAAATCCAATCATATGATTTTGGGTCAAGCCAAGTCAACACGATTGGCGAATGAGTAGTTATGAAAATCTGAGATGAGCCTTTCGCAGCGCGAGCTATTAGAAGTTCCACCAGTAAACGCAATCGTGTTGGATGTATTCCGTTATCAACCTCTTCAAGCAACAAGATATGTGGTGCCGCGGCTTGGAACAGCGCAGCAGTTAGCGCAGCGAATCTTAGTGTACCATCCGAAAGCTGCGGAGCTAGAATCTCATTTCTTCCCTCGGTAACACCGAAGATAGGCTCTCCAAGTGCTCCTTTTTTAATGATTGCCTCATCAAGATCGTTCGGTGTCAGCTTTCTAAGCCATGCATTAAAGGCTTCGCGTTTTGTAGTGTCTGAAAGGATAGACTTGACCAACGCGGCAAAGTTTTCCCCATGCTCCCCAATTCGTTCCGTCTGGAGTTGTCTGGAATATTCGCGCAATACCGTGGGAACCAGATCAAGCTTTTGTGTGTCTTGCAAAAGCTCAACAGCCCTCTGGATGGCATCGCGGTGTTCAAAAGGAAACTCCCCCGGTTTAAGGTCTTGTATTTGATGAATTACCGGGATATGTCGATTAAAAGTGAAGTGTGGAGCCTTGCCCTTGCTGCCGCTAAAAATCTTTGCTTTAATCACTCTGGTTGTAAGATTTGCCTCAATAGCTTCAAAAACATTATGCCAGCCTGAAGCGTCTTTGTAGCTAAATGCTTCGTGAGCGACTATACCTTTCGAGGGGTTAATTTTGGCAGAATACCAGTACTCCTTGTCATCAAACTTGTAGGTTGCCTCGAATGCAAAAGTATCTTTTGCATCAGGCATTGTTGGACGTCCCCTTTTTCCCTCTTTTGCTTTGTAAACTGCCACATCGCCCCCTCCCCTTATTCCATCCCACTCAATGCTGCTTGAGGTCTTCGCCTTACCATGAAAAATTTCCTGTATGGTAAATCCATACCCTATGCCCTGTAGAACCCGCAGGGCATCAAAAAAATTACTTTTTCCACTTGCGTTTGTGCCAATAAAAAAATTCAGCATCGCAAATTCGAGATCAGCGTTTTCGATGCTCTTGAATCGACTTATCTTTAGCTTGTAGAGCATTTTGACAAAGCAATTTCTTGTTTAGGTTTCCTGTATTTTATGCCTGTTAAATCGACTTATTTGAAGTGGTACAAAAATACGATGGTGGCAGTAAAGGCCGGCTTGGGGTTTTCGAAGATTTCCAATACCACGTCCATCTCGGCTTTCGCGATACCCCGAAGGTCAGTCAGCGCTCTCAGCTTTACCCGCATGCGCACGGCCTGATTGACCAACACCGGCTGGTTGAAGCGCAAGTTCTCAATGCCGTAGTTCACCAGCATTTTGACATTGTTGACCTCGGCTACTTCGTACCAGAAATGGGGTACCAGCGACAGTGTCAGGTAGCCGTGTGCGATGGTGCTTTTGAACTGACTTTCCGCTGCGGCCCGCTGCGGGTCGGTGTGGATCCACTGGTGGTCGTGGGTGGCATGGGCGAATTCATTGATTTGCTCCTGCGTGATGATCAAATAGTCCGATACCCCGATTTCCTTTCCGGTGTATTGCAGAAACTCCTGAAAGCTGTTGATGACGACTTTTGCCATATCAGCCCAAAGTTAGGGTTTGTAAAATCATATCCGCGGCCTTTTCGGCAATCATAATCGTGGGCGCATTGGTATTGCCGCTGCTGATGCGGGGCATCACGCTGGCATCGGCCACGCGAAGTTTCTCCACGCCCCGCACGCGCAACTGCGAATCAACTACAGCCCCTTCATCAGTGCCCATTTTACACGTGCCCACCGGATGATAGACACACTCGGCCGATTGGGCGATGTACTGCAACCAATCATCGTCTGACGAATGCTGAGCCGGCAGGTGCGTGCGTATTCGGAACTTGTCAAAAGCGGTGGCCTCCAATACTTCGCGTGCTTTGCGCCCACCGGCTATCATAATTTTTTTGTCGTCATCCTCGCTGAGGTAGCGTGGATCGATGACGGGGGGATCATTTTCATGAATGCTGGCCAGGGCCACGCGGCCCCGGCTCTTCGGCCGCACCTGGGTTGGCAGTATCGTGTACCCATCTACATGCGGAAAGGTGTTGAGGTCATAGATGTCCACTACGCGATCAATACCGGCATTCGTGGGCGTAAACTGAAATTGCAGATCGGGCGTGGGCAACCCGGATGACGATTTCAGAAAAGCCACGGCTTCCAGCGGCCCGATCGAAAGCGGCCCACGCTTGTTGATCAGGTAATTCACGACTTGAAAAGCCTGGCGGTACAGCGGCAGGTAATGATTATTACTAATCGGCTGATGGCACAGGCTGCTTACCGGAAAGAACAAATGATCGTGCAGGTTTTGGCCGACACCCGGCAACTCTTTTTTTACGTCAATGCCATGGCGGCCGAGTTCTTCGCGCGCGCCAATGCCGGATAGCATGAGCAGCTTGGGTGATTCAAACGCCCCTGCGCACAAAATCACTTCGCGCTGTGCCCGCGCAACCAACGTGCTGCTGGTGCCCGTCTTAAATTCAACACCGGTGGCCCGGTCGCGATCAATCAAAATGCGCTTGCATTGAGCCCCGGTTATCACCGTCAGGTTCTTGCGTTCCAATACAGGCACCAAAAATGCCCGTGCCGCACTCTGGCGCTTCGCAGCTTTCATGGTGTACTGAAACCAGCCCACGCCTTCCTGCCGCTCGCCATTGACATCGTTATTGCGGGGAATGCCGGCCTCGGCACATGCCTCAATGAAGGCGGTACCCAGCGGGGTGTGATGCCAATAGGCTTGAGTCACGTTCATCTCACCTCCGCGTGCATGGAAGGTGTCTTCAAACTGCTCGTTGTGTTCGGACTTGCGGAAGTACGGCAACACATCATTGTATCCCCAGCCTTCGCAGCCGAGCAAGGCCCAATGGTCATAATCTTCGCGTTGCCCGCGGATGTAGGCCATGGCATTGGTTGAACTGCTGCCGCCCAACACCTTGCCGCGCGGATGATAAATTTTGCGGTTTTTTAGATGGGGTTGGGGCACGGTATAGTAACAACCCCAATCCACGGAGGAGTGATGTAGATTCATATATCCACCCGGGATGTGGATCAGCGGGTTTTTGTCTTTACCACCCACTTCCAGCAACAGCACCGTGTGGGCCGGATCGACCGAAAGGCGATTCGCCAAAACACAACCTGCCGAACCGGCACCGACAATGATAAAGTCGTAGGTCATGCCCCAAGGTAAGTCAATCCGGCAGGAGTGCCGCGCCAAAAGCATGGAAATCCGGCCAAAATGTGGGCTTTCAAAAAAATCCGGAAAAACTTCATGATTTACTGAACAGTGTTCAGTAAGTTTGCGTACACGCAAGACAAAACGATGGGTGTGGTCGAACGAAAGCAACGGCACAAGGAAGAGCTGAAAAAGGACATCCTGACGGCAGCCCGTGAGTTATTCACCGAGCGCGGTTGGGAGTCAACGTCTATTCGCAACATTGCCGAGAAGATTGAATACTCTCCGGCTACGATTTACCTCTATTACAAAGACAAAAATGAGATCATTTTTGACTTGCACCGGGAGGGATTTAAATTGTTGATCGACTACTTTGGTGTGCTGAAGGGCGTCACCGATCCTTTCGAACGCCTGAAGGCCATGGGGCGTGCCTATATCCGTTTTGCCCAGGAAAATCAGGATACATACAAGCTTATGTTAGTGATGGAGGAGCCCCTGCAACACGTGGAGAGCTGCGCGGCCCAGGATTGGGATGAAGGTGACCGGGCATTCGATATTTTGTTGCGCACGGTTGCCGAATGCCAGCAGAAGGGGTATTTCAAAAACCTTCACACCGCCAATATATCCTTTGTGATCTGGAGTACCATGCACGGTTTGTGCACACTGCGCACCAGCGGCCATTTGGGTCATGTGGGCCTTGTGCGCAACAGCGGTATGGATATCGATCTGCTCCTGACCAACGCCTACGAAGAATTAGTGAAGATGTTAGAACAGATTAAGCACCAAAAAAATATTACAATAACTTAACAGTGTTCATAATGAAAACGGCATTTTTTCTACTTTTTCTAGGGCTTTTGATGGGCGGCTTTGCACAAGCCCAAAGCCCCGATGCTTTGGACAGTTATGTTCGCCAGGGGCTGGAGCGAAACATTGTGGTGCAGCAAAAGAGCATCAGCCTGGAAATGGCCCTGCTATCGTTAAAAATGGCCAATGGCATGTTTGCGCCTTCCGTATCGCTACTGGGCAACTTCACCAGCGGTGAAGGCGGCCGAAGCATCAGCTTTCCCATAGGCGATATCATGAACCCCGTGTACACCACGCTGAACCAGCTCACGGCTTCCGACCAGTTTCCGCGTATGGAAAACGTCAACACAAACTTTTTTCCGCGCAACTTTTACGATGTCCGTGCGCGAACGTCCATGCCGTTGCTGAATACGGATTTGATTTACAACAAGAAGATCAGGGGGCAGCAAGTGCTGTTGCAGGAATACGAAGTTCAGGTGTACCAGCGGGAATTGGTTCGCAACATCAAAGTGGCCTACTTCAATTACCTGAGCGCCCGCGAAGGTGTTGTGATTTACCAGAGCGCACTCACGCGGGCGCAGGAGGGCAAGCGTGTCAACGAGGCGTTGCTGGCCAACGGCAAAGGGTTGCCCGCCTACGTGCTTCGTTCGCAAGCCGAAATTGAAAATATCAAAGCACAACTGGTGGATGCCGAGCGGCAGGTCGAAAATGGCCGGTTGTATTTCAACTTTTTGCTTAACCGTGAGGGCACGGAGGAGATCAACACAGATTTTGTGCCCGAGCTGAGCACGGTTACGACCCTGCTGGCCGAGGATGCCGTACCCACGCAACGCGAAGAGTTGCTGCAGATTAAAACGGCTCAAGAGCTCAACCAACAGGTGTTGAAAATGAACAAGCTGTTCTGGGCACCCCGCGTCAGCGGCTTTGTGGACTTGGGGGCGCAGGCCGAAAACATGGAATACTCCAGCAAAGCCAACTATTATCTTTACGGCTTTCAACTTGAGATGCCGCTCTTTTCCGGGTTCACGAATCGGCATAGAATTTCTCAGTCGCGGCTTGACGTGAGAAACGCGGAACTCAACGTAGATCAAGTCAACCGGCAACTGCGCCTCTCGACCGAAGTGTCGCGGAATGCGCTGGTCAGTGCCTTTCAAAATTACCAGTCGGCCCTAAAGCAACTGGAAGCTGCGCAAAGTTACCAGCGTTTAATCGAGAAGGGTTACAAAGAAGGCGTCAACACCTTCATTGAGGCGGTGGATGCGCGCAATCAACTGACCAGTGCCGAACTGCTGGTGCGTGTCAATCTGTATAGAGTATTGGTGGCCGAAGCCAGCCTCGAACGCGAAATGGCCTCCTACCCGTTGAACTAGACGAAACATCTGCGAATCATGAAAAATATCCTTTTCTTCTTTGCACTGGCTGTTATGGCACAAAGTTGCAGCGATGGCAATGGCAAGCAAGCCAAAACACCGCGCGTAACCGAGCGTGTGCCGGTGCGTGTGCAACCCCTGGTTAAAGAAATCCAGACCATCAGCATTCAAACCTCCGGGCAATTCACCACCGATGATGAAACCTACCTCGCTTTTAAAACAGGGGGCGTCATTGAGAAGCTTTTTGTTCGGGAAGGCGATGCCGTGCGCAGCGGGCAATTGCTGGCGCGCCTTAACCTTACCGAAATCGAGGCGGAGGTAGCACAGGCCCGGTTAGCTTTCGACAAAGCGAAGCGCGACTTCGCCCGTGTGGAAAACCTCTACCGTGACAGTGTAGCCACCCTGGAGCAATATCAAAATGCGCGAACCGGCATGGAGGTGGCATCACAACAACTGGATGCCGCAAACTTCAACCGCTCGTACTCGGAAATCCGTGCCGTGAGCAACGGCTTTGTGTTGCAAAAACTGGCCAGCGAAGGACAAGTGATATCCCCGGGCACCCCCGTACTACTCACCAATGGTGCCGGCCGGGGACAATGGCTGTTAAAAACAGGCGTTAGTGATCGGGAGTGGGCCGCAGTGCAAGTTGGCGACATGGCTTTTGTCACCACCGATGCACTGCCGGATCAATCCTTCAAAGCCCGCGTCACACGAAAGTCAGAAGGCACCGATGCCAGCAGTGGTGCGTTTGTTCTGGAACTAACTATAGAGAATCCGAAAAGCCTGGCAGCCGGGTTGTTTGGTAAAGCCACCATATCGGCCTCGCGCAGTCAGGCCGCCTGGCAAATCCCTTATGAGGCCTTGCTGGATGGCAATGCCCAATCGGGCTATGTTTTCGTGACGGATGACAAACAAACAGCCAAAAAAGTCCCTGTTGTTATCGGTCGCATTGAAAAGGATAAAGTGATTCTCGTTGGCGGGCTGGAACAGGCCCGTACGCTAATCATCAGCGGCAGTGCCTATCTGAAGGATGGTTCTCTGATTTCGGTTCTGCCGTAGACTTTTTTGTCCCTCACGCTAATTATTCATTTATGAAGATTTCAGATTACGCGGTCAAAAACTATCAGTTCACGCTGGTCATTTTCCTGATGGTGATCGCGCTGGGCGTCACGACCATTCTGAACATGCCCCGCTCGGAAGATCCTGAATTGCATGCGCCACAGTTTCCCATTGTGGTGGTGTATCCGGGCACCAGTCCCAAAGACATGGAGGAGCTGATTGCCGAACCGCTGGAGCGGGAGATATCCGAATTGGAAGATCTGAAACGCATTAATACGACCATTAGTGACGGTGTGGTTGTGATCTTTGTCGAGTATACCTACGAAAGCGATGTTGACGAAAAGTACAGTGAGTTGGTGCGTGAGGTGAATGCCTTGCGCAGCGAATTACCCGCCAACATTGCCAGCCTTGAAGTGCGCAAATTTACCCCTTCAGATGTCAACATCATTCAAATCGCGCTGGTATCTGAAAGTGCATCGCGCGAAGTGTTGAAAAAGTATGCCGAGAATCTTCAGGATCAACTGGAACAGATCAAGCAACTAAAAAAGGTAGATATCCACGGATTGCCCGACCCCGTGGTGCGCGTTGACCTCAGGCTGGATAAAATGGCGCAGGCCCGTATTCCGCTGGATGCGGTGGTCGGCAGTTTACAAAGCGAGATTGCCAACATACCCGGGGGCAACCTCAATGCGGGCACCAAATCATTCAACATCAAAACCAGCGGCAACTACCGCACCACAAATGAGGTACGCCAGACGATTGTGTATTCCGCCAACGGCCGAAACATTACCCTGGGCGACATCGCTGACGTGTACAGCAGCTTTGAAGATGAGGCACACATCACGCGCCTGAACGGATACCGCAGTGTGTTCATCACAGCCGCTCAGAAGTCAGGTGAGAACATTACCAAAACGCAAAAGGTGTACACCCCGGTGATTGAAAAATTCAAGAGTTCGCTGCCGGCCAACATTGATCTGGTCCATCATTTCGATCAGGCCAACAACGTGAACAAGCGGTTGGGTGGCCTTGGTGTCGATTTTGCCATTGCCATTCTGCTGGTGGCTATCACACTTTTACCGCTGGGCCAACGCGCGGCCATCATTGTGATGATCTCGATTCCGCTGTCGCTGGCCATTGGCATTGTGCTGATGAACGCCATGGGCTACAGCCTGAACCAACTCAGCATTGTGGGCCTGGTGGTGGCGCTGGGTTTATTGGTGGATGACAGCATTGTGGTAGTGGAAAACATCGAACGGTGGTTGCGCGAAGGACATTCCCGACTGGAGGCTACGCTGAAGGCGACACAGCAAATTGGCATTGCCGTAATTGGCTGTACGGCCACGCTGATCATTGCCTTTTTGCCCCTGGTCTTTCTACCGGAGGGGGCCGGAGAATTTATTCGCTCGTTGCCGATGGGCGTAATTACCTCGGTGCTCGCCTCTATGGTGGTGTCCCTCACCATCATTCCTTTTCTCTCCAGCCGGTTGCTGAAAGAAGTGCACGGGCACCCGGACGGTAACCTGTTCATGCGCGGGTTGAAGAAATTGATTCATGGCAGCTATGCCCGCCTGCTCGATAAGGCGTTGGACAAGCCGTGGTGGACAGTGGGTGTGGCCGTGTTGATTTTCGGAGGGTCGCTTCAACTCTTTCCGGTCATTGGTTTTAGTTTATTCCCCGCCAGTGAAAAGCCCCAGTTTTTAGTCGAGATCAGGACCCCGCTGCAATCCAACCTCGATTATACCGACAGCGTTACCCGCCAGGTGGAAACTGAATTGGCTCAGCATGAACAGGTGCAGTTCTATGCTACCAACGTAGGCAAAGGCAACCCCCGCATCTACTATAATGTGATACCCGAAAATGAGCGCACCGACTTCTCCCAGATTTTTGTTCAGCTTGACGAGAACACTTCGGCTGAAGCCAAGCTGGAACTTATTGACGAGTTGCGCAACAAGTGGACACCCTACCCGGGCGCGAAAGTAGAAGTCAAAAACTTTGAACAGGGCCCGCCCATCAACGCCCCGGTAGAGGTGCGCTTGTTTGGCGACAACCTGGACACGTTGCGCTCACTGGCCGCGCGGGTGGAGGCGATGCTGGCGAGTACGGAAGGCACCATTTACATCAGCAACCCCGTGGAGCACCTGAAGTCCGATATCCAAGTGGACATTAATAAAGAGAAGGCGCAGATGTTGGGTGTACCCACGGTTAGTATTGACCGCACCGTGCGCCTGGCCGTGGCCGGATTGAACGTGGGCAAATTCTCGAATGACAATGGCGAAGATGTCAGCATCGTATTAACCAAAGGAAATGCCGGCACCCCCACACTTGACGCCTTGGAAAATCTTTTTGTCAACAACCAGCAGGGCAGGGCGATACCGCTTCGGCAGGTGGCCGATTTCAAACTGGAGGCATCGCCCCTCAACATTAATCACTTCGATAAAATCAGAATGGTGGCCGTTACCGCCTACGTGGACAAAAATTTTCTGGTCAGCAATGTGCTGAATGACGTGATTGGTCAATTGGAGAAGATGCCGCTGCCGGCCGGGTACAGTTACGGCATGGGCGGTGAGGTCGAAAGCCGGCAAGAATCGTTTGGTGGTTTTGAAAGCGTGATTATCATTACGGTGTTCCTTTTTTTTGCCGTGCTCATTCTGGAATTCGGCACATTTAAAAGTACGCTCATCGTTTTGTCGGTCATACCGCTGGGTATTGTCGGTGCCGTACTGGCACTGTTGGTCACCGGCAACTCGCTTTCGTTTGTAGCTGTGGTGGGCTTGATAGCACTGGCCGGCATTGAAGTGAAGAACACCATCTTGCTGGTCGACTTTACCAACCACTTGCGCGAACAGGGCAAGGGTCTGGAACAAGCCATTCGGGAAGCCGGTGAAGTGCGTTTTCTCCCGATCATTCTCACATCGCTTACGGCCATTGGCGGGTTGTTACCCATTGCCTGGTCATCGAACCCGCTGATTTCGCCCCTGGCCATTGTGCTCATTGGCGGGTTGATCAGCTCTACTCTGCTGAGCCGGGTGGTAACCCCGGTGGTATACAAGTTAATTCCTCCGCGGGTGAAGTCAGCAGAGAACCAGTCGTGATTGTGGCTTTTTTGTTTTCCATTCGCCTTTTCAAATGCGAATTTGTGCCCAGAATCACAAAGGGCGCGGAGTTCGGCTACTTTCGAGTGTTTTTCAAACCGGCACGTTGAGTATGGGCGAGTACATATCTAAAGTTCTGAAATCCCACACGGGCAGGTCTGACATGCTGAACGTGATGGAGGCGTTAGGCTTCGGCAGTGACCGCTTTCAGTTGGCATTCGACATTGCGCTGGAAATGGAGAACCGCAACCTGGTCAAGCCGCTGTACTCGAACTTTTCCGCAGGAAAGATAGTGGTCGAATTTACCCGCTTGGGCAGGCAATACCGTGAGGATGATCGCCTGTTGCGGACAAGAAAACTGCTTTTTCCGCTAAAAAGGCAGATTGAAAAAAGAAGCGGGAGCTGCCGTTTTTCGTGCCGGTTTTTTTTCTATTTTCCTCGCACCAAACCACCTGTTCTATGAAGATGTCAGACCTGCTCAGCCTTTTTAATCAGGGCTCGGCCACGGCCAAAAGCCACATGAAAAACCTTATTGAGATGGCCGCTGTAGATGGCCAGTTTCTCGATCTGGAGTACGATTTGCTAAAGAACATTGCGAAACGAAATGGTATTTCCGAGGGAAAGCTCAAGCAGATCCGAAAAAACCCGGGCGGAGTTCAATTTGAGGTACCAACTGATCCCAAAGTCAAGTTTCAACAGTTATACGATCTGGTTTATATGATGAGCATAGACCAATCGGTGCATGCCGAGGAGGCCAAGTTATGCAACCTGTTTGCAATCAAGTTTGGATACAAACGCGAAATCGTGGGCGAGTTGATCAATACCGTGCGCGGCAATATTCAGAACGGACAACCGGTGACCGAAACCATGAAGCGCGTTCAGATAATGTTGGGCTAATCTTAGTCGAAACAAGTTACCTCACCGATGTCCATATCGCAGTACGCGCCTACGATCTTGATTTCACCAGATGTTTCCATCTCGCGCAAAATCTAACTTCGGGAGCGAATATTTTGAATCGTGAGTTCTGCGTTTTTGCGAATCACGATGTCGACAAACTCTGGATTTTTCGCTGAGCGCACGCCACGCTATACAACGAAGCGCTTGAGCTAAACTACCGGGTGCGCGATTTATATAACAACCGGCCAACTGATTTTGCGAAGCTCGGGCATAGCTCCGCTAGATTCCTTTGCGGGGATGTTGTGCGCGCGCTTACCCTGCACCAAAACTTACGCTACCTTTGCCGGATGTACACCCGCAGTTGGTTGGTAGTCAAAGATGATGGCAGGCGCACGTTTGAAGCGGTGACCGCAAATCTGACGGAGAATGCGTTTACCAATAAGGTATATGCCATGCAACGCGATGGACTGAACGTAAGTTATGTCTTGTTGCCGGTGATCAACCGGCAGGCCAGCCGCGAGAGCATTCGCGTTACAGGTTATCAATACGAAGAGGGTTTGTACGATCGCCTGCTGAAGCAACACCAGGATTTGCTGTTGCGGCAGGCTGATGATTTTGAGTAAAATCCCTCGGCACGATGGGGTAATTCTGCTTACCTTTCTCCGGTTGAATTTTTCTGATATGATTCGCAGTATGCTGTTGGTTTGCCTGTTGTCCGGGGCCCTGGCCGCTGGGGCGCAAACGATTCAATGCTACCCTCCGCATTGGTGGGCGGGTATGAAGACGAATCGAATCGAAGTCATGCTGCATGGACCAGCCATTGGCGCTCAGCAACCGCAGCCGGTGATCCACTACCCGGGTGTTGTGGTGGAAAAGGTAGAGTATGCGCCCAATCCCAACTACATCTACCTTACTCTTTCATTAGCGCCTGATGTGAAGCCGGGGAAATTCCAAATCGCGTGGACGACCAAAAAAAATCCGAAGCCGGTTGAGTTTGAAATCAAACCGCGAAGAGCAGACCGCGGCAAGGCTTTTGCCCAGGGCGTATCCTCTTCGGACTTTATTTACCTGATTATGCCCGACCGGTTCAGCAATGGCGACCCCACCAACGACCGCGTGGCCGGCATGCGCGATCAGTCGTTGCACCGCGACTCCCTTTTTCACCGGCACGGGGGTGATATCCGCGGCATTATCAATCATCTCGACTACCTGCAGGATTTAGGCGTCACTGCGTTGTGGCTGATGCCTGTTTTGGAAAATGACGTGGCCGAGCGTAGCGAACATGGTTATAACATCACCAACCACTACCGGGTGGATGCTCGCTTCGGGGGAGCACCGGCCTATAAGCAGTTGAGCGATGCGCTGCACCAGCGGGGGATGAAGCTTATTCAGGATGCCGTGTACAACCACGTGGGCAACACCCACTTTTTTATTGCCGATAAGCCCGATGCCGACTGGGTGCACCACTGGCCAAGCTACACCAACACCACGTACAAAGACAATGTGCTGTACGATCCGTATGGCGCGGAAAGTGACCGGAAGAAAATGAGTAACGGCTGGTTTACGCCTAAGATGCCTGACCTCAATCAACATAATCCGCACGTGGCCAATTTCCTGATTCAAAATGCTATCTGGAGCGTAGAAGAATTTGGCGTGGATGCCTGGCGCATTGATACCTATTTATATAATGATTTGGAATTCATGAATCGCTGCAACGAAGCGTTGCTCAACGAATATCCTGCCTTGCATTTGTTTGGTGAGACGTGGATCCACGGCATCACCGGGCAAACGTATTTTACCAAGAACAAACTCAACGTGCCGTTCAAGAGCAACTTGCCGGGCGTCACGGATTTTCAAACCAATCTGTATGGCATTGTACCCGCACTGACGCAACCCTATGGTTGGACAGAGGGCGTAAATCGTTTGTATCAGACGTTGGCGCAAGATGTGGGATATGAGGACCCCACGAGATTGGTGATCTTCCTCGATAACCACGATCTCAGCCGCATTTATTCCATCGTGGGCGAGGATGTGGAAAAGCAAAAGTCAGCGATTGGCTGGCTGCTCACCTGCCGGGGCATTCCGCAATTGTACTATGGCACGGAGATTATCATGAAAGGGTTTACCAATCCGGATGGTTGGGTGCGCCTCGATTTTCCGGGAGGGTGGCCCGGGGATGCACAAAACAAATTTACGGCAGCCGGCCGCACGGCCATTGAAGAAGACGTGTATCAATTCACCCGTACGTTGGCGAATTTCCGCAAAACATCTTCGGCCCTCACCACAGGTAAACTCATGCAGTTTCAGCCCGATGATGCGTTGTACGTGTACTTCCGGTATGATGACCAGCAAACAGTGATGTGCGTGATGAATACGAACGCCAAAGAGAAAACGGTTGACGTGGCCCGCTATGCCGAGCGCCTGACCGGTTTTACGCAGGGCCGAAATGTGCATACCGGCCAACGCACTTCGCTTTCGCAGAATTTTACCGTACCAGGAAATCGAATGGTAATTTTGGAATTGCGACCTTAGTTGCCGGCCGGTTTGATGTTTTGTGGAACCCTATTTTGAAATCCGATACCCCGCATCGCTGGCCGGTCGCGAGTTAGATCAACTACTGGCGCTCGGTTGGTTTCGCATGCATCAGGCGATTTTTACTAAGTCTCATTTGCAGCGTGAGGGGCTGCTTCGCGTGCATTGGCTACGTTATGAAGTAGCAGCAGTGCAGTCGCGGCCCTCGCACAACCGAATCTGGAAGCGAAACCGGCATTTCCGCGTAACCATTGAGCGCGTAAATCACATTGGTGCGGAACACGAACAGCTCTATGCCCGGTACCGTAACACGATTAACTTTGACGGAGCTACCGGAGTTGCCCAGTGGCTTTGGGATGACGAACCAAGCGGACGGTCCATCTATCAAACGTATTGTATTTCGGTTTATGATTCCGGCCACCTTATCGCTGCCGGCTACTTTGACACAGGCGAAACGTCTGCGGCTTCGATTCTGCATTTTTATGACCCGCAGTATGAGCGATATAGCCCCGGTAAATGGCTGATTCTTCTCACATTAGATTTTCTCCGCAAGCATCACTTTCGTTATTACTATCCTGGCTACGTAGTGGAAGGCGATCGAAAGATGAACTATAAATTATTTCTCGGGGCTGAACAAGCGCGGTATTTCGACCCGGGCGATTTGTTGTGGAAGCCGATACAACAACTCCCGGAATTTGAAACTCATTTTGTCTGAAGTATCAATCGCAACCCTGATCCGTATACGGCCCTCAACCTGGATCGTTGCGGAGCTTGATCACTTCATTTGCCTTTCAAAAACTTGTTGTAGGCCCACTCAAATTCAGTTGGATTGGTTTTGGTGTTGTCTTGCTGCCATTGGTTAACCAACTTGGTGTAGCCGTTTGGTAACGAGCCATGGTAAAGCAGAGGCAGCACCCGACAAAAACAGCTTGTCGGCAAGTGGAGATCAGTGGGGGCAATTATTGCGGTGGTCAAAAAATTATGATTGCCCGTCTGCGGTTTCCGTTTGCTTTCGCTACTTTCGGACACACAAATTTTTTTGATATGAGCACCTACACCAGCTTTGATCACATTCGGTTTCTGTTGCAGGATGTGCACCGCCTGAGTGATTTGTTTTCCTATCCACGCTTTCAACATTTGAATGATGAGCAGTGCTGGATGATGATCGAGTCCGCCCGGCAATTAGCTGATCGGGATATGGCACCTTATTTCCGGGTGATGGATGCACAACATGCCGTCTTTGATGGCAAAGGCGGGGTGACCACCCATCCGCAGCTGCGCACCATTATCCGCAATGGAGCCGAACAGGGCTGGATTGGCGGAGCCGCCAATGAGGAGCACGGAGGCCTGCAATTGCCGATGATGGTATTCAATGCCGCGCACTCCATTTTTAATTCCGCCAACAACGGAGCGGTGGGCTATCTCGAACTCACAGCCGGCTCGGCTGCACTGATTAACAGTTTCGGTACGCGCGAGCAGCAGCAGATGTTTGTGCCCCGCATGTACAATGGCGAGTGGCAAGGTACCATGGCACTCACCGAACCGCAGGCGGGCAGTTCGTTGTCCGACATCACCACGTCCGCGAAGCCGATCGGCAACGATTATTACCACATCAAAGGGCAAAAGATTTTTATCAGCGGTGGCCAACACCAGGCTTGCGACAACTTTGTGCACCTTACACTGGCGCGAATCGAAGGTGCTCCGGCCGGCACAAAGGGCATTTCGTTATTCATTATTCCTAAGTATTGGCCCAACGAAAAGGGCGAGTTGGTGGATAATGATGTGTTTTGCGCAGGCGATTTTCAGAAAATGGGCCAGCGCGCGTATGTAACCACGCACCTGGTTTTCGGAGACAAGGGCCAGTGCAGGGGCTGGCTCGTGGGTGAGGCGAACAAGGGGCTCTCCTACATGTTTCAGATGATGAATGAAGCGCGCATCAGCGTGGGCATGGGCGCGCTATCGGTAGCCATGGCTGCCTACCAGGCTTCCTTACAGTATGCAAAAGAGCGCCCACAGGGCCGCCTGCTCAGTGAGAAAGATCCGTTGAAACCCCCGACTCTCATCATCAACCATCCCGATGTGAAGCGGATGCTGCTTACGCAACGCGCCATCATAGAAGGCGGATTGTCGTTGGCGATGGAGTGCAACCGGCAATTCGACCTGGCACACGCAGCGGAAGGTGAGGAAAAACAAAATGCCTGGCTGCTGCTTGAGATTCTCACGCCTATTATAAAGGCATATGGATCAGAAGGCGCCAACCGCGCGGCTTCGCTGGCGATTCAGGTGTTTGGTGGTTACGGGTTCACCATGGATTTTCCTGCACAACAGTATTACCGCGATCTGAAAATTTCAACACTGTACGAGGGAACCACGGGCATTCAATCGCTCGACTTGCTCGGACGCAAAGTAACGATGGAGAAAGGCAAGGCTTTGCACCTATTGGCCGATCGCATTACCGATACCATTCGAAGCGCATCGGGCCATGCTGCGTTGCAATTGCAGGCGCGGCAACTGACGGAGGAACTCACCCGCGTGCAACAGGTGCTGCAGCACCTTCGCAAGTATGCATTGGAAGGCGATGTTGACCGCTACGCGGCCGATGCCACCGTGTTTATGGAGATGATGAGCTACCTGGTGATTGGATGGCAGTGGTTAAAGCAGGCCGTAGCCGCTGGGGAGAAACTTCAGCAGGTGAATGGGGGTGACCTATCAGCCGAGTATTACGAAAGCATTGTACACACCATGAAATTCTTTTTCCGATACGAGATGCCACATGCCGCAGCCTGTGCGGCCACACTCCTGGATCCTCAGTACCTCACGAATCCAAAAGGTATTGACGAAGTGATCGTAGATGAAAAAGCTCTTTAACCCCTGGCTCCTGATTTTTGCCTGCGTTTCGCTCGGCCTGGCTCCGTTCTTCCCGGAGCCCCACCTGTGGGGTAAGTTAAAATGGATTGCGGGAGGCGCGCGGGGCATGCAGCCGCTGGATTGGTTCGACACGGCCGTACATGGGTTGCCCTGGTTGTTGTTGATTGGTTATGGCATCGGGCGCTTCGCGAGCCGGCCCAAAAAATTGATAAAACGGGATTAATCGAACCCGGCCGATTCAACTATTCGCTTTGCTGCGCCTGATTGATGGATTGCCGATCGAGGTATTGAATCACCCGGTCAATTTTACCCTCGTCATTCAGGTGGTAATCGGTGTGTATCCACTGCTGCATCGACTTGCCTGTTTTGTAAGTGGCTTTGGCCAGGAACCAACCCATCACCCACGGGCCCGTCATGACTCGGCTCGAAGGCGCCTCGTTCACATTGATTACCAGCCAAACATCGCTGGAGAAGGTGAGTTTATCGATCAGGTTCTCTCTACGATCAAGCCAATAGTTGGTGATGGCTTCCTTTCCGACTAAGCTGTCACCATTATTGAATACGTATACCGCATTATCTGCCATAGATCCAACAAAGCTGTCAATGTCGCCTTTCGATAAGCCATCCAGGCTGGCCCGGCAAATTTCACTGCGGGTAATGTCACCAATGGTGATGGGTTCCAATTTGACCGGTTGTTCCTTTTGGGGTTGGCATGAAAATCCGGCCACCGCGAACAAGACAAAAACGAGGACATTTTTCATAGGTAAAGGAAAAGGTTTACGTCAACACCGTCAGGCAAATGTTTTGAATTTTTCCGGCCAGTTGCAAGCCGTTGCCCCACCAGCGGTGAAACACTGGTAATTCAGGTTTTGAACTAGCAACGGCAACCTGCAAATTGGAAGTATCAGACCATCGAGCCTCGCGCGGTCGGTTTGCGCGGTACCCCGATGGGCGCGAAGAGTATCCGATAGCATAATTTGTTTACCTTGAGCCGGCTACCTGCGGATGTCAGCTCGCTTTGATTATATCGTTATCGGATCTGGTTTCGGTGGATCAGTCTCCGCCATGCGGCTGGCCGAGAAAGGCTATTCTGTTTTAGTTATTGAGAAAGGGAAGCGCTGGAAATCAAAAGACTTTCCGAAATCAAACTGGAACGTGCGTCAATACCTGTGGTGGCCGGCCTTGCGCTTCTTCGGCTTCCAGAAGCTTAGTTTTTTTCGCGATGTGTTTGTGATTTCCGGGGTGGGGGTAGGTGGAGGTTCGTTGGTGTATGCCAACACTCACATGATGCCGCGCGATTCATTCTACGAAAGCCCGCGCTGGGCACAGATCAGGAACTGGAAGCAAACGTTAGCCCCCTTCTTTGAAAAGGCGAAGGTCATGCTCGGCAGCGCGCGTTACTTGCGCGAACATGATGAAGACCGTGTGCTGCACGAAGTGGCAGCCGAGATGGGGCATGCCGATTCCTATCGGGCGGTGGATTATGTTGGCGTATACCTGGGCGATCCGAAAAAGCCGGTTGATCCCTATTTCAATGGGCTCGGACCGTTGCGGCAAGGCTGCACCGAATGCGCGGGTTGCATGGTGGGCTGCCGGCACAACGCCAAGAACACGTTGGACAAAAATTACCTCTGGCTGGCCGAGCACGTTTTTGGCGTGCGCATACTGGCCGAAAACGAAGTAACGCGTATTGAATTTGGAGAGGGCGGCTATACGGTGCACACCCGAAGCAGCACACGTTGGTGGCCGAGTAAAAAGCAGGTATATCAATCGAAGGGCCTGGTGGTGAGCGGTGGAGTACTCGGTACTCTGGATTTGCTCCTGCGCCAGAAGCACGTTTTGAATACCCTGCCGGGTTTGTCCGACACGCTTGGCGAAAACATTCTTACAAACTCGGAGATGCTGTCCGGTGTACTGGCGGCTGACCGCAAGTTGAATCATGGCCTGGCCATCGGCACGGTATTTCAGCCAGATGAAAGCACGTCTATTGAAGTGTGCAAATTTCCAGACGGCTCCGGAGCGATGATGAAATTGGCCGTGATGGCCGCTGGACCCGGGCACCCGCTGGTGCGTACGGCCAAAATGTTGGGCAATGCCCTGGCGCACCCGTGGAATTTCCTGCGGTCATTTTTCTCCATCAATCCCGCCCGCCATGGAGTGATATTTCTGATCATGCAGTCACTGCCGAATGCCATGCAAATGCGTTTGAAGCGCAACTGGTTGGGCACCCGGTTGTCGATGAAAAATACCAGCGGGCAGCCTGTGCCGAGCTACATTCCCATTGGCCAGGAAGCGCTGCATCGCTATGCTAAGAAAGTCAATGGAGTAGCCCACAACGCGTTCAGTGAAGTTATGTTCGGACTGGCTTCAACGGCACACATTTTGGGCGGCTGTCCCATGGGGCGCACGGCAGAAGAAGGTGTAGTGGATGATCGGTTTCAGGTACATGGCTATCCCGATTTCTATATCCTGGATGGCAGCATCATTCCAGCCAATCTCGGAGTTAATCCTTCGCTCACCATCACGGCACTTGCCGAGTACGCGATGGATCGTGTGCCGGTGAAACCGGGCTATCGGGGTCAAACTCTTGAAGAAAAAATGCAATCTTTATCTGATCCAACAAAAGGCACATGATGAAAGCTTTATTCCTGATTATGGTTTTGGCGCTGGCCGCCTGCAGGCCTACCGCACGTCAGCCCCAAGAGCAGGTTGACCACATTATTCTGGGAATTAACGATCTTCAAAAAGGGATTGAGCAATTCAAAGCCCTTACCGGAGTGGAGCCCGTGTTTGGCGGAATTCATCCCGGGCGGTTCAGTCAAAATGCGCTGGTAGCGCTTGATGACAACGTGTACATTGAAATCCTCGCTCCGCAGCCCGGAGCCGACAGCATTCCGGGTTTTATTCAACCGCTGGATAGTTTGACCGCCATCGGTTGGGCGGTGCGCACGCGCGATCGCCTCAAAACGAGGGAGAAACTTCGCGCCATCGGCCTCGTCTGCAGTGAAGATCGTCCCGGCTCACGGGCGAAGCCGGACGGAAAAATGCTGGCGTGGACTTCGTTTGCTATCACGAATGCGGAATCCTTTCCGTTTTTTATTGAATGGGATGGGGAAAGCACCCATCCATCACAAACATCACCGGTCGGTTGCCGCTTGGTGGCGGTTTCGGTTGCGCGTCCGGATGTCGGGCCGATGGAAAAAATGAATCAGCAATTGAAGCTTGGCCTCAACGTAGTGTCCGGCTCTTCGCTTACCCTGTCTTTCGAGATTGATTCACCGAAAGGCAAAGTAATTTTTTCCGGGTGGCCTTTGTACTAAATGGCCTTTTATGCGTGATGCATTTGCAGCGCTGCAACAACTGACAAACCGATTTCAACCACTTCAAACCGCTGAGTGGGATGCGTTTGCTGCGATCTGGTCGCCCGTTTCCGCGAAACGCAAGGAGCAGTTAACCCTCGCGGGCGAGCCTGAGCGTTTCATTTATTTTGTGCTGAGCGGAATTCAACGGGTGTATTTTTCGGATGGAGCGAAAGAGGCAACGCTTGTCTTTACCTATACTCATTCCTTTGGCGGGGTGTTGGATTCGTTGTTGATGCAACAGCCCTCGCGGTATTATTATGAAACGCTGAGTCCCTCCGAATTTCTGCGTGCCCGGCAGGCCGACCTGCTTACCCTGATGGCCAACCACCGTTCGCTCGAAACACTGGTGCGCAAAGGCGTTACCTGGTCAATGTCCGGTATCATGGAACGTTTGGTTGAGTTGGAGTGCTTCTCCGCGGAGGAACGATTTCGTACGCTCCTAAAACGCAGCCCCCATATCTTACAGTTAATCCCTCACAAGTATTTGGCGAATTACCTCGGCATGGACGCCACGAACTTCAGCAAATTATTGAACAGCGTTAGAATTTGACTTTTGCGCTGAATCTTGGCAAATACCAAGATTATTTTGGCCGGAGGCCCGCACTTTTGGGCAAAGAATACAGCCATGCCAACACAAGCTTCAAACGAATTATTACGCGACCTGGAAGAGCGTGTCGAACAAGATTTGGAAACAGCAATCCGGGTATTTCAAAATCTGACGCTCGCAGTACTCAACGCACCCTCGGCTTCCGGTGGGTGGAGTATCGCGCAGTGCCTATGGCACTTGGACAGCTATGGTGATTATTACCTGCCCCGGATGGAGGCCGAAATTCAAAAAGGAGGCCAGCCGTCTCCCGTTTTTTCGAGCGGTTGGTTGGGGGCTTACTTTACCAAAATGATGAAGCCGGGCGAAAACATGAAAAAGATGAAGGCGTTTAAATCGCACACGCCTCCCACTCAACTGGATGCGCAACAGGTAGTAGCTGAATTCATCCGTCAGCAGGAGTGGCTGTTGAAATTGCTTCGCGAAGCCCGTGGTGTCAATCTAAATCGCATTCGCATACCCATCTCTATCAGTCGCTGGGTTCGCCTTAAACTGGGCGATGTGCTTCAATTCTTTATTATGCACAGCCATCGACACATGGTTCAGGCGTTGCGCAATGTGCCAATGTGATTCAGGCGTGTCGGCCGGCATACACGAGCCCGGCTACCATCGCCTGAACGATGCCATAGAACAGCCAGGTCATCACCATCAGAAAGGAGATATCGATGGAGCTGAACGTTAGCAGCAGCACCGGCAACATGGCCACTACGCCATAACGGGCGCCAAACTCAACGGCCTTGGCCACCCTGCCTTCGCTTAGCTGATCCTTCAAATGATGCCAAAACCACAACAAGGCCGCACTTAGCACAAACGGGTGAATGTAGAACAGCCACTGCGCCTCGAAGTTGGACGATCGGAAGACCGTACTGTAGTATTCTTCGGAGAGTGAGGGCAGTGCAAAAGCGGCTGCATACATCATCAGCATGCTGGTAGCCAATACCAGCACCCCGGCCATCAGGATTGAGATCAGACTTCGCGACATAAATTATTCGGTTAGGTTTTAGATTTCAACTTTTACAATTGACTTAATGGGGATCGCATAACCGCCTTTGACTTCCACCAGGCTTTCTTCCAGATCAATCATGTCCGACACATACTCGACCTGCTCGCCATTCGCCAGTTCGATAACCAAACCCACTTCATCATGCTCCGTGTTGGTGAATGCCGTGGCGGATCTCAAATCATGTTCGCGCTGGCGGCATTCAAGGTGATCGGTAAGCACATCGTGTGGTGCGAAGTGGCTTTTCCGCAGTTCGTCAAGTGAGATTCTACGGTAGTTCATAACCTGTCATTTAGCTTTTTCGCTCTTTCCATTCCTTCACTTCGCGCTGAAGTGTTTCCGTCACTTTCGGCACCAGCTCTTCAAATGTGGCGCCTTGCTTTTTCACGAAAATGTCATTGCCGGGTACCACCAAACGCACTTCCAGAATCTTGTTCTGGCGGTCATCGGCCTTGTCAACTTTCAACGTCACTTTGGCTTCCATGATCCGGTCGCTGAAGCGGTCGAGGGTGTCCAGTTTTTCCTGTAACAAATCAACCAGTGATTCGCGTGGGGTCAGGCCCACGCTTTGGATGTTCATCTTCATATGTAGGGGTATGGTTAAGTTTTTTACTTCGATTTGGTTTCTTTCCGCAAACTCCAGCCTTTTGGTTTTTTGAAGTCGCGTAACGCGGTCTGTTTTTCCTCCTGAATTCGCTTCACTTTTCGCTGATACCTTTTTTCCTGCTCAATTTTCAGATTTTCGGCAGCTTTCACAAATTCACGTGTTTTCATACATCCTCCTTTTTATACGGCTTAAGGTACGGCAACAAACGTGAGAAAAACCATGATATTGATCATGATGGCCCGGGAAACCGCAAAGCGGGGCGGGTATTTTGTCGGCTCATTTTTTCGTGAAGGGCGGTCATATCCTGTTCCGTTACAATGCCCACCAGTTGCCCCTGGTCAATAACGGGCAGGCAACTGACCTTGCAATCCAGCATCAGTTGCATCGCCTCGGTAATCGACACGCTGGGGGTAAAGCAAATCGGATCGCGAATCATCACATCCTCTGCGGTGAGCGGCAGGGCAGGCCCCGGCCGGCTCAGGAAATCGTCAATTCGCCTGCGGGTGATGATGCCCCGAATGTTGCCCTGGTCGTCCTCCACCGGTAAGTGCCGGATCTGACGCCACTCCATTACTTTTTGCACCAACGCGAGCGGATCGTTGGCCCGTGCCGTTACCAGATCAGTGGACATGACATTGCCCACGTGCCCATAGTCGAGCGAAAGCAGGTCGCGCTCCGCTACCGTTACGGGCAACCACTCGTGCAGGGGTTTTTCTGTATCCATGCGCTGGCACAGTGCTGCGGTCAGCGTTACCGCGGCTTCCTCACGGCCCAGCTGCCGCTTCAGGTGCCGGAAGTTTTCGACCATCCATTGGCTACCGGTAACACCTGCGCGCACCCGCGCCTCAATAATGGCGAGGTAATGATCGATATGAGCAGGCTCAATGCCGGCTGCAGTCAACCCGGTTCGTGCCAACGGAAGCAAGATGTCAAGCACGAGATCCTGGGTTTTCCAGAACGTGTTGTTCCATCGCATTTGACTGAACAAACCGATGCGGGCGGCTTTGTAAAAGTTTTCCTTGGCGTCTTCAAAATCCATGACGTGCCAAATTGCGCGGTGCGATTCGGGCATGGCCTTCATTAAACCAACCCAAAAGGCAAGGTTGGCCATTTCGTCCGCTACCGTTGGGCCGGCCGGAATGTAGCGGTTCTCAATGCGCAGGTGTGGCTTTCCGTTGATCACACCGTAGCAGGGTCGATTCCATTTCCAGATGGTGCCGTTGTGTATGCGCAGTGCCTTGAGTTCGGGCGTTTCGCCACGTTGGAGTTGCGCCAGGGAGTCGGCTTCCAGCTGGGTCAGGAAAATCAGCGGATAGCGCGAGATGTCATCTTTGTAAACCTCCGTTACCGAGCGAATCCACTTACTTCCGAAGGACACGCGCTGCTGACGTTCACGCAGATTATATTTTCGGCTGCGCATGTCCAAACTTTGTTGAAACAAGGTGATGCGGGTTTCGCTCCACAACTCGCGCCCAAACAACAGCGGAGAATTGGTGCACACGGCCAGCACCGGACCCGAAATGGCCTGAGCCCAGTTGTACAGGCTGACAAAATCGTCTGCATTCACCTGCAAGTGAGCCTGGAAACTGGTGTTGCAGGCTTCGAGCAGAATGTTGGTGTGGGCGAGCATTAACTCGTCCACGCCCTTGATGTTCACTTCAAAGTCCTGGCCGCGCAGTCGCCTTACGATTTCTCCCAGGGCCTGGTAACGCGGGTTGGGTGTCAGATAGTCGAGGTCAACCGCCCGAAGATCGATGGAGGGCAGAATGCCGGTAAGCAAAACGCGGTCACCCCATTGCCCGGCTGCTGCGTTGGCCTGCTTCAGCAACTGGCACAACTGACCTTCCATTTTTTTCAGACAGTCGCCTTGCAGTGGGAGAGGGTCGAGATTGATTTCAAGATTGTACCGCGCCAGTTCGGTGGCGTAGTGGGGGTCGTTCAATTGGGTTAAAATCTCGGGCCCGTTGCGGGTTGGTTTGAAATGCCGATCGACCAGAAAAAACTCCTGCTCGGCACCGATGCGGGCAATGCCGGTTTCGATGAGGCCGCGCTCCACCATCAGGTCCAACGCCTGCACGTCATGCAACAGATGTTGCAAGAAAGCTCTGCGCTCCTCCGAGTACTCGGCAATACGAATGCTGTGCTCACCCATGGGTTGGCAATAGTGGCCGAAGAACGCCACGAACACCCGGCAATAAAATGACAAACGTCAGGAGGCCAGATCAGCCGCCAATTCGAGCGCCAATTGCATCATGGCCTCGTTGTGTTTTTCGCGGGCCACAGCCGGTGCGGTTGCACCCGTAATGATATTGTCGCTGACCGTGAGCAGGGCCAGAGCCTGAATGCCGTAGTGGGAGGCCATGGCGTAGAGCATAGCCGTTTCCATGTCCACGCCCAATACGCCCTCGGCTGCCGGTTTTTGATATCGGGCCGTATCGGGGCTGTAAAATAAGTCTGTGCTGAAAAGCGGCCCGACCTCTACAGAAATATTCAGCAGCCGGGCCTTTTGCTGCGCCAAATTCATCATGTCCGGATCGGCCATAGGGGATGGCGCAGGGCTAAAAGCCCGAACCGCAGCCGAGTCCGTTAGCGCGCGCGAGGCAATGATGACCGAGCCCAACTCAAGCTCGGGTTGAATAGCACCACAGGTGCCCACCCGCATCACCACCTTTACCCCATACTCGTGGATAAGCTCATGCAAATAGAGCGCGGTGCTGGGAATGCCGATGCCCGTGCCCTGAACGGAGAGGCGCTGACCGCGGTAATAGCCGGTATACCCCAACATGTGGCGAATGCGGTTGTAACATACTGCCCGTTCCAATTGTGTTTCGGCAATATGCTTTGCCCGCAGGGGATCTCCGGCAATCAGAACAAGGGGTGCAATGGCTCCGGGGGAAGCCTCCAGGTGAAGACTCATAACACGGCCAAGGTCGCGAGTATTTTTCAATTTTAGTTTAGGTGCTGCGCTGACCCTGGATCAATTCAACCCCGTTGTTGGGTTTTGAGGTAGCTTGTCTTTTTTTCTGCTGGCGATCGCGTGATTGCGCAAGTTGATGGTATGACGATTGAACTCCAGAAATTGCAACGGGAAGCTTTTTATGATATCCAGGCTGAGGTGACATATAGCCTGGCAGCGAACGAGGAGGCTGTTGCGGCTGAGACGATTGTGGTCTCGAAGTTTCATTCCTCGCGTTTTGAATTGAGCGGGTTGCTCGCGGCTGGCCCCAGCATGGTCTCCAATAACGATGACGCCATGGCTATTCTCAATTCAAAATGTGCAGCAATACCTCCGCTTGTATTTGCCGGGTGAGGACACCTTTTCGCGCCAATTGTTTACCGATAAAGAGTTTTCGGGTTTGCGGGAGATGATCGATCGGGATGATTTAACGGGAGCCCGGATGCCTTGTGAACGCCAACTGGAAAATCCGAATAGCCGCGTTGCCGCCCGCGCCAACTATCACCTGGCCGCGTTGGCGGAACGCCAGGGCGACAAAGGAACTGTGATTCAGGATTTGCGGGACTCTGTCCGAATCGTGCTGATACGGAGGCCGAACAAATGCTGATGAATTATCAAGACCAGTGAACGAGTTCACATTATTCCGATACGAGGATCGTGACATCCGCATCACCATTGAGGCGCGCTGGGAGGGTGAGGTGTTGGTGGTGGAAGGGTATGATATCGGTAAGCGGGTGGAGGAGTATTGGGGTGATTCCAATTACGAGTACAGCGCCCACGTCCCCGCCCAGGAAGCGAAAAAACTTTTCGCATTACTTGGCGTGAATCACGCTGACAAGGCCGGGTTGCTGCAACGACTGGCAGAACGATTCTGCACCAACACCGCGTATTCCGAATTCCGCCATTTTCTCAATCAGCATGGGGTGTGCCACGAAGGGTTCAGCTGGACCTGAGTCGCGCACACCCGCTGCACCGGCCCGGCATGATCTTTTGGCCAGGGAATTAATTACCCGCTTATGTTTGTTTTAGGGGCCTGCGCCCGTATTTTTGCGCGATCTTTTTTAACACCTTACAAAACGGAGGATATTATGGCGAAGTCTAAGAAAAAACCCGCAAAACCGGCTAAAAAGGCTTCTTCGAAGCCCAAAGCGGCTGCAAAACCGGCTAAGAAAAAGCCTACCCCGAACCCGGCTAAAAAGGAAGCGAACCCGGCTAAAAAGGAAGCTGCGAAGAAGCCTGCCAAAGTGGCTCTGAAAAAAGTTGAAAAGAAGGCCGTGATGAGCAAGGTGGAGGTCAAAACACCGGTGATAAAGAAAGCGGAAGCCCCCTCGCCCCCTAAAAAGATGGAAGGCAAAATGGCCATGGCACCCCCCAAAGTTGCCCCGCAACTCAATATTTTTCCGCAACAGACCCAGCGGCCCGTAGCGCATAAGCCGGCCAAGCCGTCCACCGTGGATGACCGCACACGCTACAGCGATGACGAGTTGAAAGAGTTTGAATTACTGATTAATAAAAAACTGGAGAAGGCGCGCGAAGAGTTTCGCATCCTGAAGGATACCCTGACCCGCAATAACGATGAAGGTACCGATGCCACCTCCGGTGGTAATACGAAAGTATTGGAAGACGGGGCCGAAACAGCCGAGAAGGAAAACCTCAGCCAGTTGGCCGCACGCCAACAGAAGTACATTCAAAATCTGGAGAACGCGCTGATCCGAATCAAGAATGGCACCTATGGTATTTGCTCGGTTACCGGCAAGTTGATCTCCAAGGAGCGCCTGATTGCCGTGCCGCACACCACGCAGTCGATTGAAGCGAAAATGATGAAGCAGGATTGATGGACTTCTTACAAAACCATGTTGAAGCGCTTATCTTCTGCTCGCCCACACCTACGCGAGTAGCCGAAATCAAAGCCTGCCTTTCCGAAATGTTCAATGCGGAAGTTCCGGAAGAGGATATTACGGGAACCATTCAGCGCCTGGAAGAAAAATACCAGAATGACGAGTATGCCTTTCAGGTGTACAAGGCCGGAGGCGGCTATCAGTTTATGACCAAGCCGGCTTACCAGAGCAGCATTGGCATTATGCTCAAGCAGCAGTCGAAGAAAAGACTGTCGACATCGGCTATGGAAACCCTCTCTATCATCGCCTACAAACAGCCGATTTCGAAGACCGAAGTGGAAAACATTCGCGGGGTAAACTGCGACTACGCCATGCAGAAATTGCTGGACAAGGGATTGATTGAAATCCGGGGCAAAGCGGAAACCGTTGGCCGCCCCATGTTGTATGGCACCAGCCCCAAGTTCATGGAGTATTTTGGCATAAATGATATCCAGGAGTTGCCCACCCCGAAGGATTTCTCGCAAGAGGTGAATACCATTGGTGAAGCACCGGAGAATCAGTAATTCGTATTAACACAACTCGAGCGCTCTTGGCCTCAGGCGAAGAGCGCTTTTTTATTTTTATCTATCTTTAATTCCTATGGCACGCAACACACGCCCCGACCGATCATCCGGCAACCGCAGAGGTTCTGGTCGCCCTCAACGCCAACGCCCCGCTGGCCGATTTTCATCGTCTTACCGCGACTCCCGTTCGCCCGAAGATGACGCCCGCAGACCGCGTCAAGGAGGTGCCAAACGGGGCGGATTTGGCAGCCGCGGAGAATCCGGTTCCGGGTCGCGCAGTCAGCGCCCCTATTCCGCAGGCCGCGCTGACCGTGACCAAGGGCCACGTTCCGGATTTCGAAAGCCGTTTGGCGACCGCACCGATCGCAGAAAAGAGGAAGGCGGAGAATTTCCGCGCAGAGGCAAAGCGCCTTTTTCGCGGGGTGAAAGCAAGCGACCTTACGCGCGCGGTGAAGATCGCGGGGCCGGTCGCGCCAGCGGCAAATCCTACGGAGACCGGTCGGAACGCCCGGAGCCCAGGGGAGACGGTGATCGTTTTCCCAAAAGAGGTAGTAAAGCACCGTACTCTCGTGGCGAAGACCGCGGCACGGGCCGGGGCTTTCGAAAACCGTATGGCGACCGGACCGAACGAGATGATCGGAGGCGAGAGGATTCTGGCGAGTCTATGCGCAGCCGACCTTTTGCACGCGCACCGCGGAAGAAGAGATCATTTGTTGAAAACCGAAAAGAAAAACAGTATCACCGCAAGGCTAAGGAGGAGAGTGTTAAGAAAGGTGATGGCCTGATCCGGTTGAACAAGTTTATCTCCAACAGCGGGGTGTGCTCAAGACGCGAAGCGGATGATCTGATCAAGATGGGCCTGGTCAGCGTAAATGGCACGACCGTTACGGAGATGGGCTATAAAGTGAAGGCCACCGATGACGTGCGTTACGAGGGGAAAAAGCTGACTGCGGAGAAACCCGTTTACATCTTACTCAACAAACCCAAAGGGTTTATTACCACTACGGAAGATCCGCAAGAGCGCAACACGGTGATGAACCTGATTGCAGGCGCGTGCAAGCAGCGCGTGTACCCCGTAGGTCGGCTGGACCGCAATACCACGGGCTTGCTGTTGCTCACCAACGATGGCGACCTGGCCGATAAGCTGACGCACCCTTCGTATAATGTGAAAAAGATTTACAAAGTGGAGTTGGATAAACCCATCACCAAGGCCGACTTCGACACGATTGCCGCAGGTGTGCAGTTGGAAGAAGGCAAGGCCGTGCCCGATGATGTGGCCATCGTGAGTGACGACAAGAAAACGATTGGCATCGAGTTGCATATCGGGTGGAACCGTATTGTGCGCAGAATTTTTGAGTCGCTCGACTACCAGGTGCTTAAACTGGATCGGGTGGTATATGCGGGCCTCGATAAAAAAGACCTGCCGCGCGGCAAGTGGCGAATGTTGAAAGATGCGGAAGTGGTGCGCCTGAAGCACCTGCAATAGCTTTTTTGTGCGCGGTTGATGTAGTTTTTTCTATCTTCACCTGATGATGAAGGGAAGGTGGTTCGTCGTTTGGATATTGGTTTGGACCTGGCAGGCGCAAGCACAACCACCGGTGGAAATTGACGATGCGCTAGAGGAGCGGAATTTTATGCCGCATGAACTCTATTATTTCGTTGATACCACACAGCGCCTGAATCTGGAACAGGTCATTCGTCAGCCCTCTGAACTGCTTTTTAAACAGCACACGAGTTACCAGAATATCGACTTTCAGGAGAATGCCGCCTATTGGATAAGCTTTCCCGTGAGGTCGAACGACCGATCAGATCGTGTCTGGCTGTTGGAGTTTTACGATCAGACCATTGATTACATCGATGCATTTGTTCCTCAAAAAGGTGGAGGTTACCGAAAGGTGGAGATGGGTGATCAGTATCCGTTCAAGAGCAGATCATTCCGACACAAGAATTTTGAGCTGGTTTTGCAGGTTCCGCCCGACACGGTGGTAACCTACTACTTCCGGGTTACCTCACACGAGTTTGCCGACCTGCGGATTGCGCTGCGATCGGTTAACCGGTTTGTGTACTATGCGTTGAACGAATACTTTTTGTTTGGGACATTCTATGGCATGATCCTGATCATTAGTCTCTATAATTTTTTGGTCTATCTGGCCATTCGCGAAATTAAACACGTCTATTATATTGGCTACCTCCTGAGTGTTGCCGGCTATGCCATGAGCCTCGATGGCATAGGGTTTCAGTACTTGTGGCCGCAACATCCCGGCTGGAACGATTATGCAGCAGGCATTTTTCTGTACTCGCTGATCATCTGGTCGCTGTTGTTTACCCGCAAATTTTTAAGCACAGCGGAGAAGACCCCCGGGCTGGACAGGGCGATAGTCGCGATGATGGTGCTTCGAACGAGCTGGTTTATTTTGTTCCTGGCGTTTTTTCCTCATTTGTTGACGTACCGGAATCTCGATCTCATTCCGTTATCGTTGATCTTTTACTCGGCAATTCACCTGTGGCATCAGGGATACAAACCCGCCCGGTTTTTTGTCATCGCCTATGGCGTGTTGTTTATTGGATTTCTTCTCCGCATGTTGGTTTACTTTAATTTTTTGCCGTTCACGATCGTCTCGCACTACACTCTCCATTTTAGTTTCGTTCTCGAGATGTTGTTCCTGACTTTTGCGTTGGGAGACCGAATACGAATTTTGAAGGCGGATCAGGATCGTTCCCTGCGCAGCATCATTGAACAGAAGGAGGAAAACATTCAACTTCAGAATAAGGTCAATCGCGAACTGGAGGAGAAGGTGCGCGAGCGCACGGTTGAGTTGGCGACCAAAAACCAGGAACTGGCGCGGCAGGCAGAGGAAATCAAGAGAATCAATAGCCTTTTAGACATCGACAACTGGCGGTTGAAAAGCAGCATTCAGGAAATCCGGCAGGAGTCCGCCTTCAAACGCGATATCAGTTACGAGCAGTTCAAACGCATCTTTGTTGATGATGCCGCCTGTTACCGTTTTCTGGAGCAAACGAAGTGGAATGCCGGGTACCGATGCCGCAAATGTGGCCACGATCATTATTTTGAAAGCACCCGCCTCTTTTCCAGACGTTGCACCCGTTGCGGGTACGATGAGTCAGTGACCGCTCACACCCTTTTTCAAGGCCTGCGGTTCCCCATATTCAAGGCCTTCTATTTGGTTTATATTGAAATTCACTTTCCTGGACGATACACACTGGAAGAACTCTCGCATACGCTCGATTTGCGGAGAAATACGGTTTGGAGTTTCAGAAAGCGTGTTCAAAAGCTGATCCAGGAACAAGGTGAAAACGACCTCATCATAAACCGTGAAGTCTGGACCATTCCAACAGGCGGCTTTTCGTCCATTCCGCTCAATTAGTACCCAAAAAAGTCAGATTTGCGATTCAACCGCAAAACGCATTTGGGGTAAATGTGGTGAAAATGCTCTTTTTCCATTTTTTTCATGTTAACCAAGCGCAAAAAACCTGCTCTTTTACCTTTCACGAGAGCAAAATTCTTGATGTTGTCGGTCAAAAAAATAGCACAGCCCTTGTTTCAATTATAATTTCACTGGTCAATTGCAATCGATTTAAATCGTTAAAATGTTGAAATACAATTCATTGGAGAATGAAAAGCGAGGCTGAAGTCATTTATTGGCGGATCATATAAATTATTGAAAATCATGAAGTTGAACCAGAAAAAACCTTTCCAAGCCATTCTCTTCCTAGCATTTTGCTTTTTGGCGGCAGAGGCTACAGCTCAAATCAGGGTGCGTGGCCAGGTTCTTTCAGCACCCGACAAATCCCCGCTCCCTGGGGTAAACATCATGATTAAGGGCACTACCGAAGGCACCACAACTGATGCGGAGGGCCGTTACGAAATTGAAGTTCCCGATCAGAACAGTATTTTGGTTTTTTCTTTTGTTGGCTTTGTGATCAAAGAGGTGCCCGTTGCCAGCCGCACGGAGATCAATGTCGAACTAGACGAAGATCGCACGGCTTTGGAAGAGGTGATTGTGATCGGCTATGGTACCGTTCGGAAGACCGACTTAACCGGTTCGGTTTCTTCGGTGCGGGGTGCTGATTTAACACGTGTGCCGGCCATCAACCCCATGCAGTCGTTGCAGGGCAAGGTGCCGGGTGTGCAGGTGGCATCATTCTCGGGAGCTCCAGGGGCTGGTACATATGTGCGCATCCGCGGGATAGGTACATTCAACGACTCCTCTCCGATTTTTGTGGTAGACGGAGTGATCTTACAGAATATTGATTTTCTAAGTGCAGCTGACATTGAGTCAATTGATGTTTTGAAGGACGCTTCCGCCACAGCCATCTACGGATCACGCGGAGCTAATGGAGTTGTTTTGGTGACCACCAAGAAGGGGGGGGCAGCCGGCAATGAATTCCCCACCATCAATGTAGTGGCCGAGTACAGTTTGCAGCAAGTGCCTCGTGAAATTGACTTGTTGAACGGTCGTGAGTACGCCATTGTCAGAAACAAAATCAACCCGGGTACCTACAACAATATTGATGCTGTACCGAATACGAATTGGCAAGATCTGATTTTTGAGACGGCTCCGATGCAAAACTATCAGGTTTCGTTTTCGGGCGGCTCTGAAAAGTTTCAGTATTATACCTCGCTGGGGTACTTTAGTCAGGATGGCATCATCACAAAGTCGAGCTATGACCGGTTCACGCTGAAGTTTAACAACACCCTGAATCTGGCTAAGTTTCTTCGCTTAGGTAGCAACTTGTCCTTTACGCCTTACGAACAAAAGAACACAGCCGGCAATGCCGTATTTAATGTGTACCGGGCATGGCCAACCATTCAACCGTTTCAAGCCGATGGTTCGTTTTCGCCCGTGCCAGGCGTGGGTAATGTGCTGGCCGATATTGAGTATACCAACAGTTTTAACCGTGGTCTTAGGAGTGTGAACAACATTTACGCAGAGGCTGACTTTTTAAAAGGGTTCACATTCAAAACAAGTTTTGGTGTGGACATGGAGTATAACAAAGCGACCAGTTACACCCCCGTTTTTTTTGTTAATCCTCAGCAGCAAAACGCTACCGATGATCTTGGTAAAGGATATTTTGATCGGGTGGATTGGCTTTGGGAGAACACATTAACGTACAATAAGTCATTTGGAAATCATCGCATTAATGCGCTGGCCGGTTACAGTGTTCAGCAGTCGTCATCGGAAACCGTGTTTCTCGGAGCGGAGAATTTGATCAGATCCGGAGAGGACTTTTGGTACGTCAACATATTTCCGAATCTGGTGAGTCCCAATTCTGCCAGTAATGGGGTTGATCCTGGATTTAACTTTTCTATGATGTCGTATTTGTTCCGGATAAATTACGCCTGGAGCGATAAGTATCTGTTTACCGCTACCTTCAGACGCGATGGATCGTCCAAATTCACGGATGCCAACCGGTTCGCTAATTTTCCATCACTGGCCGTGGGGTGGAATGTGATGAACGAGCCGTTCATGGCAGGCAGCCCGTTTTCAAATCTTAAGGTGCGAGCCAGCTGGGGGCTTACCGGCAACGAGAAAATAAATTACCTCCGGCAGTATTCACTCGTGCTCAATGGCATCAACGCACTTTTTGGAGCCGATAATCAGTATCCCGGGGCCACGTATGGCATTTCGGGAAATCCGAATTTGAAGTGGGAGAACACTCAGCAAATCGACATTGGTGTGGAAATGGGTTTTTTTGATGATCGACTGACAGCTGAGATTGACTACTACAATCGAGTAACCGATGACATTCTGATTGACCTACCGGTGCCGGGCTATTTTGGCAATGGCGATGGGGCCCTGATCACATTCAATGCCGGCCAGGTGCTTAACCGGGGCTTTGAGTTTTTGGCGGGGTGGCGAAGTGAAGTGAGAGGTATCAAATACAACGTAAACGTAAATGCAACAACTATTCACAACGAGACGCTGAAGGTTAGCGGAACGGGTGAGGCCGATGAGCAGTTAACCGGGCTTTTCAATGGTCGCCCGGTTACCCGCACGGTACCCGGGGTGCCGATTGGCTCATTTTACGGGTATAACGTAATCGGAGTCTTCCAGAGCGCAGCCGACCTGGCCTCCTATCCACACCTTTCGCAAACGGGCGTTGGAGATCTCAAGTTTGAAGATGTGAACCGGGACGGGCAATTGACAGCTGCAGATCGGACGAATCTGGGATCACCTATACCAAAACTGCTGTATGGGTTGAGCGCTTCTGCGGAATACCGTGGTTTTGATCTCGCCTTTGATTTCCAGGGCCAAAGCGGAAACAAAATCTTTAACGCCAAGGAGACAGTAAGGCCAGACCCGTACAATTTTGAACAGCGGTATTTCAATTTCTGGAATGGAGAGGGAACAAACAATACCGAACCAAGGCCGAGTAATGGGGGCATCAACTACGAGCCATCTTCCCGTTTCATTTACGATGGTTCGTTTATTCGCTTGCGCAATCTTACGCTCGGCTACAACCTTCCACGCTCATTTGCGGAACGGGCTTCACTACAAAATGCGCGTGTCTACCTGCGGGCGACAAACCTTTTTACCATCAGTCGGTTTACCGGATATAACCCTGATCTGGTTGGGGGCAACCCAGTGCTCAATGCACTTGATGTGGCCTCGTATCCGGTACCCCGCATTTTTTCAGTCGGCATGAATTTAACATTCTAAGGTTCAGGATTATGAGCACATGTAGCCCTCGCTTACTCCGCGCCACTATGATAACACTTGGTGTGCTGTTTTTTTCCTGTGAGGAATTTCTGGAAAAGCCTCCGCAGGGTAATCTTACTCAGGCGAGTTTTCCCACAACCGCATCTGATGCCTTGCTGGCTACCAACGCGGTGTACAACACGCTGCGCGATCCAAACTTCAACACCGGGCTGTTCCCGATTTTCGACATCATGTCTGACGATGCCGCCAAAGGCAGCAATCCAGATGATGCCTCTGCCACGATTGGCCCATTTGACCGCTTTCAGCATATCAAAACAGAAGGCGCCATTTTGCGCTGGTGGAATACACTTTACCTGGCCATCCGCAGAGCCAATGTGGTCATCGAAAAGGTTCCTTCAATTCAAATGGATGGAACCCTGAAGGACCGATACCTGGGCGAGGCCCGGTTTCTCCGCGCGTTTTTTTATTTCGACTTGGTGCGGGGCTTCGGAGGGGTGCCAAAGCTCACGACAACAGTAACCGGGCAACTCCCCCGAAGTTCAAGAGAAGAAATCTATCAGCTCATCATTGATGATCTTCTTTTTGCAGTAAGCGTGTTACCCGAGAAATCAGCGTATGGGGCAAGCGATCGTGGGCGCGCAACCAAAGGGTCGGCCCGCGCCCTGCTGGCAAAGGTTTACTTAACCAGACGAAGTACTGCGCAAAATGATTTTGCATCGGCGGCCACCTATGCGCTGGAAGTAATCAATTCCCTCGAATATAATCTGGAACCGGATTTTGATAATGCCCACGCAGTTATCGGTGAGCATGGTATAGAGTCCGTTTTTGAAGTAGCTTCCTTTGGAGAGGAGGGCGTTGCTAATGGAGGTAACCAATATGGCAATGTGCAGGCCGTTCGGGGTACACCTAATCGTGGATGGGGTTTTAATCGCCCCACAAAGAACCTCAGGGATTCCTTCGAACCGGGTGATCCGCGGCTAGAGTCGACCGTTATTTTTCTTGGCGAAGTATTGGAAGGCGTAACCATTCTTGGCGATGGTACTACACCGGATTTGTCCACCGATTCGTTTGGGCAGGAGGAAATCGAATGTTACAATCAAAAGGTTTGGACACCGGGCAACCGCGTTCCTCCGTCATTCGGTCACAATCGCAGATTCATTCGTTTTTCGGATGTCTTGTTAATGGCTGCGGAGGCACTTAACGAAGATAACCGCCCCACGGAAGCCCACACCCACCTGAACCGGGTGCGGCAGCGGGCTCGCGAGGGGAATAACTCCATTTTACCGAATGTAACAACAACCAATAAAGATCAACTGCGCGATCGCATTCTTCACGAACGCAGGGTAGAGTTGGCGCTTGAGGGGCACCGCTTCTGGGATCTCGTGCGAACCGGCAGGGCTTCAGCCTTGCTGGGGCCTTTGGGCTTTGTGGCCGGCAAGCACGAACTATTGCCCATACCCCAGACGGAGATAGACTTAACCCAAGGAAAGCTGGATCAAAATCCCGGATGGGATAATTAATAGATCACTGTGATAATCATGTTTAACTAAAAACCAATTTACAAACTATGAAAAAAGCAAAATGGATGATGGGGTTGGCGGGGCTTGCGGCCTCCGTGCTGATGCTGGTAACGGTGTTTACCGGTTGTAACGATGATGAACCCCCGGCATTAACGCTGGTTAGCCTTACGGCAAACGGGGTCGATTTAAATGGAGCGACCAGTGCAACCGGCATCCGGGTTACGTCCGATATTCTCGCTACGTTCAATGTTGCTGTTGACCAGGCGTCAACAAGTGCAATTACGTTGGTGCGTCAGTTCGATTCGCAGAATGTGCCCGTTACGATAACCGTAAATGGAAATCAGGTAACCATTGCACCCAATAGTGACTTCGGCACCGGGAGCCTTTTCATCTTGAACTTTGGCGCAGGCTTGAAGAGTACAGAGGGGAAAACGCTTACGGCAGCTATTGAGCGGAATTTCACTTCAGAGGGAACGTTTGCGGTGCCCGGCGCATTTGCGCATTTTACATTTGAGGATAACGCCACTGACATCATTGGAGGACGTACGCCTAAGGCAAACGGAACGGTAGGTATCACGTATGTGGCCGGTCGCAAAGCAGAAGCTGGCAAAGCAGCCAGTTTCAATGGTACAACCAGTATTATTGAATATGCCAATGGCAGCCAGTTCATGAATAACGGAAGCTGGGCTTTGAGTATTTGGGTTAGACCAAATTCTTCGCTTGCAAAAGGTCAGTTTGTTCTTGGCTTAGGGGCGTTCAATGGTTTTCAGATGGAGATCTTCGGAAGCTACAATGCTTTTAAACTTGCTGCTGCCTATGCGCACACCAATTCCGCAGGTGCAGGGAAGTTTAGCGAAGATATGTGGGCCGATGGTGAAGGTAACCTCGGCTGGCAGGGATGGACATTCTCCAAGGATTTCCGTCCGGCTGGGATGAGCGCAGTCATTAAAGACCAGTGGGCTCATTATGTCTTTGTTTACAATGCGGCTACCCGGGTAGGCACAGTGTATTTGAACGGTGAACGCATCAAAGAGCAGGATTTTGACAACTGGCCAAATGATGCAAATCCCCGTTTTGCCACTGGCCTCAGCTGGCGTGGAGCTGCTCCAGACGTTCTCGATGAACTTGCCCTTGGGTTTGTGCATTCGCGAGGCGGCACACTCTGGGATAATGAACCTTGGGGTAACTATGATGCCCCCGGAGCCAACCATTTCCACGGTTTAATGGATGACTTGATTGTTTACCATAAAGCATTGACGCAGGCAGAAGTTACTGCGATGTACAACTCCGGTAAACCGTAATCGTAAGACTCATTGACAGGGAGGGTAGCCGCGTAAGCGGGCCCTCCCTTTTTTTGAATATGATTAAATCATTTTTTCGACTACTTGTTGTTGTATCCGCAACCTTGGTTTCTGGATGCTCAGATAACCCTCAACCGACAACCAGCGTTCTCCAGTTGTCGCAAATCAGGGTAGGAGCCTATGCCCTGCAACCACAGGGCACAAATGAGAATGCTCCCACCAATCAACCCATCGTGGCCACATTTTCCGCCACTCTCGATGCCGCACGGGTGCCCTCGTCATTTGTATTACGCGAAACAGGCGGTGCTGTTGTGCCAATGGCTTTCACTTTTTTGGACAATGGCCGCACGATTTCTGCACAACCGGCCGCGAATCTTAAAGCCAATCATTCATACCAGATTGAGATATCCAATACCCTCACGGGCGGAAGTGGTGAAGTGTTTCCCGGAATCACCATTTCAATTTCAACAGCTGCTGCCAATTTAACCATCACGTCTTTGAAATTTAATGGTCAGGAGCTACTCGCAACCAATCCTATCATCAACATAAAGCGAAATACTCAGGTCGAAATCACTTTTTCCCAAGCGCTTGATCCGCTAACTGTTACGGGAGACTATTTCAGAATTGCCGGGCAGGCCGGCCTTGCCCCTGCCACGGTTACCCTGCAGGGAACTACTACCGTGAAGATTCAACCAACGCAATTACTCACCCACCTGTCCCGTCACCAGCTTTGGATATCCGGAGATATACGGGGCGCCAATAGCGAAGTACACACCACGTTTACCCGAAACTTTTATACAGAAGTTGATCTAACACCCAAGTTTCCTGTGGTTAGTGATGATCAACTGCTGACCCTCATTCAAGAACAAACGTTTAAATACTTCTATGATTTTGCGCACCCTGCCAGCGGTATGGCACGGGAAAGAAACACGTCAGGGGATTTAGTTACCGCAGGTGGTTCTGGCTTTGGCATAATGGCTTTGATTGTTGGCATAGAACGAGGTTTCATTACGCGTGACCAGGGCCTTCAAAGATTGGATCGTATTCTCGATTTTCTTGAAACGGCAGATCGTTTTCATGGTGCCTGGCCACACTGGATGAATGGGAATACCGGTAAAGTGATTCCTTTTAGTCCGAATGATAACGGTGCAGACCTGGTCGAGACTGCTTTTCTAATTCAAGGCCTCATAACATTTCGTCAGTACCTCAATCCGGTTGAGCCGGCCGAACAGGATTTTATTAACCGCATCAACCAACTTTGGCAGGCGGTTGAATGGGATTGGTTCAGGCGTAGTAATCAGAACACGTTATACTGGCACTGGTCGCCCGATAAGCAGTGGACCATGAACATGCAAATCAAAGGTTGGAACGAGTCGTTGATTGTGTATACGCTGGCAGCGGCTTCACCCACGCATACCATCCCCAAACCTGTGTATGATAATGGTTGGGCGAGCAATGGGAATATGAGAAATGGAAATACTTATGAAGGAATCCAGTTGCCCCTGGGCCCCGCTTACGGAGGGCCGCTGTTTTTTGCTCATTATTCTTTTCTGGGGCTCGATCCGCGTGGGCTTGGTGATGCCTGGTGTTCCGATTACTTCCTCCAAAACCGCAACCATTCTCTGATTAACCGGAAGTATTGTATTCGAAACCCGCAACGATTTGTGGGTTATAGCGGAGATAACTGGGGCCTGACGGCCAGCGATAACCACATGGGCTATTCGGCACACTCACCCACCAATGACCTCGGTGTTATTTCCCCAACGGCCGCTCTCTCGTCATTTCCCTATACACCCGATGAGTCCATGCTGGCACTAAAGTTTTTTTATTACACATTGGGCGATCGCCTTTGGGGAACCTATGGATTCTATGACGCTTTCAACATTACGCAAAACTGGACCGCATCCTCCTATCTGGCGATTGATCAGGGGCCAATTATCGTCATGATTGAAAATCACAGAACCGGCCTGCTGTGGGATCTTTTTATGTCCGCCCCTGAGGTGCAGAGCGGCTTGACCAAACTAGGCTTCAATTTTTGAGATATGGGAAAAATCATCAGCTTCCTTTTTATCAGTGTGGTATTCGTTGGGTTGATTGGCTGCGGGGGCTCAAAACCGGAAGGTGCGCGGGCACTGACTGACGACTCACTCTTCACACTCGTGCAGCAAAATACCTTTCAGTATTTCTGGAAGGGCGCGGAGCCGGTATCCGGAGCTGCGTGCGAGCGCATTCACCTCGATAACGACTATCCGGATAACGATAAGAGCGTTGTCACTTCGGGGGGCACGGGCTTTGGCATCATGGCCATTTTGGTGGGCATCGAGCGGGGTTTTATCACGCGCCAAGAAGGCGTGGCGCACCTCACCAAACTCACCTACTGGCTGGAGAAAGCGGACCGCTTCCATGGCGCCTGGCCACACTGGATGTATGGCGAAACCGGAAAGGTGAAACCCTTCAGCGCGAACGATAACGGGGGCGATCTGGTGGAGACCGCGTACCTCGTACAAGGCTTGCTCTGTGCCCGGCAGTATTTCAAAGATGGAACCGCAGAAGAACAAGCGCTTGCTCAGAAAATCGATGCGTTGTGGCGCGGGGTGGAATGGGATTGGTACCGCAACGGAAACAAAAACGTATTGTACTGGCATTGGTCGCCCGACAAACAGTGGGCCATGAACTTTCCGCTTGAAGGGTACAACGAATGTCTCATCACCTATGTGCTGGCAGCCGCATCGCCCACGCACGGCATTCCGGCCGAAGCCTACCACGAAGGCTGGGCCCGCAAGGGCGCTATCCGCAACGATACGGCTCATCGCCAGTACGGTTTGCACCTCAGCCTCAAACACAATGGAGCACCCCAGTATGGTGGCCCGCTGTTTTGGTCGCACTATTCATTCCTGGGCCTTGATCCGCGCAAGCTGAAGGATGCCTATGCCGATTACTGGCAACATAATGTTAATCACACGCTCATCAACTACCGCTACTGTGTAGAAAATCCACTCCAGTACAAAGGCTATGGCCCGAACAGTTGGGGCCTCACGGCCGGTTACTCGATAAAGTTTTATGCCGCACACAGTCCGAACGAAGACAAAGGCGTAATCTCACCCACGGCCGCGTTGTCGTCTTTTCCCTACACGCCCGAGGAGAGCCAGGCAGCCATGCGCTATTTCTACGATAGCCTCGGCACGAAGATTTTTGATCAATACGGTTTTTACGATGGCTTCAGCGAGCACTTCAATTGGCAGAAGCCGTGGTACCTCGCCATTGATCAGGGCCCGATCGTGGTGATGATGGAAAACCACCGCAGCGGACTTTTATGGAAGCTGTTCATGTCGTGCCCCGAGGTACAACAAGGCCTGACAAAACTTGGATTTACTTACTGATCTGATGTATGAAGAAGTTACTTGTTCTTGGTTTGCTGGCGTGCGCGTTCGTAGCCTGCGAAAAAAAATCAGCCTCCACCGCTATGGATGCGAAAGTGGATTCGCTGTTGCGTGTGATGACGCTCGAAGAAAAAATCGGCCAACTTAATCTGCCCTCGGCCGGGCAATTCACTACCGGCCAGGCGCTGAATTCGGACATCGCCAAGAAAATCGAACAAGGCAGCGTGGGCGGATTGTTCAATATCAAAGGCGTGGCTGCCATTCGCGAGATGCAGCAGATTGCCGTGGAGAAAAGCCGACTGAAAATTCCGTTGTTATTTGGCATGGATGTGATTCACGGCTACGAGTCGGTGTTCCCCATTCCGCTTGGCCTCAGTTGCACGTGGGACATGCAGGCGATTGAGCAAAGCGCGCGCGTGGCTGCGCAGGAGGCCAGTGCCGATGGCATCAACTGGACCTTCTCGCCCATGGTGGACATCGCCCGCGATCCCCGCTGGGGTCGGATCTCCGAAGGCAATGGCGAAGATCCCTACCTCGCCAGTGAAATTGCCCGCGCCATGGTGCGCGGTTATCAGGGCACCGATCTCAGTGCACCCAATACCATTATGTCCTGCCCCAAACACTTTGCGCTTTACGGTGCGTCTGACGCGGGTCGTGATTACAATACAGTGGACATGAGTCGCCATCGCATGTACAACGACTATCTGCCGCCTTACAAAGCGGCTGTGGAAGCGGGTGCAGGCAGCATGATGGCCTCGTTCAACGAAATTGACGGCATCCCGGCCACGGCCAATCAATGGTTGCTCACCGACCTGCTGCGCACCGAGTGGGGCTTCACCGGTTTTGTGGTGAGCGACTATACCGGTGTGAGTGAAATGATTAACCATGGTATTGGTAATCTTCAGGAAGTATCGGCCCGAGCACTCGCAGCCGGCCTCGACATGGACATGGTGAGTGAAGGATTACTCACCACCCTGAAGAAGTCGGTGGACGAAGGCAAAATCACCGAAGCACAAGTCACACAAGCGTGCCGCAGAATTCTTGAAGCCAAATTCAAACTCGGTTTGTTTGACGATCCATACCGCTATTGCAATGAACAGCGTGCCAAAACAGAAGTGTTTACTTCCGACAACCGGGCTACGGCCAGAAAAATTGCAGCCCAGAGTTTTGTGCTGCTGCGCAACGAAGGCAACGTACTGCCGTTGAAGAAGCAGGGTACCATTGCGCTGGTGGGCCCGCTGGCGAATACGGCCGTGAACATGGCGGGCACGTGGAGTGTGGCCGCGCGTCATGCCGAATCTGTTCCGCTGTTAAGCGGATTACAGAAATCGGTGGGAACACAGGCCCGGGTGGTGTATGCCAAAGGCTCGAATCTTGATGCCGATGCCGTGCTGGAAGCCAACGCCACGATTTTTGGTAAGGGCCTCAACCGCGACAACCGCAGCGAAGCCGCTTTGCGCGAGGAAGCCGTGCGCCTCGCCCGGCAGTCGGATGTGATCGTGGCTGCACTTGGTGAATCGGCTGAAATGAGTGGCGAAGCTTCGAGTCGTGTAAACATCGAGATTCCGCAAACCCAAAAAGATTTATTGCAGGCGCTGATCGCCACCGGTAAGCCGGTAGTGTTGGTGCTCTTCACCGGGCGGCCGCTTGTACTCACGGACGAAAACAAGCAAGTGCCCGCCATCCTCAACGTGTGGTTTGGCGGCAGTGAAGCGGGCGATGCCATTGCCGATGTATTGTTTGGAGAGGTGAACCCCTCGGGAAAACTCACCACTACATTTCCGCAGCACCTGGGCCAGGTGCCGATTTTCTATGCCCACAAGAACACCGGGCGCCCGCTCACGGGCAAATGGTTCAGCAAATTTCAGTCGAACTATCTGGATGTGCCCAATGAACCGTTGTATCCGTTTGGCTTTGGTTTGAGCTACACCACCTTCAGCTATGGCGATGTAACCCTGAGTGCCACCGAAATGACGGCACGCGACACGGTTACCGCCAGCATTGAAGTAACAAACACCGGCACGCGCGATGGCGCAGAGGTGGTGCAACTGTACATCCGCGATGTGGTGGGCTCCATCACACGCCCGGTGAAAGAGCTGCGCGGCTTCGAAAAAGTTTTCCTCAAGGCCGGTGAAAAGAAGACCGTAATCTTTACGATTTCTGCCCATACGCTTTCGTTTTACAATGCCGATTTGAAGTGGGTAGCAGAGCCGGGCGATTTTGAAATCCAGATCGGCACGAATTCGCAAGAGGTAAAAACCGCCAAATTTGCTCTGAAGTAAACTCAGAGTATGGCGTATGTCCGATTTTTCACACTAATTGGTTTTTGCCTTTTTTGTCATTGTCAACCTTCACGGGAAGTTAAACTCTACACCACCACAGCCGACCGGCAATGGCTGCTGGCCGAGCAAGAGTTAACACCATCAAGACCGAGCGATGACACCATCGTCTGGGAAATCAAATTGGATACGGCCGTTCGGTACCAATCCATCGATGGCTTTGGCTTTACGTTAACCGGTGGCAGTGCACGACTGATTTATCAACTGGATAGCGCGGCACGGGCGGCCTTGCTGCGCGAGTTGTTCACCCGAGAGGGCAACGGAATAGGTATCCGTTACCTGCGGGTGAGTATGGGCGCCTCCGATCTCGATGACCAGGTTTTTTCCTATTGCGATTTACCGGCTGGTGAAGTTGATCCGCAGCTCGATCACTTCAATCTCTCCCGCGACACGTTGTACCTCATTCCGTTGCTGAAGGAAATTCGGGCGCTTAGCCCGGACGTGAACCTAATGGCCAGCCCGTGGTCGGCCCCGGCCTGGATGAAGACGAACGGCCAGGCGAAAGGCGGCAGCCTCAGACCAGAATTTTTCCAGGCCTATGCCGATTACTTTGTTCGATACGTATCAGCCATGCAACAGCAGGGCATTACCCTGCATGCCGTTACGCTGCAAAACGAGCCGGAGAATCCGCACAACACACCCAGCATGCTGATGACCGCTGGCGAGCAGGCGTCTTTTGTCAAAAACAACCTGGGGCCGGCCTTTCAGAAAAACCGGATCACCACCCGCATCGTGGTGTACGACCACAACTGCGACCATCCCGAATATCCGATCTCCATTTTGAATGACTCCGTAGCCCGAAAATTTGTGGACGGATCAGCGTTTCACTTGTATGCAGGCGAAGCAAGCGCGATGGCTAACGTTCACGCAGCCCACCCGGACAAAAACATTTACTTCACCGAGCAATGGACCTCAGCCAAGGGCGAGTTTGGCGGTGATCTGCAGTGGCATGCGCGCCACGTGTTGATTGGCACTACGCAAAACTGGGCGCGCACCGTGCTGGAGTGGAACCTGGCCAACGATCCGGAATTTGGTCCGCATACGGACGATGGCGGGTGCACCAGTTGCCTCGGGGCACTCACCATCGGGGATTCCATCACCCGGAATGTTTCATACTACATCATTGCGCACGCTTCGCGGTTTGTGCCTCCGGGTTCGGTGCGGGTGTATTCCAATGGGCCCGACAGCCTTCCGCACGTGGCCTTCCGCACACCCGAAGGAAAGGTGGTGGTGATCGTGCAGACTGACCGATCTTCCGCTGCGCAGGTCCGTCTCTTGGTCAAGCGCGCGGTTGGGTTGACGCTACCGGCCCACTCGTTAAGCACGGTGGTGATGGAAAATTGATTTTCTGATGTATTGGCCCGCACGGGTGCTGGCCAATACATGGCATTAAAAAATACGCCCTTGAGTTTTGACTTGCATCACAGATTTGGGACATGCCAGACCTGCAAGCATTCATCATAAATCTTGATGAGCCAACTTGGGAAGAAGGCTTCATTCAAAAAATCCGGTTCAGCTTGAAGTTGATGCAGCGAGAGTAATTTAAAGTTGCAATTAGAGCGTTTTGTTAAAACCCATACACCTAAACTCAATATTCATTTTAATTGTTGTAGATTGCATCGTGGTTTACAGAAGAAAAATAATACTCGCACTCCTTCAGCTATTTGACGGAAAGCTAGATAAAATTCGTCTTCAAAAGCTACTCTTTCTGTTTACGTTAAAACAAAGTAAACCAGAGTACGATTTTGTGCCATATTGAAAGTTCCCCCAAAAACAGTAGCGATTATAAATGTAGTTTAATCGTTAAAATGGGGAGAAATGAAAAAGACAAAATTTACCGAGAGCCAGATCGTTGGCATCCTCAAAGAACAGGAACAGGGCAAAAAAG
>Ga0209985_10000175_pt1 | contig 74152 bp, 65 predicted proteins | sample NOAtaG_FD_187305 | JGI IMG/M metagenome (GOLD analysis project Ga0209985, IMG submission 187305) | Freshwater lake microbial communities from Lake Erie, under a cyanobacterial bloom - NOAA_Erie_Diel6S_1000h metaG (SPAdes) (version 2) | ecosystem: Environmental > Aquatic > Freshwater > Lake ... | reverse complement strand
CGAAGCTCGTGCTCGCCGACAGCGCCTACTCCAGTGCGGCCCGCCGCGCCGAGCTGCGGGCACGCGGCGTGATCGACGGGATCATCTACAAACGGAACCGAGGACAGCAGAAACTCTACGACTGGCAAGAACGATGGAACCGCGTGGTGAGCCGACACCGGGCGAAGGTCGAACATCCCACCGGCATGATGAAGCAGCAGCTGGGCTACCGACGGGTCAGATACCGAGGACATGAACGCAACGCCTTCGACTTCGCCCTCGTCCTGACCGCCTGCAACCTCAAGAGAAGCCTGAGCCTGACCAACGCGGCGTAAGCCGCGGGACATCCCCGTTGACCGCTCTCCCCCACCCAACGCGATCACACGCCAGGCATCAGTCTCAGACCGTGAAGTGGGCATAGATCAGAGGTTCCTATAGACGTATACTGGCCGCATGACACACATCCGCCTCTGCTCGTTCCTGCTTGCCTTGGTGTGTTTGCTCATGCCCAAGGCCGCCCTCGCGCAGCCCGCAAACACCCCGACGGCCGCTCCGCCCAACATCCTCGTCATCATGCCCGACGACGTGGGCGTGTGGAACGTCGGCGCGTACAGCCACGGGATGATGGCCCCGACGCCCAACATCGACCGCATCGCCCGCGAGGGCAAGCTCTTTACAGATCACTACGCCCAGCCCACCTGCACGCCCGGGCGGGCGGCGTTCCTCACTGGGCAACTCCCCATCCGCACCGGCCTCACCACGGTCGGCCTGCCGGGCTCGCCGATCGGCCTTGATCAGCGCGATCCGACGCTCGCGAAGGTGCTCAAGCCCCTGGGCTACCGCACGGGTCAGTTCGGCAAGAACCACCTGGGCGACCGCAACGAGCACCTGCCCACCGTCCACGGCTTTGACGAGTTCTTCGGCAATCTCTACCACCTCAACAGCGAGGAAGAGCCCCAAGACCCTGATTGGCCAAAGGATGCAGCGTTCAACGCGAAGTACCGCCCGCGGGGGGTGCTCGATTGCGTCGCAACCGACGTGGACGACCCGACCGTTGATCCGCGCTTCGGGCGTGTCGGCAGGCAGCGCATCACCGACACCGGGCCACTCACCATCGAACGCATGAAGACGGTGGACGAAGAGTTCTTGGCCCGAACCATCAAGTTCATGGAAGAGTCCAAGGGCGCAAACAAGCCGTTCTTTGCGTGGTTTTGCCCCTCGCGCATGCACATCTACACGCACCTCAAGCCCGAGTCGCGATTCCTCGCCAAGGAGCACACCGGCGGCGACGACATCTACGGCTCGGGGATGATGGAGCACGATGGGCACGTGGGCAAACTGCTCGACACCCTCGACCGGCTTGGGCTGGCGGAAAACACCATCGTTATCTACACCACCGACAACGGCGCGATGAGCGCCTGGTGGCCCGATGGCGGGACCACGCCTTTCAGGGGCGAAAAAGCCACGACGTGGGAGGGCGGCGTCCGGGTGCCCTTCATGGTACGCTGGCCCGCACGCATACCGGCAGGCTCGGTGAGCAACGCGATCAACGAGCACCTCGACTGCTTCACGACACTCGCCGTGGCGGCGGGCGTGCCCGATGTCGTCGAGCGCATGCGCAAGGAGCACACTGTCCACATCGACGGCGTCAACCAGCTCGATCAGTGGACCGCACCCACGGGCAAGGCGACATCCGCACGAGAGGCCGTGTTCATGTACAACGAGTCAGAACTGACCGCCATGCGCATCGGGCACTGGAAGTTCCACTTCCAGGTGCGCGATGGGTTCTTTGATTACAACAAGCCCGCCGCCGAAATCTTCAACCTCAAGATGGATCCCTTCGAGCGGCACAGCGGGCGTATCAACAACGAAATCTCGATGAAGAAGGCGTTCCTCGGCGGGCTTATCCGAGACGCCATCGAGGAGCACACCAAGTCGCTCGCGGACTTCCCACCCCGGCAAAGCGGCAGCTCACTCACCCCCGGACGCTGACGCGAGGTTGCACCCATGATCGCTATGCAGCGGCAGCGCGTCGTCATGCCACGACGCCTCTGGCTGGGGGCTTCGATGCTGTCGATCTGCGCGCACAGCGCCGTCGGCCTCGCACAGGTTGCTCACGGCGTGAGCGAACCACCCAGGGCCGCCAGCACGGACCAGCCCGAGCCGTCAGTGCCGGTGTCGGCAACACCGACCCCGACGGACCCGCTGTTGTTCAAGCAAGGCCCCTGGACCATCAAGCTCGGCCTCTTCGCCGGTTCGCAAATCGTCGCGGAGAACAACGCCTTCTGGGGCCTCTCCGACGCCTTTGCACCCACGGCCAACTACAGCAAGGATCGAGTTTGGAACGAAGCATGGTTGGTCCCCAGCGTTCGCGTGGACTACGCGGCATCACAGACGCTGGGCCTGTACGCCGGCTTGGCCGCGGCCGCGACCGGCAACGTCGGCCGCGACATCTTCGAACAGGGCTACTCGGGGCGCGTCTCCCTCGAAAGCGCCTTCGCGGGCGTGCGGATCGGCGCTGACAAGTCGGACTTCATGCTCGATCTCTCGGGCGGTCAGCAACCGTACCGGCTCGGCTCCGGATTCCTCATCGACCTCGGCGCTCAGAACGGCAACCAGCGCGGCGCGGCCCTCGTCTCACCCCGTCGATCGTGGGAGTACACCGGCATCGCCAAGTTCACCGCAGGGCGTTTCTCCACCGATGCCTTCGTACTGAACTACAACCAGATCACCTCCGACGACCCCGACACCACGCTCGCTGGCGGCAAGCTCGAGTATCGGTTGTCCGAGATGCCAGGCGACGAGTTCGTGGGCGTCTCATATGTCAATGCGTTCGACTCGACGATGTTGTACATCAAGGCCCCGCTCACGATCATCGAGAACGGACGCGAGGGGACGCAGACGATCAATCCGTATCTGCGGCTGCGTCCGCTACGCGATGCCGCGCCGGGGCTGTATGTCGCGCTCGACGGCGCGTATCAGTGGAACGATCGCATCCACCTCTCGGCTTACGCGATCAGTGCAGAAGTCGGCCACCAGTGGGAGAACGCACCCTTCCGTCCGAAAATCAGTTACGCGTTTCGACAGTTCAGCGGCGACGATCCAGGTACCACTGATCTCGAGCGGTTCGACCCGCTCTTTTACGACGGCGGTGTCCATGCCTTCGCGTCCGGTTCCAACGCCGCGCTCACGTTCTACAACACCAACGTTCGCACCCACCGTTTCTCGCTCAACCTTACGGTCACGCCTCAGGACTTTGTCACGATGTCGTACTGGCGGGTCGAAGCCGCTGAGACCAACAGCCCTCTTCAGTTCGGCCAGGGAGGTCGAATCCAGACCGTCGGCGGCCAGCCCGCGCTGGTCTCTGGCGTTCCCGATGAGCACCTGTCGGACGATTTTTATGTCGAGTACGTCCGCATGCTCTCGCCCAACGCCTACCTCACGCTCGGCGTGGGCGTATCCATTCCTGGCCAAGGTCTCGAGGCCGCCGCGGGCAGGTCTCTCGATCCGTGGGTGGGCGGCCTTGTGAATCTGACGTTCAAGTTCTAGATGCTGGAGACGACACGCCGCCCATGCACACATCTGTAGCTCGAGGATGTTCTTTCCTGGTGTCGTTCCTCGCGGTGCTTGGGCCGACACCGTGGTGCTCCGCCGACGAGCAAGGCACGGGCTCGGCGTTCGAACGCACGGAGTTCACGCTCGCGGCCGAGGAGCCCCAGACGCTGACCATCGATGAAGTCGCCGCCCTCAAGTCGCAGCCGCCAGCGACCGCAGCGGACTCCGCGGTGGAAACCGGCACCGACCCGTCAAAACTTCTCTTTCGCTTCGAGATGAATCCCCAGTACATTGAGCTGCCCGGCGATGGGCATCTAGCTTCAACGAACTTTAAACTTGATGTGCCGCTCACCAAGTCCTTCGCGATGGCTCTGGAACTCCCCATCGTTCATGCCAGCGGCTTCCCTTCTCCGATCGACAACCAGGTCGGGCTTGGCGACATCTTCGTCCGCGCCCGCAATGTGTGGTCGTTCGAGCGATCCTCTTTCATTGCGGGCGCTGAACTCGGCCTCATGACCGCCGATGACGACCTGCTCGGCAGCGGAAAGTGGCAGTTGAATCCAACGCTCGCCTATGTCCACTATCTGTCGAGCGAGTACCTTCTCGCCGTCGCTGGAAAGCAGCGACTCTCCATTGCTGGCGATGACGACCGTGCTGACATCAACCAGACCGAGCTGCGGCTCATCGGTATCTACATCAACCCGAAAGGCTGGTGGTTGCAGGCAGATTACCAGCCCAAGATCAACTGGGAGCGTGATGGCCAGGTGTCTCATCTGCTCGAGTTCGAAGCGGGCACGATGCTCTCGCGGAGCATCGGTGTTTCCATTCGCCCGGGCGTTGGCATCGGCCCCCATAGCGACCGTGATTGGAGCATCGGAGTTGGTCTCCGGTTCTTCTTCTGATTCTCAGCGGGCCTTCCCCGCGACAAAGACACCGGGCTCGTGCTTCTTGAAGCGGGCGGCGGTCCCCTTGGCGGCGATCTCGCGGATGATCGCGGCGTAGAGCGTGGCCTCGGGCGTCTTGCCACCGGGGCTGGTCCAGAGTTTCTTGGCCTCCATTGCGGCGATCATCTCTTTGGCTCGCATCGGCACCTCGCTCGCGGTGAGCACCTGCGCGGCGGCGTCGAGGGCGCTGAGGCGCTTGGTCGGGATGGCCGTCGTCTCTTTTGCGGGCGGCGCGGCCTTCGCCGCCTTTCGGGACTTCCGTGCATCGCTCATCTCGCGCTGCACATTGCCCATGTTCTTGATCGTGCCTTTGGGTGCCATGTCGGACTCCTTCTGTCGGGTGCGGAATCCCGCCGCACGTCGCGGCGGGGAAGCGTGGCGGCCGCGGCTCCCCGCGACGCCGCGTGGCGATCACTCGGCGTCGTTCAGAAAGGCCTCGACGTGCTCGGGGTCCATGTTGCTGAGGAATCCGACCAGGTCGATCAGGTCGCTGCGGACCTTCCCGAGGCTTCCCGCGAAGCCCCAGTTCCGCGGGTCGGCCTTCGCCCCCTCGGCGTGCTTATCGAGTTCCATCTGCAGCACGTCCATCAGGCGGGCGATGTCGTTGCGGCGTGCGGCGTAGGTCTCGGCGGCGGTGGGTTCGGGCTTGGAGGTCTTGGGTGTGCGCTTCGTCATGGTCGTGCTCCTTGGCGTGGGGGGGGGGTTGGTGGTCTCCGGTAAACAGCGAAGCCCGCATTACGCGGGCTTCAGGTCGTCGGGTGGTTGTCGTTCTTGCGGTCCCAACTCTTCGTGTCTTTCGGCTGGCCAACCGCCCGGAGGTAGTCGACCAACTCGTCGGCGGTCCAGGTATCGCCGTCGATCGCGTCGTGCTCGTCGGGGGCGTCGGTATCGCGGTCGATCTCGAAGAGGCGGAAGCCGCCGAGCGCTCCGGGGCGCGGTCCCCAGTGGCCATCGAGGTGGCGGCCGCGTCCGGCGGGAACCGTCGCGATGTTCCAGGTGCGCCCGTCGGGCGTGTGGATCTCGATCGCGGGGATGTGGAACCCGCTCTTGGCGAGGGTCTTGGCGAGGTCGAGCGTGGTCTTCGTGGTCGCGTTCATGTTCGTGGTCTCCGTCGCGGGGTTCCGCCCCGCGTAGTGACACATGAAGCCATGACATTCGGGAACAGGCAAGGCAAACCGGAACGATTTCGCCGTCAATCCGCGACATGTGGGCAAGTTCGGCCCGATGTGGGCAAACGGGCGGATTTGCTGGGAAATCGCCCATCTCCGCGCGAAACAAACTCTGTTTACCCGCGCGGCTGTTCCCGTAGGCCTTTCGAGACCGGTCCCCCCTCGGCGGAGTACCTACGCGGCCGTGGGGCGTCTGCGTCTACAGAATCCCCGCCCACAGCGGCATCGTCGCGGATTCTGTATGCGTAGACGCGTAGACGCCCACGTCGCGCCACGTTGGCCCGACGTGCGGCCGCGTGGCGACGCCCGGGAATCGGGGCCAGCGCCGGGCCGGGCCGCCCGTGGGCGAACGTCGCGGGACGGGCGCGGGGGCGGGAATCCCGATCATGCGCGGGCTTGTGCAAGCCCGTGTGCAAGCGAACGTGGCGTACGTCGAAAGTGGCCAGTTTCACGGGGATTCTGATCGGCAGCCCGGGCGTTCCCAACCGTGTGGATGAGCCGTTTGGGACGGTGGTTCATGCCCAGGGGTTCTGGGAGTCTCGACGACCACCACGCCCATCCGCGGCGTCGCATCCGATAACCCGGATTGGCCTCGATCTGGCGAACCGATCCCTCCGTCCATCGTTGCCCATCTTGCCAAAGGACAATCTTCGCGGATTTCTGGTTGACGGGGGGGGTAGGGCAGCGCATAATGGAAAGTGCGGAGTTTCTCCGCGCTTGGCTGTTGCCGTGCGCGAGCCGCTGGCGAACATCGCCGCCGAAGGGCGGCAGAGGAGAGAGAGCATGAAGACTTCGATCGCTATCGGTGCGTTGGCCCTCGCGGCCATCGCGGGTTCGGCAAACGCCGGTCTGTCCCTTGTGGATGGAACGGCTGCTTCGCCTCTCCCCGGCACTTCGAGGGTCGCGCGGGCGATCGGAACCTTCAACAACACATCGGTCGGGGCTGGCGCAGCGCGTCTCGAAGCCTCGGGTCGCACGACGATCCAAGGCAGCATGGCCGGTAGTAGCGGCTGGTGGGGCGGTAGCGTGACCCGCTCCTGGGAGTTGCAGTGGAACAACACCGCCAGGACCATCACGTTCCGTTTGTTCTCGGCCAGCGACTGGACCGGGTCAGCGGCGATGGCGATGACCCAAGCGCCTACTTTCACCGCGGGCAACGATCTCGCCGGCTTTGACTTCGGCTATCAGTTGGCATCGACAACGTTTCAGACGCGGGCTCAGTACTCCTACACGGATATCCAGTTCGACTCGGGCAGCGGCTTCGTGCCAGTACCCACGGCGGCGGGCGGCATCGACGTTCAGGGCAGCCTCTTTACCTCCAACTACCATGCGCTCTCGGGCCCGCTCGGGAACTTCACGCTCCGCGGTAAGTCAACCTTCTCGGGTGCCGTGTCCACGTCCAGTGATTTCTCGAAGTTCTACGTGGACGCATATCAGGCTGTGCCCGCTCCCGGCGCTGCCGCGGTCCTCGGCCTCGGCGGCCTGTTCGCCGCGCGTCGTCGCCGCTGAGTTCGCTCGGCTCTGGCCGAATAACTTGAGTCGAGTCCTCCACGGCCCGGGCACACGCTCGGGCCGTGGTCGTTCATGAATCTCGTCGTGGCTCAGTTCGCCGCCGCCGCTCGCACACCAACCGCCCCCAGCGGCAGGTCGGGCAGGCTGGCCACCGCCGCGGCCATGTCGAGCAGTTTCGGGTCGGTGTAGACGTTGGCCGTCAGGCTCGGGTCGCTGTGCCGCATCGCGGCTTGGGCCGTCCGCAGGGGCACGCCCGCCTTCGACAGATGCGTCCCGAAGGTGTGCCGCAGGGCGCGGATATCGATCGTGCGGCCGCGATCGTCGGTCCTGGGGACCACATCCTCGCCGCCACGCTTCTCGATGCGGGCCATCCCGGCGGACACCAGGTCGCGGTTGAAGATCCGGATCAGCCCGCCCGCTCCCCCGCATCTCGAACAGCGGCTCGTCGCGCGGCAGTGCGGTGGGGATCGGCGCCTAGCCACAAGCACGCTTGCTATCTCCCGATCAGTGCCTTCCGTTTCGCGAATCTTGCGTCTGTTGACATTCGCGGCCATACAAGAATCGACCCGTCAGTGGTTGACACAGTGGGGGAGGGGTTGGGTAAACTTCCGGGTGCGGTCTTCGCCTATGCGGGGCGTGTGCCGAGCGCGGGCCGCTGACATTGATCGCCGCCGACAGGTGGCAGAGGAGAGAGAGAGACGTGAAAGTCTGATCGCTATCGGCGCGTTGGCACTGGCTGCCTGCGCGGGTTCGGCTTCTGCCGCGGTTGTGAACGGCACGATGGGCTTTGTTCCGATCGGCTCGCCGGGCACCTTCGTTGGCAGCACGCTGGCGCAGGCGACGTCGTTCAACTGGGGCGGGCCTCTGCACTTGATCAACAATCCGGGCCCGGCGACCTTCGGCGGCCTTCCGAACATCTTCAACGGTGCGATAGCGGCTTCCGTGACCGTGAGTTCGCCGATCACTCTGCCCGGCGGCGTTGTGGCGTTTGCGCCCCCCGTCCCCCTAACAGCAACTACCCCTCGCTGTTCACCGTCGCCTTCGGCGGCTCGAATATCCGGTTCTCTTCCACCTCCCAGAGCTTCACGTCCAGCGGCCCCAACAGCCTAAACATCAGGTTCGAGGGAACGGCCGTTGATCTCAACAACGTCTTCTCGGGCGTCGCCAACGCCGCGATGACCATGAACTTCACGATTCTCAGCGGCAAGCAGGTCAACTACTCCACCAGCTTCGCGACCAGCGGCCTCGTGCCGACCCCCGGCGCTGCAGCGATCCTCGGCCTCGGTGGCTTGATCGCCGCGCGGCGCCGCCGCTGAGCCTTCTCGACGCTGACCCGACAAACTGAGTTCAATTCTCCACGGCCCGGGCTGACGCTCGGGCCGTGTGCATTCTCGGATAGTCCAGTTGCCACGAACGCAGCGAGACTCTCGCCCGTCTAGCCCCTGAGGGCAGCCCGGTGCCCCGTCGGGGCGAAAAGCGGGGCCACGGCCGCGCTGGCGGCTCGTCGTGCCAAAAACAAACCGCCCCGCGGGACGGATCCCGCGGGGCGGCGACTTTCGTCCGGGGCGAGCCCGGGACCTCATTGCCTTGTCGCCGAGCGGGTCGGCGAGTCGGTCAATCGGCCCAGGTGCTCCGTCGAGCGGCCTTTACAGGCAACGCCCCTTATGCAATCCGTAGTTCAGCACTGGACCACCTCCTTTCGCGAAAACCCTGCCGAGCCGCCATCGGGGAGTTGCTCCCGATCGCCCGGCCCTTTGCCGCGGGCCGTCGCCCGCGGGACATCGCCCGGGTGCCCTTGATCGGAGCCGGCATCGCTCGCCGGGCGATCGTCAAGGTGGGCACCCGCTCGTTGTCTCGTCGAAGCCGGGATGGGCGGGTTCGTGTGGTTCCGCCGATGCCCGGTCTGCGAGACTTCCTCACTATGCCTGATACGCCCGGCTTTGGCAAGCGGTTTCGGCGTCGTAGAGAGATTTTGCGCCTGAGCGATCCGGAATCTCGGTATCCGTTCGCGTGCTGGTGCCGGAAACCACAGGCCGTCGGCGGTCTTCGCCGGATTCCCGGCTGTCGCTGGCCCCTGCCCCGGTTGACGCTAGCATTGGCCCCGCTCTTCCGGCGTTGCGCCGGCCGATGCGGCCCGAGTCCCTGACGCCAAGGATCACGCGACCATGGAAGCCGGCATTGTCGGTCTGCCCAACGTGGGCAAGAGCACGCTCTTCAACGCACTGACCAACGCGGGCGTGCTCGCCGCGAATTATCCCTTTGCGACCATCGAGCCCAACGTCGGCGTCGTGCCGATTCCGGACAAAAGGCTCGAGATCATCCGGTCGTTCATCAAGACCCAAAAGGTCATCCCCGCGGCCCTGCGGCTGGTCGATATCGCCGGGATTGTCCGCGGCGCCAGCAAGGGCGAGGGGCTCGGCAACAAGTTCCTGAGCCACATCCGCGAGGTCGACGCGATCCTGCACGTGGTGCGGTGCTTCGAAAAGGCCGCCGGCGGCGAGGATGTCACGCACGTCGATGGCACCGTCGACCCGATCCGCGATATCGAAACGATCGAGATGGAGCTGATCCTTGCGGATCTGCAGTCCATCGAGGGCGCGCTGCCCAAGGCCGAGCGGGCGGCTAAGAGCGGAGAGAAGGAGAACATCGCCCGCTTCAGCGTGCTCAAGAAGCTTGCCCCGGTGCTGAATGACGGAAAGCCCGCACGCGGCGTGGTCTCGGCGCTGACCGATCCGGAGGAGATCAAGATCGTCAAGAGCCTTGGGATGCTCAGCGCCAAGCGGGTGCTGTATGTCGCCAACGTTGACGAGTCCGATGTTCACGGCCAGGGGCCGCTGGCGCAGAAGGTGCGGGCGCGGGCCGCGGATGAGGGCATGCGCGTCGTGCCGGTGTGCGCGAAGATCGAGGCGGAACTGGCGCAGTTGGCCGATGATGAGCGGGCGGAGATGCTCGCGGCGTACGGCATGTCCGAGCCGGCGCTGAGCGCACTGGCCCACGAGGCCTACGCGCTGCTGGGGCTGCAGAGCTACTTCACTGCTGGCGAAAAGGAAGTGCGGGCGTGGACGATCCCCGTTGGGGCGACGGCGCCGCAGGCGGCTGGCGTGATCCATACGGACTTTGAGCGGGGCTTCATCCGGGCGGAGATCTACAGCGTTGCCGACCTGGAGCACTACAAGAGCGAGAAGGCCATCCGCGAACACGGCAAGATGCGGACCGAGGGCAAGTCGTACGTCATGCAGGACGCGGACATCTGCCACTTCCTCTTCAACGTCTGAGCCGCCGGGCGGAGATTCGCGGCCCGGGGCTCGACTTGCCGTCAATTGGATGTATATACATCTTCATGTCCGTTGCGGATCGCATCCCGTGTCTGTGCGCCGCGCTGCGTCGAGCCAGCAGGGCGGTCACGCGTCTGTACGATGAGCAGATGCAGGTTTCGGGGCTCAGCAGCACGCAGTACACGCTGCTGAGTGTGCTCTCTGCCGCGGGGCCGATGCCCCAGCACGAACTGGCGGACATTCTCGCTGCGGACCCGACGACGCTCTCGCGCGTGCTCGCGACGATGCATGGCCGCGCATGGATCCGCCCGCATGCGGGAGATGATCGCCGCGTAAAACTCTGGGGCATCGCCCCGGCGGGCCGGCGCACGCTCGAGAAGGCCGAGCCCGGCTGGAAGGCGGCACAGGAGCGGATGGCTCGCCTGCTCGGCGAGCCGGCGTTTGCGGAAGTGCGGGCGAGCCTGCTGCGTGTTGGCACGGTCGCCGCGGAAGACCTCTGAGGCCGAAGCTCTTGACGTCACCGGCCCGCCGGGCGGCGGCTCGGAGTCTCGGCCAGAAAGATGCATGTACAATGAATATCGCGATGCTCCTCATCGGTCTGAAGATGCTCGTTGGCGATCGCTTCAAGTTCGCCGCGCTGGTCTTCACCATCGCCTCGTGCGCGTTCCTGATCAGCCAGCAGGTGGCGATCTTCACGGGGCTCATGGTGCGTACAACCAGCCAGATCCGCGATGTGGGCGGTGCGGTGTGGGCGATGGACCCGTCGGTGCGGTACATCGATGAACTCCGGCCGATCGCCGACGAGCAGGTTCATCGGGTTCGGTCGGTTCCCGGTGTCGGCGCGGCGTTCGGAGTGTCCAAGAGCTTCACGCGCGCGACGGTTGCGGGGCAGTTCCGGCAGGCGGTGCTGCTGGGAGTCGATGATCACACGCTTTTCGGTGCGCCGGGCTGGATGGTCGTCGGCGATGCCGCGGCTCTGCGCGAGCCGGACGGGATCATCATCGACGACCGAGGCTTCGCGGCGTTGTTCCCCGGTCAGCCGCTTCGCGTGGGAGACGAGATCGAACTGAGCGACCGTCGCGCGAAGATCGTCGGAATCTGCCGGGTGTCGCCGCCCTTTGCGACGTTTCCGGTGATCTACGCCAAGATCTCCGATGCGAGGCGCTTTGTGGGGCGCGAGCGGAACTTCATCAACTTCGTCGTCGCCAACCCGGACGAGGGTGTTTCGGCCGACGAGCTCAGCGAGCGCATCGCCGAGCGCACCGGGCTCAAGGCGATGCCCGCATCGGCCTTTGCCTGGCGGACGGTGCTCTTCTATATCGCCAACACCGGCATCCCCGTCAACTTCGGCATCACGATCTGTGTCGCGGTCATCGTCGGTGTCGTCATCACCGGGCAGACGTTTCTGGTGTTCGTCTTCGAGAACATCAAGGTCTTCGCGGGGCTCAAAGCGATGGGCACGACGCAGCGAACGCTCAGCGCGATGATCGTGCTTCAGGCACTCACCGTCGGCGTGCTCGGTCTGGGCATCGGGCTCGGCGCGTGCGCCGTGTTCTTCGATGCGACCGCGGAGATCCCGCACCTGCGGAACTTCAGGCTCTATCCGCAGATCCTCGCCGGCACCAGCGCGGTCATGCTCACCATCAGCGTTCTCGCGAGCATCGCCGCGCTGGTTCGCGTCGGCAAGGTCGAGCCAGCCACGGTGTTTCGGGCATAAGCCGCGTTCTGTGAGGCTTTGCGCTGCGGGTACCATCCTGGTGGATCGACCCGGCTCTGACTTCACGGAGGTTCTCATGTCCGTTCGCGCGTTCGCTGCCAAAGCCGTCAAGTCCTCGTTCGAGCCCATGACGTTCGATCCCGGACCGCTCGCCGACGGCGATGTGCATGTGCGCGTGACGCACTGCGGCATTTGCCACAGCGATCTGAGCATGCTCGACAATGAGTGGGGCATCTCGCAGTATCCGCTCGTGCCGGGACACGAGGTTGTCGGCGTTGTCGAGTCCGTCGGGCGGAGCGTCACGCATCTGCGAGCAGGTCAGCGCGTCGGGCTCGGGTGGCAGTGCGGCGCGTGCATGCGATGTGAATGGTGCTCGCGCGGACGCCAGCATCTCTGCGGCACGCAGGCCGCGACGATCGTCGGTCGCCACGGCGGATTCGCGACGCACGTGCGTGCTCAGGCGGAGTTCGCCGTGCCGATCCCTGATGCGATCAGCAGCGAACTGGCCGGACCGCTCATGTGCGCCGGCGCGACGGTCTTCACGCCGATGCTTACGCACAAGGTGACCGCGGGCGATCGGTGCGCGGTGGTCGGCATCGGCGGGCTCGGCCATTTGGCGCTGCAGTTCCTGAGCAAGTGGGGCTGCCCAGTGACGGCGATTTCCTCGACGCGCAGCAAGGAGGCCGAGGCGCGGGCCTTCGGAGCGAGCGCATTTCTCGCGACATCGGAGCCCGCCGCGCTGGCCGGCGCGGCCAACAGCTTTGACTACATCATCTCGACGATCTCGGCTGATGCCGACTGGAACGCGCTGGTCAACACCCTGCGTCCGCAGGGACGGTTGGTCATCGTCGGCGTGCCGAACTCACCGCTGTCGATCGCCGCGTTCCCGATGATCGCCAGCGAACGCACCGTCGCCGGCGGGCGTCTGGGCTCGCCGGCCGACGTCACGCAGATGCTCGACTTCGCGGCCCGGACGGGCGTCCGTCCGATGATCGAGAAGTTCAAGATGAGCGATGTGAACCGCGCGATGGATCGACTGCGATCGGGTCAGGCTCGCTATCGCGTCGTTCTCGAGAGCGAGGGATGAACGCGGCGTGCGACGCGGCCCGGCACGGCACGCTGAGGGGGGTGGAGCACGCGCAGGTCGAACTCGTCGGGCGTCGCTGCCTCGAAGTTGTCCCGCTCGATGTCGTGCCCTTCGGCCTCGATGACCCAGAGGTCGCGGCGCTCGCACAGGTCCCACGTATCGCCGAGGTTCTCGTCGCTGACCTCCATGTCCGCACCGATGTATCGGACATGCCGCACAACCGGGCGGCACGGGCTTGAGGGTGTGAAGCGTTCGACGACCGCGGTCTGGCCGGTATTCAGTCGCACGATCGTCCCCGGCGCGTAGGCGGGTGCCGCGTGCAGCAGGGCCTTGAACACCACGGGGTCGATCGCGCCCGACCGTGCCTCCGTGAGCAGGGTTCTGAGCACCCTCACCACGGGCGTTCGGTGCTGCTCGGCGAACAAGCCGCGAACCGGGTTGCGAAGGGCATCGAAGCGATCCGCAACCGCGCAGATGCGTGCGAAGACATGGATCTTACTGCCGATGAGCGGGCGAGCCGGGATTCCTCGGACCGCGGGATATCCGGAGCCATCGAAGCGTTGGTGGTGGTGGAGCACCACCGCCGCGGCGGAGGGCTCGACCTTGCCCCTGACAAGATCAAATCCGAGACGGACGTGCTCGCGCCACGCGGGGTCGTCTTCGCCGAGTCCCTCGAGCCAGCGTCGACGGACATCGGGTGCGAGGCGCTCGACGCCGACATCGTGAAGCAGTGCGCCGAGCCCGAGGCTCTCGACCGCGCGCGGCCCTGGCCGAGACCCGTCGGCGTTCCTCGATCAGATATGCATCGAGCTTCAGGCCCATCAACAGGCTCATGAAGCACACATTGCCGCTGTGCAGCGCAAGCGGCGAGGTCGCGCAGAGAAGATCCCCGATCAGGATCGCGGCGTTGGGTTCGGCGACGAGTTTGCCGACCAGCGAGCGTACAGCGCCGGCGTAGATGTGGAAGTCCATCTCCGCCGTACCCGCGCCGTTGCCAAGGCGAGCGGAGTCCAGAAGGCGGCCCAGAAGGTGCGTGACCGCCGCGTGCTCGAACGCGATCGTCGGGCTGACATACTTGAGCACGTTGGCCAGAGCCGGGTAGCGGATCCAGATGCTGCCGACGTGGAGCTCGGTCAGTCGAGCGATGGTCAATTCGTCGAGCGTGAACCCCGGCCTGAGCAGGGTGTGTCCCGGCAGCGTCGGGTGGAAGATCGGCATGGCAAGGGTCATGCCGGGTCGTGCGCTGGCAAGGTTCACTCGGAGCATCGAAAGATCCTTCCAGACGGAAACTTCCGATTTGTTTTGCGATGAAGCCAAGATACGCCCGAGCGGACGCGAACTTCATCACGTTCTCGGACGCTGAGACGATGACTCCCCCGCGTCAGGGCAACAACCTGAATCGCTCGGGCACGCTGGGCACCACGATGATGACCGCCGATTGGCGGCGCTGGCCAGAGGGCGCGGACACATCTGTTGCCGCCGTGCCGGTGCCGCCGAGAAGCAGCTGTCCGAGTGTTGGCGGCTCCGGCGAATCGGAGAATTCTTCCCCGATCGGCCGAACTGACGGACGAGGATCATCCTTCGCCGGCGGCGCGTCGAGCGTTGCGACCTCGCCCGCTCGCGGAGCGCGACGCGACGGTTCTGCGGGCTGTTCCTCCGCGCGCGGAGCGACCTTCGGCAGCAGAACCAGAGCCATACCGGGCGCAAGACGGCTCCGCAGAGTGAGGCGTTCAAAGGAGAGTCCCTGACTCTCCGCCCGCGTTGTCGATCGCGACGGCAAGAGAGGGTCGTCGGCTCGCCCGGCAAAATCCTGAAGCTGAGGGAGGAGTTCGACCGCGAGCAGGCCGTTGGCCGTCGTCCGCTCCGCAGAAGCCGCGAGCCCGGGCGTGACCCAGCATCGCGCGAGCAGCCGGACCTGCCCGCCATCAACCACGAGCCGGGATTGGTCGAGCGTGATCACGCTTCCCGGCGCGACGCTCGCGCCGCGAACCGCCTCGGACCACCGAGGCCCCTGGTTGATCCACTGGCGCTCGATGTTCAGCGGGCGTGTTGACACCGGGTTCGCGGAGGACGCGATATTGAGCGGACCGCCGGCCATCGCCGCATGGAACGCCGCGAGTCGCTCGATACGCACCTGCATCACCCGAACGCCCAGACGATCCCACGCGAGCAGTGCATCGCCGCCGATGTCCGCAGGCTCGAGTGCCGCGACGGCGATCGCGGACTCCAGGTCCTCGCTGGTGGGTCGGACAGACCACGACCGGACTTCCATGCCGACCGCGCCCGCAACCGGCGGCTGGTTGAGGCCGACACCCCGGAGCGTGGCAATGTCCAGCGCTCGTCTGGCTTCCAACTGTGCCGCGGCGTCGGGAGACAGGCCCCCGGCGTCGTTCGGTCGGGTCGCGTCGGCGGTACAGCCAGCGATGGCGGCCATCAGGAGCGTCGCGGCGAGCAACCCCATGGCCTTGAGCGGCGGAACACGGTTCCGCGACACTTGCGTTCGCGCGGCCACGGGGTACCCGGGTTTGGAGAACCGACGCATCACCTCGATCGTATGGAGGATTGAGCCGACGCCGTCCGCGATCGGCTCGGAGCACAGCATGAAGACATCTACGGGCAACTTTCCCGGCGGTACTCGCATCCAGCGGTTCGCGACGCTGCTCGTTTCGGCAGCGGCGTGGGGAGCGCTCGGCGCGGGCGTCTTGACGACGCTGACCTCCCCGGCGAGCGCTGACGAGAAGTCGCCACTCAACACCGCGACGATCATCGTCCCGCGACCGGGGCAGGAACTCGCCTCGTCAGACCGGCCCAGCGGCCTTATCGCCGTGCCGACAAACACCGGTGGCCGAGCAGCCGGACAGCCCGCGGTGAGCAGTTTGCCGCCGGCCCCGCTCGCAGGTCCGCGCCCGCGGACGCTGCCGCCGGGTGTCATCGCACGCAGTGACTATGTGCGCCGAACCGGTGACGACCGGATCAGTTTCACGATCGTTCATCCGCCGCGAGGACCGTTTGGCGTCCCGTGGCTCAACCACGGAATGCCCGGTCAGCACACTGGCGGCGATGTCGAGCAGATTCCGGGTGCCGCGCCGACGATCACGCCTGCGGGCACTCGTTGATGTCGTCGATGAGTTTGCGGACAAGCCCGAACTCGCGGCGCGTGTGCGTAAAGACCAGCCGTGGCAGGTGGAGGTTGTCGTTCTCCTGCTCCAGCGGTCCTCGCTGCACCATCGTCCCGCTCTTGATCAGCCGCGCGTAGGTGCTCGCGAGGCGTTGCACATCGGCGTTGGCCAGCGGACGGCGCAGACGGATGACCAGGTCATCACGCACGTAGCGCGAGCTGTGGTACACGCTGTAGAACTTCAGGACGTGGTCGCGAGCCTCTTCAGCACTGCGGCAGATGTGGAACAGATGGACATCCTCTTCGCTGATCCACTTGCGCTTGAGCAGGCCGCCCTTGATGAACGCCAGCCACTCATCCCAGAACGTCTCGCCCTTGCCCTGGCAGAGGACGATCGGAACCATGCTTGCCTTGCCCGTCTGAACGAGAGTGAGCAGTTCGAAGGCCTCGTCCATCGTGCCAAAGCCGCCCGGAAACAGTGCCACCGCCTCGGCCTGCGAGATGAACATCAGCTTGCGCGTGAAGAAGTAGCGGAAGGTGATGAGCTTACTGTCGCCGGCGATGACCTCGTTGGTCGTCTGCTCGAACGGCAGGCGGATCGCCACGCCGAATGACTTCTCGCGTCCCGGCCCGACCAGCCCCGCCTCCATGATGCCCCCGCCCGCGCCGGTGATCACCATCCAGCCCGAGTCGGCCATGAGCTTCGAGAACTCGACCGTCGCGGCATAGTCCGGGTGGTCCTTGGGCGTGCGTGCCGACCCGAAGATCGTGATCTTGTGCGGCTCCGGATACTTGCCAAAGACCCGGAAGGCGTAGCGCAATTCCTTCACCGCGGCGGTGATGAGCTTGAGTTCGCCGGTGTGGCGACCGTCGGGGATGAGCTTGAGGCCCGACGCAACCAGTTCGTGGACCAGATCGCTGTCAAACGTCCCGGGCTGCCCGCCGACGTCACGCACGAGCTGATCGATCCGCGCCGCGATGTCCGCGTCATCAACGCGCTTCTGCGCCAGACCCTCCGGGCCGACGGGGTCGCGGATGATCGCCGGGTTGTTCGCGGCCGGGCCGCTGGCGGTGGGGGAGGGGACGGGATCGAGTTCCTGACGGTTGCTGCTCAAGTTCGGTTCCTTGGGGTCGGTTCCTCGGGGCCTGACCGGCCCGCGAAAACGCATCGGGCTCGCCGCGCCATCGTCGGCGGGCTCCGGATCATCGGGGACAATAGGGCCGGCGTGTGGCCGTCAGTTCGTCCTGCTGAGCGGCCCACTGCTGCGGATGCTCGGCGGCATCCCTTCCTCGTCGCCAGCGCGGCTAGCGTTCGGTCGCATGAACACGCTCGCCGCGTACTTCCACACACTCGACCCGGTGGTCGTCCCGATCTCCGGAGATCTTGCCGTACGGTGGTACGGGCTCTCGTACGTCGCCGGGTTCCTGTTCTGCTTTGTCATGCTCGTGCAGCTGGGTCGGCGGGGGCTGTGCCTGATCCCGCGTGAGCGGGTCATCGACGCCATGCTCTACATCATGCTGGGCACGATGATCGGCGGGCGGCTGGGGTACGCGCTGATCTACAGCCCCGAGATGCTCGGCCCCAAGTTCTTCAGCATCCATCACGGCGGCATGGCCTCTCACGGCGGGATGATCGGCTGCGCTGTCGCGTGCTGGTTCATCTCGCGATGGCACGCGCAGGAAGGCACGCGGCTCACGCCCACGACAACCCATCGCGTGCCCGCGATGCACGTGCTGGACATGCTCTGCCTGGCCGGGCCGGTGGGCCTTGGTCTGGGCCGCATCGCGAACTTCATCAACGGCGAGCTTCTCGGCGCGATCGTCGCCAAGCCCGGCGAGCCCGGGCCGTGGTGGAGCGTGCGGTTTCCTCAGGAACTTTCCGGCTGGATCGCGCCGGACAAGATCGATCCGGCGATCTCGCATACCCCTGAACTCTCGCCCGCTCAGCAGGAGCAGTTGCTCGCGCTGGTGACCAAGGCGGTCGGTGCGCCGATCACCGACCCGCGCCTCTGGAGCGAGGGGTTGACCAAGGTGATCCGCAATGCCGAGCAGTACCGGCAAGATCTCGAGCCGCTCCTTTCGGCACGGCATCCATCGCAGCTCTATCAGGCCATCGCCGAGGGCGTTCTCGTCGGTGCGGTCGCATGGGGCGTGTGGTGGCTCATGCGTGTTCGCAATCGCACGATTCACGGCGTGGTCAGCGGTTGTGCGTTTGTGGCCTACGGCGTGCTGCGGGTCGCGACGGAGTTCTACCGGCTGCCCGATCCGCAGTTCGGCGCCTCGGCGAGGATCGCCGGGCTCTCGCGCGGGCAGTGGCTCAGCGTCGCGATGGTCATCATCGGCGCGGCGCTGATTGTCTGGGCCGTTTCTCGGGCACGCGGTCGATCCGGTGAACCCGCGGGCTCCGCGGCGTAATCGCTGCGGCGGCACGCGGTTCAACGGCTCAGGTCGCCGAGCCCGCCGAACGCGGCGTGCTGACCGCCGCAACCGGGAAGTGGCACCGCACCAGACGCGTTTCGCCGGTGGGGCCGCTCTCGATGGTGTCGAGCGTCGGCTCGCTGTTCACACAGCGGTCCTGTCTGTACGCGCAGCGATCCTGGAATCGGCAGCCCTTGGGCAGGTCGAACAGCGACGGCACGATGCCCGGAATGATCGGCAGCCGACGGCCGGCCTCTCGCTTGCCGGCTTTAGGGATGCTGCTCAGCAGCGCGGCGGTGTACGGGTGCCGCGGCGAGCGGAAGATCTCGTGCACGCCGCCTTGCTCCACCACACGCCCCGCGTACATCACCATAACGCGGTCGCAGACCTGCGCCACCACGCCGAGGTTGTGCGTGATGAGCATCACCGCGGTGCCGAGACGGCGACGCAAGCCCTCGATGAGCTGGAGAATCTGGGCCTGGATCGTCACATCGAGCGCCGTGGTGGGTTCATCGGCGATGAGCAGCTCGGGCTCGCAGCACAGCGCGATCGCGATCATCACGCGCTGACGCATGCCGCCGGAGAGCTGGTGCGGATACTCGCCGGCGCGCCTCTCGGCGTTGGGGATCTCGACGAGTTTGAGCATCTCGATCACTCGGGCGCGGCGCTGCTCGTGCGACAGATTGGTGTGGTACTTCAGGGCCTCTTCGATCTGCCAGCCCACGGTAAAAACCGGGTTGAGCGAGGTCATGGGCTCCTGAAAGATCATCGCGATCCGCGCTCCGCGCACGCGTCGCATCGTCGCGTCGTCGCACGAGGCCAGATCGACTTCGCGCGGCAGCGTGTCCTTGGCGTTCCCGGGTGTGTCCGGGGCGCTCCGGGAAGCGGGGCGGAAGAGCATGCGTGAGCCCGGTGCGAAGAAGCTCGTGCGCTCCGGCAGCAGCCGCATGACGGACTTGCTCGTGACGGTCTTGCCGCAGCCGGACTCGCCCACAATGCCCAGAACTTCGCCGGGAAAGACCTCGAACGAGACATCATCCACCGCGCGGACGACGCCCCGATCGGTGCGGAAGCACGTCGTGAGGTTCTGCACGCTGAGGATGGCCTTTCGGTCGGCGGTCATGGTGTCCGGGCTCCGCGAGAAGACTCAACCGACGTGACGGGGATCGAAAGCGTCCTGCAGCGCATCGCTGACAACGTTGAAGGCCAGGACGAGCACGAGCATGAAGAACGTCGCCGCGCCGATCTGCCAGAACACGCCGTTGATTACCTCTGGCGCGGCGTCGGAGATCATGCGGCCCCAACTGGCACCTTCCTTCACGCCGATGCCAAGAAACGTCAGGATGACCTCGGTCTTGACCGCGCCGATGAACAGCAGCGAGAAGTTGATGAACATCAGGTGCGACGTGTTGGGGATGATGTGGCGGATGAGGATGTACACGCGAGAGAAGCCGATGGCCTTGCCCGCCTGAACGTACTCGAGTTCCTTGATCTTCATCACCTCGCCGCGGATCACGCGGGCCGGGCCGATCCAGAACGTCAGCGTGAGCGCGACGTAGATCGGCACGAGCGTCGTTTCCCAGCGCGTATTCAGGAACATGAACGCCAGCACCGCCAGCAACACCAGCTGAGGCAGGCTCGAGAGCGTGGAATAGCACCAGGTCACGAAGATATCGATCCACCCGCCGAAGTACGCCGCGGCGGAGCCCATCAGGGCGCCGATCAGCACCGCGAGCAGCGCGACAACGACGCCGACCTGAATGGCGGTTTTGGCGCTGTAGATGCCGCGGAGGAAGATCGACCGCCCGCTCGCATCGGTGCCCAGCAGCAGACGAATGTCCGTTCGCAGTCCGGCGGCTCCGGTGGGCATGGGCATGAGCCGCTGCACCGCCGACTCGATCGCGGCGATCTTGGCCAGCGTCTCGGGCGAGTCCGAGCCCGCGGCACCGGGTGAGGTGGCCGAGAGTTCAGCCGCAAGCGCATCGCGAAGCGCCGCGAGTTTCGGACCGGCGCCGTCGGTCTTTCCCTCACGAACGGCATCGGCGATGGTCTGCCACGCGTCGACTTCGCTCTGTCCGGCGATGATCCGCGTCGACGCGTTCGCCTTGCTGAGGTCCTCCAAGGCGAACATCACATCCTCGACCGAACGCGAGGCATCATCACGAGCCTTCGCGGCATCGCCTGCACCTGGCAGGTCCGCAAGAGCACGCTCGGCGCCCGTGACGGCGGTCGAGAGTTTGTTCAGCAGCACGCGGACTTGCTTGCCGCTGTCGAACGCCTCGAAGAGCGCTCGCGCAGCGTCCCGAAGGCGGACGAGTTCATCCAGAGGCAGGTCGGCGATGCGTCGCTCGGCCATCGCGGCCTGGTCGAGTTTCTGCTGCGCGCCCGCCGGGTCCGCCGGGCCGACAAGAGTCGCGGCGGAGATCGCCTCGCTGGCGCGACTGAAGACAAAGTCCGCCTGATCGATCCTCCGCGATGACGTGCTCTCGCTCCCGAGGCCCCCGACCCATCGCGGCCCGACGCGTTCAGCGACCGAGCCCGACGTGAGCATCGAGGCCCAGCCGTTGGCGGGAATCAGGCGATGGCCCATCCGCTCACCGAGGGCGTCGAGCGCTTCAACGAGCATGATGCCCGCCGCGATGACGGCGTACAGGCCGATGACCGCCAGCGACACCATCGCCCAGCGATTTCGCCTGAACTTGCCGATACCACGGGATTTCTTCAGTCGCTGGAACATGGATCGCGAGGCTCAACCAAGGCGGACGCGCGGGTCGACAAGGGCGTAGAGGACATCGGTGAGGATGTTTGTGGCGATGAAGATCGCGGCGAACACCGCGGTGAACGCTTGGATAAGCGGAAAGTCCTTGCTGTTGATCGCGGTGATGAGCGTCTGGCCCATGCCCGGGATCCGGAAGAAGGTCTCCATCACGATGCTGCCGGTGATGAGGAACGGCAGGGTGATCATCACGTGCGTGATGATCGGGATCATCGCGTTCTTGAGCATGTGCACGAACATGATCTTGGGCTTGGTCGCGCCCTTGGCTCGAGCTGTGACGATGTAGTCGCGGCCCGTTTCCTCGACCATCACGGCGCGGTAAAAACGCGTGTCGTAGCCGATGGTCAGGATGACCGTGATGATGACCGGCAGCAGGCAATAGCGGATCCAGTTCCCCGGCACGCTCTCGTGCACGGGTTCGTACCCGCTGATGGCAAAGACATCCAACCCTTGCTGGGCGGTCCAGTACGCGCCGAAGTACTGACCCATGACCACGTACACCAGCAACGAGATGCTCATGCCCAGCACCGCGGCGAACATGAGCGCCTTGTCCGTGATCGAGCCGCGCATGTACGCCGACAGAAGCGCGATCCCGATGGCCACGATCGTCGTCAGAAGCAACGCCGGCACGGTGATGGCCAGGCTCGGAACCACCGCCGAGGCGAGGATCTCTCCGACCGGCTGCTTGCGCTCCCACGACTCTTCGCTGAAGTTCAGCGTGACGATGCGCCCGATGAACGAGACGTACTGAGACACGAAGGGCTCATCGAGCCCCATTTTCTCACGCTGGGCCGCGATCGACTCGGGGCTCGCCGACTTGCCCAGGTACGCCTGAACAGGGTCGTTCACCCGCAGGCAGAGCATCACGATGAGCACAATCCCCAGATACACCGGGATGCTCGCGAGCAGCTTGCGAAGGATGAACGAGAGCATGGGAAGGGATTCACACGGGGCGGAGTGAGGCGGAAAGGAAACGCTCAGAGCAACCGGCGGATCGGGTACGACCCCGTTCGCCGAACGCTCAGATTAGCCCGAACGATGGCCCTGCGTCGAGGCTGCGGGCGTGTTGGCGATCGCGCGGATGCCCGCCCAGGCCGCCGAAGCGGCGATGACCGAGAGCGCGATGCCCGCGATGAGCACCACCGCGCATCCCATCTGTTTGCCTACCCAGCGCTGCCGACCCGACCGGGTCAGCGGCACGCCGAGCCGTCGCGAGAGCCGGGCCTTCGCGCCCGAGATGCCCACGGCACGCTTCCACGAGAACGACAAGCCGGGGATGCCCCGTCGACCCATCTCTCTTCTCCTGCCGCCTTGCGGATCACTTCCTCTTGGAGTCGTCAACATCCAGGTACTTGAGCCACGACCACGTCCGCTCCGTCGGGCGGCAGTTCACGATCCACGGGGACATGAGGTAGAACCGCGTGCGCCCCATGCTGCCGATGTAGGGCACGTCCGCCAGGAGCATGTCGCGCATCTGCTCGTAGATCTTTGTGCGCTCAGGGCTCGGCTCCATGACGAGGATCTGGTCGTAAAGAGCGTCGTACGCGGGATTCTTGTAGTTGTAGTGGTTGCTGCCCGGGCTCTCGTTGGGGCCGTAGAAGAGCGCGAGGTTGTTCTCGGCGTCCGGATAGTCGCTGCCCCAGGCGAAGCCGAACATCTGGGCCTTCTTGTTGTTGACGTTCTCGATGAGTGTCGAGAAGTCCAGCAGCACAGGGTTGAAGGACACGCCCAGACGCTCGATCTGCCGCTTGAGCAGGTCGCTGATCTTGCGGTTCTGCTCGCTGTTGCTTGTTGAGTATCGGAGCGTCAACTGCTCGCCCTTGGCGTTCCTGCCGTTGGGCCATCCGGCCTTGGCGAGGAGTTCCTTGGCGCGATCGAGATCGGGCGTGGTCCATGAAATGGGTGCCTTGCCGCCTTCGGGGTGCCCCGGCACGCCCACGGGGATCGGACCGTCGTACACGCTGTTGATCCCCTGGTACACGACCTCGTTGAGTTCACCGTGGTCCACGGCCAGGTGCAACGCCTGCCGGAGCGCACGCGCCTCAGGAGTCAGGCCGCCGACGACCGGGTCGGCCATGTTGAAGCCGGTGAAGATGAAGTCCAGCAGAACGTCGCTGTGCGACGTGATGCCCTTTTCGGCCATCTCGGGCTTGAGCCCGCGGGTGCGCTTGTCGAAGGCCTGCTCGAAGTAGTCGTTGGGGACCTCGATGTAGCCGAGCTTGCCGGACTGGAACTCCAGCCACATGGGCTGGTCCTGCACGAACATCGTGAATTCCATGCGGTCGACAAACGGCACGCGCTGCCCCGCCGCACGGTCCATGCGACGCCGCCGATCCTCGCGGCTCCACGCCTCGCGGGCCGGGTAGCGCACGTCGTGATAGTTCGGGTTGCGATTGACGTTGAGACGCTGCTTCGGCTCCCACTGGTCGAGGACAAACGGCCCGGTGCCGACGGGGTTGAATGAGAAACGATCGCCGTACTTCTCCACGGCTTCCCGCGGCACGATCGACAACTGGAACTGCGCGAGCGTGTACAGGAACCGGTAGACCGGACGCGTCAGAACGATGCGGAACTCCTTGTCGGTGACCTTCTGGAAGCCGCGTACCGGCGCGTCGTAGTTAAAGGTGCCGCCGGAGTCCAGCGCCTTGTTCTGCTCGTCCTTGTACTCGTCCAGTCCGTCGATCACGCCCTCGAGCAGCCACCAGTTCTTCAGGCCGTTGCGCTTGTCGGCCAGACGCTTGATCGAGTAGAAGACGTCGTCGGCGGTGATCTCTCGGCCCTTGCCGCCGGGGAAGCACGCGTTGTCGTGAAACACAACACCGGGCTTGAGCTTGAAGGTGATCACCTTGCCGCCCTCGGAGCGCACGGGCATCTCGCTCAGCAGCACGGGTTCGAGCACGCTGGGGTTGGCGTACGAGAAGGTCAGGAGCGTCTCGAACATCAGCGACACGGCGATGTTGTCGTACTGCGTGCTGCCCTGCGCCGGATCGAGGCTCTTGGGGCCATCGGTCCGCATGGGCATCTGGAGCACCTTGCGAGCGCCCGCCGACGCCGCGGCCTGGCCGGCGTGCGCGGTGGCCGTGAGTGTGCCGGCGAGCAGCCCGATCGACGCGACGCCCGCCGCGGCCAGGGCCATGGCCCTCAGGGCCGCACGCCGAGACAGTTCGCCCAATCGAGAAGTCACCGACGAGCTCGGGCGGATCTGTGCCCCGGTGCATGGACGGTTGCGCGGATGGTCGCTCATGATCGCCTCCAGACGGATGAAAATCGCAAGGTGAAAGAGTCCCGATCGGGCCCCGGCACCGCTTGACGCGGTCCGGCCTCAGACTAGCCGACCGGCCCGACGATGGTACGTCCGCCGCGGCATGTGCATCCCCGAAACATGGCCCATGCCGGCGGCCGGAAGTGCTCCCAAGGGTGCCCGACTCTCGGGCTCCCGCTGGCTTCGTCCCCGGTGCACGGGGGGATGCACGACAGGCGACGGAGCGATCACTCCGGCGGATTTGCGGCTCGGCTGTCAGCGCACGTACACTTCATCCGACTCCGGTACCCATTCCCCCGCAGCCATTGGCCGCTCTGCAACTCACGCGACTTTCCCGCACGACGCACGAAGGGACTCACGACATGACGCAGGCGCTTGCGACTATCACCGACTCGACGATGACCCCCGGCGTGATGCTGCTCGGCGATGGCTCCGGCCCGATCGCGATCTTCATCTGCCTGGGCATTCTCACCTTGGTTGCGCTGCTGGGCATGTGCCTGAAGTGGGTCCGCAAGAACCAGGTGACCTTTGCCACCTGCATCATCATCCTGACCATTGCCGTGACCACCGTTTCCATGGGCCTGCTCATGGGCGTTGTGCACCGCTTCTTCGGCGACCAACTGACCGGCAACTACTCGACCACCCGCTGACCAGTCCGACGTCACGGCGTCGTCGCCGAAGTGGGGGGGATTCACCGCGCATGGCGCTGCTCGAAGTCAAGAATCTCGTCAAGCACTTTCCCGTCCGCGGCGGCGTCTTCAACCGCCAGATCGGCGCGGTGCATGCCGTCAATGGCGTGTCGTTCGCCGTCGAGAAGGGTCAGACCGTCGGCATCGTCGGCGAGTCCGGCTGCGGCAAGAGCACGCTGGGCAAACTCCTCCTGCGGCTCATCGAGCCGACCAGCGGCAGCGTGCGGTTCGACGGCCAGGAACTCATCGGCCTGGATCATCGCGCGATGATGCCCATCCGTCGGCGCATGCAGATCATCTTTCAGGACCCATACTCCTCGCTCAACCCGCGGCTGACGATCCGCCAGCTTCTTCGCGAGGTCATCGCGTTTCACGGTGTCGTTGAGGCCGACGACTTTGATGGTGCGTGCGAGAAGTACATCGACGAACTCCTCAGCCAGGTCGGCCTCCGCACCGATGCCAAGGACAAGTTCCCGCACGAGTTCTCGGGCGGCCAGCGCCAGCGCATCGGTATCGCCCGCGCCCTCGCCGTCAAGCCCGAGTTCCTCGTGGCCGATGAGCCCGTTTCGGCGCTCGATGTCTCGATTCAGGCGCAGGTCCTCAACCTGCTCATGGATCTCAAGGACCGCCTCGGGCTCACGCTGGTCTTCATCAGCCACGACTTGAAGGTCATCGAGCACTTCTGCGATCGCGTGCTGGTCATGTACCTCGGCGGCGTTGTGGAAGAGCGGCCGTGCGACGAACTGCTCACCGCGGCGAGCCATCCGTACACCAGGGCACTGCTCGGCGCCAACCCGATCGACGACCCCAGCGAGCGAGCGACCCGTCCGCTGACCGTCCTGCAGGGCGATGTGCCCAGCCCGTACAACCTGCCCATCGGCTGCGCGTTCGCCGGGCGCTGCCCGAAGGTCATGGACCGCTGCAAGGTCGAGCGTCCGTTGCTCGAGGCCAAGCGCGACGGCCGGCGTGTGGCGTGTTTCGCCGTTGAGTGAGCCGCGCTTCGGGCGCGCTTCGGCAACTTGGCGCAGTTCCGGTCCCCGTTACCGGTCCCATTGCCGGCCTCACCCCCGGCCTCACCCCCGGCCTCACCCCCGGCCTCACCCCCGGCCTCGCCCATCGGCACGCGATCGCGCCGGGCCTATCCTCCGATCCCACCTTGAAGGTCGCTTTGGAAAGGCGGACCATGGACGGACAATCAGGTTCTGCGGGTTCCCCGGCCTTTGCCGGGCAGGGTGTGCTCATCATCGGCGGCGCGGGCGGAATCGGTGCGAACGTGGCCGAGAGGCTCGTCGCGGCGGGCGCGAGGGTCATGATCGCCGGCCGCGATGAGGCGCGTTTGGCGGCGGTTTCGTCGCGGCTCGGGTGCGAGCACGCTGTCTGCGACGCGACGAGTTTCGAGCAGGTTGATGCCCTCTTTGACCAAGCCATCGCGAAGTTCGGCTCGCTCGTCGGCGCGGCCAACCTTGCCGGGTCGATCATGCTCAAGGCGGCGCATCAGACCAGCGCCGCGGACTTCCGCTCGGTCATCGATCAGAATCTCACCAGCGCCTTTGCGATCGTGCGCAGCGCTGGCCGCGTGATGCGCAGCTCCGGCGGCGCGGTCGTGCTCATGAGTTCGACCGCCGGCGAGGTGGGCTTGCCCAACCACGAGGCCATCGCCGCGGCCAAGGCCGGCGTGAGCGGACTCGTTCGCGCCGCCGCCGCGACGTACGCCCCGGCCATCCGCGTCAACGCCGTTGCCCCGGGCCTCACGCGCACGCCGATGGCCAAGCCGCTGGTCTCAAGCGAAGTCGCCGAGAAGGCCTCGATCGCGATGCACCCGCTGGGACGGCTCGGCGAGGCCGCTGAAGTCGCCGCGGCGGTGGTGTTCCTGCTCGATCCCGCCAACTCATGGATCACCGGCCAGACCCTCGCGGTCGACGGCGGCCTCTCGCGTGTCCGACCGCGCATGAAGATGTGACGTTCAGGAGCATCGGACATGCCCATCGCACGCACGGCAAACCTCGCCCTGGCGGCATTGCTGGTTGCCAACGTGACAACCGCAACGCTCGACACGGCGCGCGCGTTCGCGCAGGCGCCCGCCGCCCTTGCGGCGGCGCAAGTGCGCATCTCTGAGCCCTCAAGGCCGTGGCGACCGGCGGTGAGCGTCACGCGTGCGGATCTGGCGAGGGCGTATGTCGCGCTGGATCGCGCGTACATGGCCGCGGCGGCGGCCGCGTCGATACCGGGGGGCAGTGGGTGGGCGGAGTCGCCGCTTCGGCTGTCGGCCCACCGTTCGTTCGATGGGCTGACGAGCGACTTCTTTACGGGAAACTTCGCGAACGCGGTGCGGAAGGTCAACGCTCTGCACGCGGAACTGCTCTCCGCGGCGGGCGTGAGCGACTTCCGCTTCGATCTGCCGCAACAACTGGTCAGTTCCGTCAAGGCCTCCGTCACACCCTCGCGCCTTGTGCAGCCATCACTCGGCGGCACCATCCAATCCGTGCAGGTCCGCCTGACGTCCATGTACCGGGTGCAGTGGCGTCCTGACAGCCAACCGGCTGCCGATAAGCGTGTCGGTCTCGTCTTGCACATCGGCAGCGAGCACACCTGCGGGCCCGGAATCACGATCGACGTGGGCGTGCCCCGCATCGAGTCCGGCCCGGACAACGCCCGTTGGGTCTGGGTTGACACCACCATCGCGGTCCCGACCAAGGATCTTGCACAGGGCTGGCACGAACTGCGTCTGCGCATGGATCGCGACGGCGTGGACCCGGACAAGGCCGCGGTCCCCGCAGCGTTCGCCGAGCAGAATCTCGGTGTCTTCTACGTGCTGCCCGAGCCCATGAGCACGACGCGAGATCGCCTCGAACGCGCGGTCGGCGAGGCCGAGGCAACGGCGCGGCCCGGTGATGCGTTGCTCGTTCGCTCGCGCATCGCGTTGCTCGTCGACGAGCCTTCGCCCAACAACAGCGCCGAGTTCCAGAGCCACCCGATCTCGCTCACCGAGCAGATCCAGCGCGAGATCGAGAACATGCGCGCGGGGTTGCACGCTTTCGCGGGCGCGGGAGACTGGCATCTCACGCTCCCGATCGACGGTGTCCCGACGCTGCCGGTGCGCGTGGTCGTTCCGGAGTCCGCGGCGGCCGCGATCGGTGCGGGTCGGCGTGTTCCGGTCGTCATCGCCCTTCACGGCGCGGGCGGTGATGAGAACATGTTCCTCGACGCCTACGGCGCGGGCCTCATCGCGAGACTCGCGGAGCAGCGCGGCTTCATCGTGCTCTCGCCGCGGACCGAGACGATCATGGGCGCGACGACGCTGCGTGCCGGTGATGGCCGACCGCAGGGCAACGCCATGTTCGCGGCGCTGCTCGACTTCGCGAGCGAGCGGTGGGACATCGATCCGGCGCGCGTGTACGTCGTCGGACACTCCATGGGCGCGGCGGCGGCGTCGGCCCTGGCCCTGAGCGAGCGCGATCGACTGGCGGCGGTGGCGTGCATCGCTGGCGGGCCGAGGCGCGCACAGCCGCCGGATGTCGCGCCGATGCTGGTCATCGCCGCCGAGAACGATCCGATCATCCCCGCCGCCCCGCTGCAGCGCGCGGCCGAGGCCTCGGCGGCCGCCGGAGCGCCGATCGAGTTCATCGAGGCCGCCGGCGCGGGGCACACACTTGTTGTCAACGACGAACTCCCCCGCGCGATCGACTGGCTCCTGGCCGGAGCGCGGGCCGGCGACGCACCGAACGCACCAAAGGACGCCCCATGAGCACCACGACCTCCGCCGCATCGACCGTTCATCACGGAGCACCGGGTTGGATCGCCCGCGGCGGCGACCGTCGTCCCTGGATGGGCCCCGTGCTCGCCGTCGCGGGGCTTTACAACATCCTCTGGGGGGCCGTGGTGATCCTCTTTCCGCAGTGGACCCTCTCGCTGCTCGATCTGCCGGATCAGAGCGCCGTCACGCTGAACTTCTGGGCGTGCATCGGGATGATCGTCGGCGTGTACGGCGTCGGCTATCTCGCCGCGGCGCGCGACCCGCTGCGTCACTGGCCCATCGTGCTCGTCGGTTTCCTCGGCAAGATCTTCGGGCCGATCGGCCTTGTCAAACCGTGGAACGACGGCACGCTCCCGAGCGAGTTCTGGCTCACCATCATCTTCAACGATCTGATCTGGTGGGTCCCCTTCGCGCTGATCCTCCTTGCCGCGTGGCGCAGCCGCGGCGGCGTTCGCGGTTGATGCACCGGGCGTGCGGAGTGTCCCACCATGAACAACCATCGCGATCGTGCCGGCGCGGCTTTGCCCCCCGGCGATGAGTTCCGATCGGCCGATGAGGCCCTTTCGACCGCCGCGCTCGCCGACGGGCGGAGCATCGCCGCGGCCAGCGCGGGCGCGGGTGTGCTGCTGGTCTTTCTCAGGCACTCCGGGTGCACCTTCTGCAAGGAAGCGCTGGCCGACATCGCCGCGCGGCGGGCCCGCATCGAGGCCTCGGGCGTCCGCATCGTGCTCGTGCACATGACCCCTGCCCATCGGGCCGGCGACTGGCTCGAGTCCTCGGGCCTCGGCGGCGTCGATCATCTCTCCGATCCGGATCGCCGGCTCTACCGCGCGATGGGGCTCGGCCGCGGTTCGCTGCGGCAGCTCTTCGGTCTTCGCTGCTTTGTCCGCGGTGTTGCGGCGACCCTCCGCGGGCACATCGTCGGCCGCCTGGTCGGCGACGGTTTCCAGATGCCCGGGGCTTTTCTCATCCGCGATGGGGTCGTGACCTCCGCCTACCGGCACGCATCGGCCGCCGATCGGCCTGACTACGTTGCCATCGCCTGCGCGGCCCATGCCAGCGGCCCGCGGCGTGATGGAGATGCTCGTTGATGAACCAGGCGGACGTGATCATCATCGGCGGGGGGCTTGCGGGGATGTGCTGCGCCCTTTCGCTGCAGCGTGCGGGGCTCTCGGCGCAGGTTTTCGAGGCCTGCGATGCTCCCGGGGGCCGTGTGCGGACCGACCGTGTCGATGGTTTCCTGCTCGACCGCGGTTTCCAGGTCTTCCTGACCGCGTACCCGGAGGCTCGGGCGGTTCTGGACCTTCCCGCGCTGGATCTGCGGACGTTCGAGCCCGGCTCGAGGGTCTTCTTCGGCTCATCGTGGCACACGCTCATGGATCCGTGGCGGCGTCCGGGCTCTTTGCTCGATGGTGCGCTGGCAAAGGTCGGCTCCATCAGCGATAAGGTGCGGGTCGGCACGCTGCGGGCGGAGGTCCAGAAGCTCCCGGTCGCCGGGCTCTTTGCGCCGGAGCGTCCCGAACGCACGATCGAGCAGCTCCTGCGCGATCGCGGGTTCGGCCAGTCGATGATCGACCGCTTCTTCCGCCCTTTCATGGGCGGCATCATGCTCGATTCATCGCTGAAAAGCTCGAGCAGGATGATGGAGTTCGTCTTCAAGATGTTCAGCGAGGGAGATGCGGCGGTCCCGAGCGGCGGGATGGGGCGCATCAGCGATCAGCTCGCCTCGCGGCTGGCTCCGGGGACGCTCTGGCTTAATGCGAAGGTCGAGCGTGCAGCGCCGGGGGAGGTCGATATCGCGAACGTGGGCACCATGCGGGCTCGGGCGGTGGTCGTGGCCGCGCCGGGATCATCCGCGGAGGCACTGCTGGGCGCACAGAGCGGTTCAGCGCGCTGGCGGCGGCCGTGGAGGGGTGTCACGAACGTGTGCATGGCCATCGATGGCCCGCCGCCGCAGCCCGGGCGCGATGCGGTGCTGCTGCTGGACGGTGAGAACACCGGTCCGATCACCAACCTGGCGTTCATGTCCTCGGTCTCGCCGCTGTACGCCCCTGCGGGAAAGAGCCTGGCGAGTCTGAGCGTGCTCGGCGTCGATCACCGCAGCGACACGGAGCTTCTCTCGGCCTGCCGGAGCCAGTTGTCGCGCTGGTTCCCGTCAGAGGACACCGCCCGGTGGGGCCTGCTGCGGATTCAGCGCATCGCGTCGGCGCTCCCGGATCAATCGCCGCCGTGGTACACGCGGGCGGAGTGGCCCGTGCGCCTCGCGACGGGTCCCACGCGCCTCGCGGAGAGGCTCTATCGGGCGGGGGACGATGTCGACACCGCCAGCATCGACGGCGCGATGCGATCGGGGCGTCGCGCGGCCGAGGCGATCATGGCCGACCTGGGTGTGGCGCTGCCGCAGCGCGGAGAGCGGCCGTGATCGAGACGCTCATCCACGCGCTGCACCTTGCCGGCACGCTCTGGATGACGGGGCTGGTGCTCTTCGTGGCCGTTGTGCACTACCCGCTCATGGCGGCGGTGGGGCGCGAGGCGTTTGTCGCCTACGAGAAGCGGCACGTCTCGCGGACGGGGCTGATCGTCGGGCCGCTGATGCTCACCGAGGCGGCGACGGCGGGGCTCATCCTCACGCGGCAGGTCACCGGCGGGACGATCGGCACGCTCGGCGGGGCGCTGAGCATCGCCGGGATCGTGCTGCTGGCCGTCTGCTGGGGCGTGACGTTCATCGCCAGCGTGCCGCAGCACGAGCGACTCTCGCGCGGCTTCGATGAGGCGACGCACAGGGGGCTTGTCGCGTGGCACTGGGTGCGCACGGTCGCGTGGGTGGGGCGCAGCATCATCGCGGTTTGGCTGGCGGTGCTGTCGAACGCCTAAGCCCGCGCAGCAAACCCCATCGCCGCCGCCGCGAACCTCACCGCCGCCGTACCGAACCTCTCCAGCGCTGTCGCGGGCCGCGTTCCCGGCTCCTCACGTCGCCTTCTTGCTCACCGTGCGCTGCTCGATGCGCTTCTGGCTCGTGGTGATGACCAGCCGATCGATGTAGTTCCCCGGCGTGTGCACGCTGTCGGGGTCCAGCGTGCCGGTGGGGACGAACTCCTCGACCTCGGCGATGACGAAGCGCGCTGCGGTGGCCATCATCGGGTTGAAGTTGCGGGCCGTCTTGCGGTAGATGAGGTTCCCCGCCGCATCGGCCTTCCACGCCTTGACCAGCGCAAGGTCGGCAAAGAGCGCGGTCTCCAGCACGTACGCGCGCGGGCGTGCCCCGGGGCGCGCCGAGCCCTTCACGCGGTTCATGCCGCGGGGATCATCATCGGGGCGGAAGAACTCGCGCGTCTCCTTGCCCTCCTGCACCGGCGATCCGACGCCCGTGGCGGTGTAGAAGGCGGGGATGCCCGCGCCGCCGGCGCGGATGCGCTCGGCCAGGGTCCCCTGCGGGTTGAATTCGATCTGCAGCTCGCCGCCGAGGAACTGCCGCTCGAACTCGGCGTTCTCGCCGACGTAGCTGGAGATCATGCGGCGGATCTGCCGGGTCTTGAGCAGCAGCCCCAGGCCCCAGTCATCGACCCCGGCGTTGTTGCTGATGCACGTCAGGTCCTTCACGCCGCTGTCGCGGAGGGCCAGGATCAGCTGCTCGGGGATCCCGCAGAGCCCGAAGCCGCCGACCATCACCGTCGCGCCATCGGTCAGCACGCCCATGGAGGTCAGATCGGCCATGGCGGCGTGCGGGGAGGGGAAGAGGCGTTGCTTCATGCCCAAGCGTAGTGCCGGGGCGGGGCGGCGGAGCGCCGGGGCGGGGCGCGCGGGAGTGGGGGGGCGGGGGGGGCAAGTGGTCAAATGTTCAAATGGCCAAATGGTCAAAGCGAGTCATGCGGGAGGGGGCGTCGGGGGGTTTGTCAGGGGTTTGGGAGGGGGGAAAGGGGCAGCGAAGGGGTTTGGTGGTCCGAAGATGCTCCACCTTCGCGCGAAGGTGCTCCATCTTCGCGCAATGGTGCTCTACCTTCGCGCGAAGGTGCTCCATCTGCGCGCGTAGAAGCTCCTCGTGCGCGCGTAGAAGCTCCTCGTGCGCGCGTAGAAGCTCCTCGTGCGCGCGTACAAGCTCCATCTGCGCGCGTAGGTGCTCCTTGTGCGCGCGTAGATGGAGCATCTGCGCGCGTACGAACTCCATCTGCGCGCGGAAAAACGCCCTCAAAGCGGCAAAAACCCCCTCCGCGTCGCCCGCAGACCCCTCAGCAGGTGCCCCGACCGGCCCATCATCGCCCGCCCGCCCCCCGAACGCGCAAACCACCACACCAACCCCGAACGCGCACGACCCCGACGGCCTTCATTTGACCATTTGGCCATTTGAGAATTTGACCATTTCGCGCCACCCCCCCGCGATGTCGTAAGGCCCGCCGGCCAGCGCCACTAGTCCCGCCCGTCATCCTGCTCATCGACCATCGTCTCCTCGCTCCCCGGCACCGGCGGCCCGAAGATCGTGCTGCCGACCCGCACCATGTTCGCCCCCTCGGCGATGGCGACCTCAAAGTCGCCGCTCATGCCCATGCTCAGGATGTTGAAGTGCGGCCCGCCGATACCGGCCTTGAGCGCTTCCTCGAACAGGTCGCGGCAGCGCGCAAAGGTCGGCCTGCTGTCCTCCGCGTTGTCGCTGTGCGGGGCCATGGTCATCAGCCCGCGCACACGCACGCCCACCATCGTGTCCAGCTGCTCGGCCAGGTGCAGCGCGGCGGGGATCGAGCAGCCGAACTTGCTCTTCTCTCCCGAGCAGTTGACCTGCAGAAGGATGTCGACCGTCTGCTCCTGCCGCGCGGCGGCCTGCTGGATCTCCTCGCCGATGCGCAGCGTGTCCACCGAGTGAATCAGCCGCGAAACATCGAGCACCTTGCGCACCTTGTTGCGCTGCAGGTGGCCGATCATGTGCCAGCGGATGCCCCCCGTGGCCGCCACGACGCTGGCCGGGGAGCCCGGCGCGGCGTGGCGCACCGGCGGAACGATGATGCCCTTCTGCCGCTGCAGCCACTCGGCCATCATCAGCGCGCGCTGGGAGAGCTGCTGGGCGTGGTTCTCGCCGAAGTCGCGATGGCCGAGGTTGATCAGCTCGCGGACCTGGTCCGCGCCCGCGTACTTGCTCACCGCGATGAGCACGACCGACTCCGGCGCGCGGCCGGCGCTGCGCGCCGCCGCGGCGACACGATCGCGCACAGATTCGTAGCGTTGCCGGAGCGTCTCGAGCGTCATCACACCGTGGCCCTCGGGGAGTTGCGCCCATCATACCGCCGGACGCTGATCGCTGCACAACCGCCGGCGCGGCCCGGCGCGACGGGGACAAGGTTTGGGCTCCCGCCGCTGCGCTCGGCAGTCCCGCCGCCGCGCTCGTCACCCCCGCCGCTGCGCTCGGCGATGCCGTCGCCGGGCCCCGATGCCGGACCGCGCCGGGCCGAAGCCGGGCTACCCTCCGCCGTCATCGCGACAACCACCACGTCCGCACGCCGAAGGAGCTTTGTATGTCCTCCGCCGCCGCCAGCAACCCCAACGCCTCGCTCACGCCCCGCGACACGTTCATCCAGCCCGGCGAGACAGCGCCCGACTTCATCCTCAAGGACCAGACCAAGGCCGACTGGCGGCTGAGCGAGGCGCTGAAGAAGGGCGATGTCGTCCTGTGCTTCTACCCGCTGGACTTCTCGCCGGTCTGCACCACCGAGATGAAGTGCGCAAACGATGAGTTCGCCCGCTGGACAAGCAAGGGCGCGACCGTCGTCGGCATCTCGTGCGATTCGTTCTTCGTCCACGAGGCCTGGGCCGCCAGCCTCGGCCTCAAGCAGACCCTCCTTGCCGATATGCACCGCCAGGTGTGCAAGGCGTACGGCATCTACTGGCCCGATCTGAACGTCAGCGGGCGCGGGACCGTCATCGTCGGCAGCAACGGGAAGGTCAAGTGGACCCAGCGCCGGGAGATCAAGGACGCGATGAAGTTCGATGATGTCCTGGCGATGCTCTGAGCCCCGCCACGCGGCGACAACCCGCGCCGCCGAGGCTACGAACCCAGCCCAAGCCCCGCCGCCATGCGGATGAACGACGCCACCTCGCGCGCATGCGTCCAGGTGATCAGGTGGTGCGCCCCCGGCAGCGTCAGGTCCGCCCGCGAGCGCGGATCGGGGATCACATCATCGCGCTGGCCGTGGATGTGCCACACGCGGACCCCGCAGAGGTCGGGCTCGCCCGTCCACGAAGTGCACGCACGCGCCGACCATCGCAGGAACGACGGGTCGTTGTCGCGCGCCATCTCCACCAGCGTGCGCGTGTGCTCGGCGCTGAGGCCGCAACGCGCCGCAAACCGCCGCGCCATCGGCCCGTAAAGCCGCCGCTGGATGAACAGCGGCACGAAACGCCCCATCACCTGCTGCGCGGCAAAGGCCCGCGTGAACTGCTCCCGCCCGCGCACGCCGCAGATCAGCACCACGCCGCGCGGCAGCGGCGAGAGGTGCCGCACCATCTCCATCGCGACCTGCCCGCCGAAACTGAACCCGCCGATGAACATCTCCCCGCCGCCCTCACGCTGGTGCTGCGCCGCGACGGCCTCCGCCATTCGCCGCGTGTAGGCCGACAGAGCCTCATCGCGCTCCGGCGGCAGCCACGCGGGCAATCGCACCTGCTCGACAAGCTCCGCCACAGGCCGCAGCAGCCGCGCATCGGCCGCAAGCCCCGGCAACAAGTAGACCCGCACGCCCGACATCGCGCACACGCCTCCGCTCGATCACCACCGCCCGCGCACCGACACGGCGCAGCGTAGCGCCGCCGAGCGCCGCGGCGATCATGGCTGCGGATGATGCCCGATCGTGATGCGGTTCTTCCCCTCGCGCTTGCTCTGGAGAAGGAACTCATCGGCCCGCGCCAGCAGCTCGGCGGTTGTGGCCCCGTCCCAGGGGTACGTGGCGATCCCGCCGCTGACACTCAGCGGCCCCGGCGCGGCGGTGCCCAGCTTCGGGAAGCGGTGCTCCTTGATCTGCTGCTGGAAGCGCATGGCCACCGGCATCACATCGGTCATCGGCCGCGACCCGGGCTCGCGCTGGCCCGCGGGCTCGTAGAACACTACGGCGATCTCGTCACCACCGAGCCGGCAGACACGGTCGTTGCCGCGGATGCACGAGCGCAGCAGGCGCACGACCTCCTGCAGGATCTCATCGCCCGCCGCGTGACCGAAGCGATCGTTGAAGAACTTGAAGTTGTCCACGTCCAGCAGCAGCACGCTCAGCGAGTGCTTGTTCTTGCGGCATTCCTCGATCGCCGCCTTCATGAACCGCTCGAAGTAGCGGCGGTTGAACGCGCCGGTCAGATCGTCGACCAGTGCGCCGCGACGCAGCTCGCTCTGCTGTTCCTGCAGCGCCAGCCAGTGGCCCAGCCAGTCCGCCGCGGCGATGAGCCCGGACTCGCTGACCTGTCCCGATGAGTCCACGAGCGACCCGAAGACCCGCGTGCGGTACCGCACCTCGGCCGTGCGCGTTCCCGCCGGCTGATTCGTGCCGCCGGTCTGAAGGTACGAGATCCCCGCGTTGAGCAGCCGACGCCGGATCATGCCCAGCGCCGGCAGCAGCACATCGCGTCCCGACATGACCGCGGCGACAAGCTGCGAATCCCCCGCCGACCCCATCACCGGCCCCATCGCCGGATCGGTGATCACCGACGTGCTCGCGCCGATCGGAGCTTCGGTCGGAGCGGGCGCTCCGTCCGTCGGCGTCGCCTCGCCGACGATCGCGCGCGTCAGGTCCGCGCTGGCCATCGGCGCGGCCGACTGGTCCGCCGACGGTCGCCCGCGCGGCGCGAGCTTCGCTTCCACCAGTGTCCGCAGCAGCCCCGCGCTCGCGTCCGACGGCACGATCGCGTCATACGCGCCGTCCGACGGCCCCGGGCTAAGCCGATTGTCCGCCACGCGCAGCACCAGCACGCCGGGATCGATCTCGCGAAGCGCCGAAATGAACGACTCGAGCAGCGTTCCCCGCGTGCCGGGCGGCGAGGTCTCCGTCGGATCGATCGGTTCGGCCTCCGCCCCGACGAGCACGACCGAACGCTGTGCGCCGGTCTCGGTCATGTCCTCGGCCAGTTCGCCCACGGCTTCCAGCGCGGTTCGCGCCCGCACGAGTCGAACCCCCGCCTCGCGTCGAAGGGTCTGTTCCAGCGGGAGCTTGCCCACGAGAATCACGCGCAGCGACGCCCCGCCGATCTCGCCGCCGCCGCCGCCGCCCGTGGGTGCGCCGCCGCCGCCGGCATCGGAGCCGGGTGATCGCAGCGTGTTGGCCCTGGGCATCGTCATCGTCGCAAAACTCTCGTCTTCTCTGATGGCCATCGCGTTCTCGGTGCCTTTGGTTCCTCGCCGAAACAACCCGTCGTGCGTTCACCCCGGCACCGAACGCGCGGTCGCATTCGGCGTTCGGTTCTCCGTCGGTCTGCCCGTCAGCGAAGACCCTTCGGCCTCCGCGTTGTCCGCTCGCTCCTCTCTGCCGAGCGGGACTCGATCGTCCTTGACCCTGAGACCCGCGAACTAAACCGACGTTCCCGGGCCCTGATCGCCGAGCAGCAGGTCCAGCTCCTCGGGGGTGAGCACCTCGCTCGCCGAGGTACCGACGTTGTGCGCCGCGCGGCCGCCATCGGCCCGTGTATCGCCGGGAAGTTCTACATCGCCCGCCAGGCGAAGTCGCGGCGTTCCGCTCGCGGTTCCGCCGGCCGCGGCCGGACCACCTCGAGCGGGATTCGATCGTGAACCTGTCGCGCCAAATGACTCCGGAATCGTCCCGATCCGAACTTCACCCCTTCGTGACCAGGTCTGCGCCTCACTCGCCGTCACGGCGCGCAGCGTGGACTGAGCACCGTCGCTGGCGAACGCCCAGCACGCCGCACGCGGCGCGTAGCGCCGGATCGAATCGACAACATCACCGGCGAACGCGAGCCGACAGGGCTCGGCGAAGACGATCACCACGCCGCGCACCGCGCGATCACAAGACTGCTTCACCGCCCGCGCGACCAGCGCGAACGGGTCATCACAGGCGACTGTGCTGATGCCGCGCTTGGCGAAGCTCTCGCGCAGAATCGGCTCCACCCGCTCGCCGCGCGGCACCAGCACCAGGCACCGAACGCCCGTGGCACCGCCCGCGACGTTGGTCGCCTCGGTTGCATCTGGGTGTCGGCCCGCGTCGATCTGTGGGCGGCTCTCGGCGCCGAAGCCTGTCATGCTCCAAGTCTACCACCCATGCCCACGCTGCCATGTTTTCCTCGAATCTTGGCCTCAAATCCCGCACATCGGCATCTTTGCCCATCTTCACAGACGCGGTGCCGCGCCTCCGGGCTCATCCGCAGGTCTGCACCGACCCTCGCAGGCGGAGCCCTACCATCGTCCATGCGCGAGGTTCTCGGGCTTGACGTCGGGGGAACATCGGTCAAGGTCGCCCGGCTCGCCGATGGCCGGGTCGCGGGTGTCGGACAGTCCGATCCCTATGCCCGTCCGGACGCTCGCGGGGTGGTCGCGGCGATCGCTCAGGCCATCACCCGTTCGGACCCGGATCAGATCGCGGCGGTCGGCCTCTGCGTCCCCGGGCTTGTCGATCCGGTGCGCCGAGAGGTCACCCGTTCGGTGAATCTGCCTGCGCTCGTGGGTGTCAGTCTCGATGAGCTCGTTCGCGGTGCGCTGTCGGAGGCCGGGCTGGCAGGGGCGACGCCGTCGCCAGTGACGATCGTGTCCGATGCCCTCGCCGCCGCGATCGACTTCGCCGCGACGGTTCCTACGCGACCCGCCGGGCCGGACTCACCGAGTCCGCCCCGGCTGCTGGCGATATCGCTCGGCACGGGCGTCGGGGCCGCGGTGCTCGATGGCGATGTACCGCTGCGAGTTTCGGGGAGTTCTCCGGGGCATCTCGGACAGATCGACGTGAACATCGCGGACGCCGACGGCACGATTCCGATCGGGCCGGATCACGGGAGAGGGTCGCTGGAGGCGTACATTGGCGTTCCGGGCCTGCGCGGCCGATTCGGAGATCCGATCTCGGATTGGTTCCCGCGTGCGAATCTGGCAGACGTTCCGATCCGGGCCCTCATCCAGGCCCTGCGGATCGCCCATGCAGTTTACCGACCTGACGCGATTGCCCTTCTGGGTGGCGTCGGTTTGGGGCTCGCCGGTTCTCCGGTCGCGGCCCGTCTGCGGCAGGCTGTTGCAGACGGCCTCACGAGCATCGCTCGCCCCGCATGGACCCTTGAGTTTGCACGTTCAGCCCACCACGCGGCTGCCGGTGCGGCGCGGGTCGCTGTTGGCGGCACAGAACACTAACATAATTCAAACAGAGACATGTCTTGGCATCAGTAGTCGTACGGGCGGTCGTGCTGCGCGCGCCGGTATGCAGGCGGTCGGGGCTCAGAATCGGCGATCGCCGTCGGATTTCTGGCAGCTTCGCCATCACGTTCTAGAATCTGTGTTAGTACGTCGAGCCTGGCGCGATCCGCGCCCCCGTTCTGGCTTGGCGGCCAACCTTTTTGCGGGATACATGGGAGAACTCAGAATGAAGACCAAGTGCATTGCTCTGGCGTTGGCGGCAGCGGCGGGGCTCACCTCCGCGGTGTCGGCTCAGGTGACGCTCCAGCTTCGTCGTTCGTGGGTCGGCGCTGAGAGCCTGTTCCCGCTCAAGGTGAACAACGCCGGCCCGAACAACTTCTACATCGGTGGCTTCATCGGCTCGGTCGAGCACGGCGGCTCGAGCAGCACGCTGTTCCTGGGCGGTCTTTCGCCCGGCGCGACGCCCGCCAACCAGAGCTGGAAGTCTCAGATCGTTCGTCTGGACTTCTCCGGCCCGGACGGCATTCTCGGCACTGGCAACCGTGCGTTTACGCCGATCGTCGCGAGCCGGAATCCGACGCAGGGTGCCCAGGCGCAGGGCTATGTGAGCATGGACTATCGCCCGGCCAAGGACACCTCGCCGGCGCAGTTGCTTGTCGGCACCGACTTCAACACGACGTCGCGGCACACGATCTACAACCTGACGGCGACGACGCCGCCGGTCGCGACGGACTTTGAGACCGCCGTCGGGAGCCTCGCCGCGGGCGGCTCGGCGTGGGACTTCGGTCCGCGTCCGTCGACGGGCAATCTCGGCACACCCGAGCCGCTGCGCAGCGGTTTCCCGGTGGCTTCGTTCATCACTTTCCGTTCTGGCGGCGGGTTCACCGGGCCGATCGGCATGTTCCGCGGCGACTTTTCGCCGCTGGACATCTATCCGGACGGTGCGGCGTACTTCTTCGGGCAGAACGTCGGCGGCTCGATTTTCGGCAACCTCCCCAACTCGCCGCGGTTCATGCCGCTGCTGGCGACGGATCCGAACCTTGTCGTTGACACGACCAACTCGCAGTATCGCGACATGGACTTCAGCCCGACGGACAACGGCTATGCCGTCGCCCGTGCGAACAACAGCCTGATCGTTATCCAGCGTGGCACGGATAATCAGACGATCAATCGCGTTCGCTTCGATATTCCTCTGGCGTCGAACATCGTGGCCCAGAACGTGCGCTATATGGATAACGCCGCGGGTGGCGACATGATCGTGTGGAACAACCGCAACGCCTTCGGCGGGATCTCGTTCAAGACGCTCTTCCGCATCACCAAGGTCACGGACTTTACCGATCCGAATCCGTTCCCGACGCTCACTCCCAATGACGCGAACCCGGCCAACCGCATCAACATCTTCAATCAGGCCGGCGTGCTGATGGATGATGCGGCGCTCGAGGCCGCGTTCCCGACCTCCGGCGGCGTTGCGGACTTCGCCTGGGTTCCCGGCGAGCAGCGGATCATCATGGTCAACGACGCCTTCAACGGCGAGATCTACGTCTTCGACGTGATCGTTGCCCCGACGGTCAGCACCGATCCTCAGTCGCTGACGATCAACTCCGGCGACAACGCCACGTTCAGCGTGACGGCCGCCGGGGGCAATCTGTCGTACCAGTGGCGCAAGGGCGGCAACCCCCTGACCAACGGCGGGGCCATCGCGGGCGCGAACTCGCCGACGCTGACGATCACCGGCGCGACCGCGGCCGACGCGGGCTCCTATGACGTCGTGATCACCAACGTCGCCGGCAGTATCACCAGCGCCGCTGCGACGTTGACGGTCAATGGCGGTGGCGGCGGCGGTTGCTCGCCCGCGGACATCGCCAACACCGACGGCGACCCCGCTCCGGATGGCGTGATCGACAACGGCGACTTCACGCTGTTCTTCGCGGCGTTCTTCCTCGATCCGTCCGATCCCAACAACCTCCTCGCTGACATCGCCAACACCGACGGCGATCCGGGTGCGGACGGTACGGTCGACAACGGCGACTTCACGCTGTTCTTCAGCGCGTTCTTCACGGGCTGCCCGTAATCGCGGCTCATCGCGAATCGAGATGACCGTTTGAGTTCTCAAGGCCCCGGGAGTCGATCCCGGGGCTTTTTTGGTTTTGGCCCAGACGAGTTGGCTATGCCGGGGCAATGATCCGGCATGAAAATGCGACCCCTGGGCAATTCGGGCGTGATGATCTCCGAGATCGGCTTCGGCTGCTGGACCATGGGCGGGGCGAACTTCTCGCCGGTCAACGGTGCGCCCATCGGCTGGGCCGACGTGAACGAGGACGACATCGTCGAGGGAATCCGCGCGGGCATCGATGCGGGCGTAAATCACTGGGACAACGCCGATGTCTACGGCAACGGGCGCGCCGAGAGGTTGCTGGCCCGTTCGCTTCGGTTGTTGGGCGTGGATCGTTCACGCATGGTTATCGCGACGAAGGTCGGGCACTTCAAGGGCACCGCCCCGCACGCTTACGAGCCGCGGCACATCCGCAACCAGTGCGAGCAGTCGCTCCGCAACCTGCGGACGGACTACATCGATCTCTACTACTTCCACCACGGAACGTATGTGGGCCCGGACTACGACGGACGCGACCACGACTACCTGCAGGAGGCGGCGGAGACGATGCATGCGCTCGTGCGCGAGGGCAAGGTGCGGGCCATCGGACAGAGCGCGTACACCGATGAGGACTTCGAGCGTGCGATCCCCGTGCTCAAGCCTCACGCGCTGCAGACAAAGGTGAACCTGCGTGCTGATGGCTTCATCCGTCCGGGCTCGCGCGTCCAGAAGCTCATGCGCGAGCATGGGTGCACGATGATCGGCTTCGGGCCGCTCGATCAGGGCATCCTGCTGGATAAGTTTGATCCGGAGAAGCCGCCGCGCTTCGGGGAGGGCGACTACCGCCTCAATCGCAAGGACTTCGAGCCGGCAACGCTCCGCAAGGTTCGGGAGAAGCTGGCCAAGGTTCGAGCGTACTTCGGTATCGCCGGCACGCCGGAGGATGTCACCTCGGCTCTGGGCAGCGTGGCGTGCAGGTGGGTGCTCGCCCACGAGAACGTCGCCGGAGTCATTCCGGGCTTCCGCAACGCGGCGCAGGCCAAGGCCAATGTCCGCGCAGCGAAGGACCCGGTGATGAGTGATGCGGACGTCAACTGGCTCCGCGATCTGTTCGCGGATCAGGCCCCGACGAAGTGGACCTGACGGCACGGAGCGGGCGGGCTCACTTGCCCTCGACAGACCATCGCGCGGCCCAGACCTGCGATGTCGGGCGCTGCTCGCCGGGGCGAGGGCCGGCTCGCTGGCTGGTGAAGATCAACCACGATCCATCGGAACTGAACGCCGGAAGGCCGTCGAATCCAGTCGCGTGCGTGATCCGGCGCTTGACAAGCGCATCGCGTTTGGCGGGCCATGATTCGGCCGGGCCCGCGGCCATAGTCGACGCATCGGGCAGTTGCATGGAGAAGATCTCGTAGTTGCTGTGCCCCTCTTCGCTCGTGGCGTAGACGATGAACTGACCCGACGGGTGGTAGAACGGCGCCCAATTCACCTGCTGATTGTCGGTCAGCGCAAACTCGTGGCGCACGCCGGTGATCCGGCCCGCGTCGGCGGGATCGTCGAACGCGAGTGTCGCGGTGAAGAGTTGAAGGAGATTGTCGCCGCGGCGATCGGAGCGGTACACGATCGCGCGATCATCCGGCGCGAAGAACCCGCCACCGTTGTAGCCCTTGGCGTTGATCAGCACCGTGTGGGTCTGCGTTCGTGTGTCGTAGGCCCAGAGGTCCGGGTTCTTCGTGCGGGGATCAACGTACGTGTACAGGATGTGCCGGCCGTCGGACGACCACGAGCACTCCGCGGCGTATCCGCCCGCGTCCTGTCCGCCCGGGCGTTCAAAGAGCGGACGTGCCGCGAACACACCCTCGTCCATCGGAATGCTGATCGGTGTGCGCGTGCGATGATCCTCGAGGATCGGCCGGATCACGCGCTGCATAACGCGCATTTCCTTCGGGAACTGCCACTGGTATCTGCTCCGATCACGCGAGAAGCCGGCGGGAGTCTCTTCCGTCGGGGGGATGACCGTTGACCCGAACATCAGCGTGCCGACGGAGGTCGGGTGGAACCAGCCGCAGGTGTTGGCCGATCCGGGTTCGGAGATGAGCATCGGTTCGTCGATGCCCGCGAGTTTCGCCTCGGCTCCTTCACCTTGCCAGCGGAGGCGGGCGACGTACATGGCAAAGTGGGGGGACGGGGCCTGGCCCGATGCGGGTGCCGCGACGGCCTGGAACACGATCCACCGAGGCGGCGTCTGGTGATCGAAGTACGCCTCACCCGCTCGGGAGAACTGCTCGGGGTATGTGAGCTGAACGTGATCGCTGAGGGTGCCGGCCTCGAGCGCAGCCCAGTCCAATGGCGGGGCCGGCGGCGCGGCGGCGGCGGGTGCGGGTGCGGGCGCCGAAGCCGAAACGGGCGCGGCGGATGCCGGGCGGTCCTGGCCCCAGGACGGAGTCACCGCCACGCCGAGGCCTGCGGTCAACGCCAGCACGAAGTACACACGTTGGCCGACTGAGAACGACACGAGGCGGCCGCGAGCCGAAGGCGAAGTGCTCATGTACGCAGGATAGCAGACGGCATGAAGACGCCGAGAAGCCCGCGGACGCGTGCGTGGATTTCGGCCTGCGTGCTTAGCGACGGCGACGCGACGCGATCAGACCGCCCATCACCAGAGCCGCGGCGGCGCCGGGCGAGGGGATGTATCCGACGAACGACGGGAGGTGGATCTCGCTGCGCTGGTCGATGCTCTTGACCGCGACCGAGCCGGAGATGACGCCCTCGTGGGTGAGGTGTGCCAACGGCGCGAGGATTGCGCCGCTGAAGGCCCGTCCCTGGAGGTTGATGCTGGTCGCCTCGAAGAAGTTCCAGATGATCCTCGCGCGGGCGAAGTCAGTGGCGAGGTTGCCGATCATGTTCCCGTTGGTCCAATTGATCGTCGTTCCCGAGACGTTGATGACGATCGAGGTGGCCGCACCGAAGTTCACATCCATCTGCTGAACGCGGGAGTTGTTGAACACGCTCGCGCCCGAGACATTAAAGACGGCGACACCGGCCGAGGGCCCGGATGAGGCCGGAACGGCGTTGAAGTTCAGCGGGCCGGGCTGGCCGGTGGGGATGGTCAGGGTGCTGGTGGCGGTCATCTGGCGCAGGAAGTTGGAGTTCCAGAGCAGTTGGCCGCGGGCGGCGGGCATAAGGCTCGCGACCGACGAAGCGGCGAAGCGCTGGCCGCCACCGTTAAAGTTCGTGTTGCCGGTGATGGAACCGCCGTGCCGGATGCTGCCGGCTTCCATGTTGATGTTCGAGACCTGAATGCTGCCGCCGACGCGAAGAACGTCCTGCGGGCGGAACAGATTGCGGTTGAGCCGCGTGCCGTAGTCGGACGCGCTGCCGGTGAGGTTGCCGCCGATCCAGGCGAGGCCCTGATTGTTGGAGTTGCTGGAGGCGTTCTCGAAGGCGATCAGCGACCATTCACCAAGGAGGTTCGGCGTTTAGGCCTCGGCGGTCGGAGCGTTGACGCCCAACAGTGCCACACCGGCGATCATGCCGACAATCATGAACTGACCTGACACCCCACGCGCGCAAGTGCGCCCCATGAATCTCTCTCCTCTGTGAACAGCGTCCCAACTGTCGCGCGGGCGTCTGGCAACGCGTAGCGGCAGTCTTGCATATATCCGCATGAAGTCAAGGATTGTCCGGTGTTCGTCCCGCTGGATTCGCGAGTCTTCATTCTCTGCTCACAGCATTTGTCCCGAGCTACCGTGACTCAATTGCCCAGATTATCGTTCTCCCTCACGCAGCGTTCCCTCGGTGCCGCATGCCGAATGGCTTGTTTCTCCAACCCGTCTGGCTCGCGCTGATGCTCGCGGTCGTGAGTTTCGGGCTTGGTCTCGGCGGCGTGCTGGTCTACTTGCACTCGCGTCAGCCTCGACGGGAGCGGGCGTGTCCGCGCTGTTCGTACGCCATGGTCGGAGTCGCCGGTCGGAGGTGTCCCGAGTGCGGACATGAGGGGGCAGAGGAGTCGGCGATGTATCTTCGGCCCAGGCGGCGGGCTTTGACCTTGGCGCTGCTGAGCATCGCCGCGGGTCTGCTGATCGCGGCGTGCTGGCCGATGAGCGTGCGTCTGGGCCGCGCGCTCGTGATGCCCAGTTTTTCGGTCGTCGAGCGTTGGGAGATTGGGACGCTGCGTGTGAGCATCGAGGAGGCGACGGACCCGGACGCGTTGCCTCCTCGGCGGGTGAGGGTGGATCATCGCGGTCGGACGGTGATCGAGTTGGCGACGTTCTATCCCGAGATCTACTCGATCGACGACACGCCCGCGGGGCGGAGACTTCTCCTGAGCCCGGACTCGTCGGCGGTGCTGGCGATCATGGAGCACAGCGGCGGCAGCGGCGGACGGTTCTCGATGACCCTGGTTGCGATTCCCGAGAGCGATGAGCCGTTCGTGCAGCCGCGGTTGCTCGGCGTGTATGAAGACTTGCTCCTGCGCGATGTTGATGGCGACGGCATTGCGGAAGGTTTGGCGATCGAGCACGCGCTGGCGTATGTGCTGACGAGCAATGCAGGATCGCCGCGGCCGACGCTCGTGCATCGATGGGATTCGAGCCGACGGATGTTTGTTCCGGCCCTCGATCTGCAGCGCGTTCCCGCGTGGTCGACCGAGGAGTACGTGCGGGCGCGTGAGGCGGTCTTGATGGCCGACGCGGCCGGCGAGGACCGGGTGGCCACACTGCTGGCAATGGTCAGCGAGCGCATCTATGGCGGACAAGCCGACGATGGGATCCGCCTGTTTGTTGAGTCGTGGCCCGGGCCGGCAACGGAGATGCGGGCAGCGCTGGACCAGTATCTCGCGGCGGTCGAGGGCAGTACGTTCGGTGCCTTTGTTCGGGCGGTGAATGAACGCGGCGACGTGCGCAGGGATTGATCTTGTCGGGTGTGGTGGGCGAGACGCAGAGCGAAGAGGCCATGTGATGCGGGACCGGAAGACGGAGTTCATCGTGGACTGGAATCGCGTCCGTCCCGGTGTGAGGAATTGACGAGGCCCGGGCAAAAGGGGGAAGATGAGGAACGCGGACGCCACGCGGCGACGCGGAGGACGATCAAGATGGACGGACCGGCACGAGTGGATCGAGGAGCCATGAACAAAGTCAATAACTATGCTGCACTCAGTTGCTCGGCGATACTGGGGCTTGGCCATTGCTCGGCGCAGACACTCCCTGCGGAGAATGACGGCGTTCGCGACGAGGTCAGGGCGATCGTCGCGGAGATGCTCAGCGACGCACAGTCGCGCAGCAGCCTTCTCGCGCTCAACAAAGCAACCGCAGGGCACGAGAACGGGTTCTTTATCGGCTCCGCGGATGGCAACTTCCGTATGCGGATCGACGGTGTTCTCCGCATGCGGTACATCGCGAACCTCCGCACCGATGATGGAGTTCGTGGCGTTTCCGGTGGTGCGACGGATCCGGGCGGATCGCCCCGGACGGGCGTGAACTCGGGCTTTGAAGTCCGCAAGGTGATGGTGCGATTCGCCGGTCATGCGATCTCGCCCGACCTGCGGTACACGTTGAGCTTCTCGAGCGAAAATCCCGCCGGAAACGGCGGGTCGCCGCAGCTCGAAGACGCGGCCATGAACTACCGGATCCCGCAGGGGTTTGCGGGCGTCGGCGAGGGATGGAACATTCGCTTTGGGCAGTTCAAGTTCCCGTTCATGCGCGAGTCGTTGATCGACGATTCGGTGCAGGTTGCGGTCGAGCGTTCGCTCGTGGAGCAGATTTTCGGTGCCGGCCGCTCACAGGGCGTTGAGATCGGGCATACCACGCCCGGGTCGCGGGTGCTTCTGGGGCTGCACGACGGGTTCTCCTCGAACAACACATCGTGGACGAGTGAGAGCGTGCGGCCCGGAACACGGCTGGCCCCGCGGGGCGAGCGGGCGCTCGGGTTGTCGGCTCGAGGTGAGTGGATCCTCCAGGGCAAGCGTGAGAATCTGACCGATCTGGGTGCGCCGCCGGGGCAGGATCTCGCGGCCCAGATCGGGGTCGCCGCGTCCTGGAATCAGAGTCGCCGCATTCGGGACAGCGTGGACGGCGGGAACTGGCGTGACTTTGATGCCTTCAGCTCGACCGTCGATGTTCAGATCGACGGTGGCGGGCTCGGACTCTTCGGGGCGGTGGTGTCGCAATGGAATCGTGCCGAGCGGAACAACGCCGGCGCGGGCAGTGGTCGCAGCGTCGAAGCGTGGAACCTCGGCTTTGTCGCGCTCGGAACCGTCCGGCCTAGGAATGAGCTGGAGTTGTTCGTGCGGTACGAGGCTCTCATGATTGGCTCGCAGCAGGGCGCGTTCGCATCGACCGACCCGGATCGAGAGATTCGCAGCCGCTCGTACAACTTCGTGACCACCGGCGCGACGTGGCTCTTCGCGGGTCGCGCCGTGCAGTTGACGGTGGACACCGTGCTGAGCCTCAACCGGACGGCGCGGCTGTTCGACGGCGCGCCGGCACCGACGGGCTCATACACGGACCTGGTCGAACTCGGCGTACTGCCCAGCACAAACGTCGGACTGCTCGGCTCGGCCAAGGGGCTGGAGGCGGTGGTGCGGGCGCAGTTCCAGTTGCTCTTCTGACGCCCGCGGCTTTAGCGGCCGCTCAGGTCCGCTACGCTTGAGCGTGAAAACAGGCAATTTTGATCGTGGATCATGCCGCGCACTCGTGATGGAGCACGCGGCATGAGGTATGTGACCGATGGCGAGCCAGCGGTGGGCGGTGTGTTGCGCCAGCGGCCGGAGGACTTCATCGTCGAAGAGATCCCGGCGTACGAGCCCTGCGGCAGCGGCGAGCACATCTACCTCTACATCCAGAAGTACAACATGAGCACGCTGGACATGGTCCGGCTCATCGCGCGGCACTTCGGAGTGCGCGAGGGCGATGTCGGCTATGCCGGGCTCAAGGACAAGCGCGCCGTTACGCGGCAGGTGATCTCGATCCACACGCCGGGCAAGACGCCCGAGGACTTCGGCAAGATTCAGCACGATCGCCTTCAGGTGCTGTGGACGGATCTGCATACCAACAAGCTACGACGGGGGCAGCTCAAGGGCAATCGCTTCGCGATTCGCATCCGGCGCACGCCGATCGCTCACGTGACGACGGCCCGGCGTGTGCTCGAGGCGCTCACGAAGCTCGGCGTACCCAACCGTGCGGGCGAGCAGCGATTCGGGTACTTCCAGAACAACCATCTGCTCGGGCGTGCGCTTGTGCTCGACGATGCTTCGGGATTCGTGAACGAGTTGCTCCGGCCGCGGAATGCGGCGGACAGCGCCGAGGGGCCGGAAATGCTCCCCTCGCTGGAAGGCCAGCCGCACGTGCCCGACGAGTTGGAGGCGCGGGCACGTGAGCTTTTCGCGGCGGGGAACGTGCGAGAGGCGGCCAGGCTGATGCCGCGGTTCGTGGATGCTGAGCGACTGGCGCTCGAGGAGCTCGCCAGAGCGAAGGGGGCGTGGGGCGAAGCCGATGCGCGGCGTGCGATCGCGCGTCTCGGCGGCACGCGCCGAGGGTTCTTTATCAGCGCCCTTCAGTCGGCGGTCTTCAACCGTGTTCTGGATGAACGCATGGGGCGCATGGGACCGGACGGTCTTCGGACGCTGTTCGAGGGGGACGTCGCGTTCAAGCACGAGAACGGAGCGTGCTTCGCCGTGACCAGCGAGACCCTGCAGGATGCGGCGACCGCGGGCCGCCTGGAGCGGCTGGAGATTTCGCCGAGCGGGCCGATGTGGGGCGGCGGGGATCGGCACATGCGGGCCGCTGGGGCGACCGACGCGGCGGAGGTCGCGGCTCTGGAGTCGCTGGGTCTCAGCGTCGAGCAGCTCCGTGCGTACGACGCGCGCGTTCAGGATTCGCGGAGCGGCCTGACCGTTGCGGACGCGATGCCGGGCTCGCGAAGGCCGATGCGGGTGCCGGTGGCGTATCCCAGCGTCAGCGCTGGTGCGGACGAACACGGGGTGTACATCCTCTGCTCGTTCGAATTGCCGCCGGGGTCGTTCGCGACGGCGGTCCTGCGAGAGATCATGAAGCCCGAGCGTGCAGGGGCGTTGCTGCCCGCGGTGCTGCGTGCGGCGGATGCTCGTGCCGCGACGGCCGGCGATGCGGTCGCCGCCGAAGGTTCGCCGGGGAACGCCGGCACGTCTCTCGCTTGGGGAACGGGTGAGGCGGAGCGCGACGGTGAGGATCCCGCTCGCCGAGCGGGATTGAGTTTTTGGTAGCAGCCCGGGGTCGTTCCGGCCTGTTGCGGGCGTGCGCTATCCTCGACCATGGCCCGCAAACTCGATCGACAGACGCTGGATGAACTCGGCATCGACGCGGCATTGGCCCAAGCAAACAAGTCGCGGCGAGAGGGCGGCATTCCGATCGGATCGGCCCTGATGGACCCCACGGGGACCATCGTCGCGCTCGGCCACAACCTCCGGGTCCAGACGGGGGACCCAACCGCCCACGCCGAAGTCGTGTGCATGCGGAACGCGGGTCGACGGCGAGATTGGCGATTCCTCACGCTTTACTCGACGCTCTCGCCCTGTGTCATGTGCACGGGCACCACCCTGCTGCACCGCGTTCCGCGGGTCGTTATCGGCGAAAACAGCACCTTTGTCGGCGGAGAGGAGCTCTTCGCGGCACACGGTGTGGAACTGGTGAATCTCAATGACCAGCGGTGCGTTGCGCTCATGAAGGCGTTCATCGAGTCGAGCCCCGACCTGTGGCAGGAGGACATCGGTGATCCGGAGGCGTGACCTGTCTACATCTGGTGCGTCCTGAAGGTGTGCGCCACAGATCTTGGGGGTGTGCGGTGGTGACGGGTTCGGACAACACCCCAATGTTCCAAGATTCGCAAGTGCCGGGAATAAGGGGGCGTGACCGACTGTTCTTGTGGGTGAAGCATGTTGCGAGACGAATTCGAGAGGCTTGCACTGGCTGAACTGGAGCCGGTGTACCGGTTTGCTCGTTCATTGACGAGGGATACCGATCGCGCCGAGGAATTGGTGCAGGAGGTCTACGCGCGAGCATTCCGTGCCGAATCGATCGCTTCGTTTGTGAGCCGAGGTGGAGGCATGCGTGCCTGGCTGATGACCATTGCGCGGACGCGCTTCTACGGGATGCTCGAGCGCGAGCAGGCCGGGGCCCGGGTGATCGAAGGTGCTCGAGATCTGGCCCGCTGTGCTTCGGGAGGTGAAGACGACGCGCCGACTGGCGTGAGCCTCGATGAGCTGGATTGGTCGGCCGCTTCAGGAGTTCTGTACGAGCGAATGGGAATGATGAACGCGGAGCTGCGCGAGGTTCTGTGGTTATGGGGCGTGGAGGGCCTGCGGTACAAGGAGATTGCCGAAGTGATGTCCACACCGATCGGCACCGTCATGAGCAGGCTTCATCGAGCGAGGGCGCAGGCCGCGAGGGTCCTGCTGTCTGACCCGGCAACGGCGGCGGCGGTTCGGCGTCTGGGGTCGATGAGCAACACGGCAGATGCGGGTGACCGGGATGGCCGTCCATGAACAACCGTGAGTTCGGATCCAGGAGCGATGCGATGAGCTTGGGAACGGAGCAAGGGGATCACGAATGCGGGAGGCTGGCGGAAGCGGCGAGCTCGCGGTCTGGTTTGCTGCGCGCGGCGGCGGACGGTGAGCTGTCCGCTGCCGACGAAGCGGCGCTCCAGCGGCATCTGCGGAACTCGCCGGACGATGCGCTCGTGATCGAGTTTGAGCGTGGCCTGCGGCGTGCCGTCGCGAGCATGCCCGAGGCGAGCGAGCCTTTGCCGAAGGGTCTGGCCGAACGGACGCATCGGACGATCGAGCAGGCAGTGCGCTCGGAGTCGTCCGAGAATTCGACCAACGGTGAGCGGGCTCGGGCCCGGGGTGGGCGGGTGATGGTGGCCATGTCGGTCGCCGCGGCGGTCATGCTCTCGGGCGGGCTTTGGTACTTCGCGGGCCACGTGTTCCCGCAGAGGCCGGCGGCGATGGTGCGTCAAGACATCCCGATGCCGCTGCGAGAGGCGATTACGACGTTCGTCGCGACGTATCACCAAGAGTGCGAGATTCATGCGGACTTGGTGCCGCAGTGGTACCGGATCACGAGCATGAATCAGGTGCCGGCGGGGCTCGAGCGCGTCCTGGGACAGGCTCCGGATGTGTCGACGATTCAGTCGGCGGGCTTCACACTTCTTGGGGCTGGGCCGTGCGCCGTACCGGGGCGGGGTCGATCGTTCAGGCTTGTTCTGCGTGCGCCGGCGAGTCTGAACGGTTCGATGGTGTCGGTTCACATCCAGCAGGACACGGGCGATCTCTCGTTCGAGCCCGGCCGGACGTTCCTGCTTGAGCCGACGAAGCCCGACGCGATCGATGCGGCGAGCAAGATCTATGTCTGGCATCGCGATGGGCTGATCTACTTCCTGACGTCGGGTTCGCCCGAGGCGATGACCGGAGTGGTGGAAGCGCTCGGCGCAGAACCACCCAGCGGAACGATCTGAACGTCGGACGATCCGGCAGGAGTGTCTGGCGAACTCGCTCCGTCGCTCGTGCTGGCTGCCGGTGCGGGAGATGACACGGCGTGCGTCGATGCAGGTCCGAGTGGTCTGGTTGCACGGTTGCGCCAGGCCGCGAGGCGCGCCGGAGGAACATTCAGCGCGTACCCGGCGATGCACGCGGCGTTGATCAACGCCATCTTGAGCACCCCCGTGTTTGACCAGCGTCGCGCCGAGGTGACGGCGGGGACCGATAGGGTGCGGATGCGTCCCATCGCGCGGGCCCGCCGGACAAGCTCGAAGTCCTCCATAAGGGGCATGTCCGCAAAACCGCCGAGCGCGGTGAAGGTCTGCCGCGTCAGAAACAGTGCCTGATCGCCGAAGGGCAGACCGAGCCATCGGCAACGCAGAGCAACGGCGAGCTCGAGCGCGCGGAAACGCAGGCCCGGACGGTCGAGCGCAAAGCCGAAGGCGCCGAGCGCGACGCCATCTGCCCCGAGTGTCTCTCGCACATGATCGACGAAGCGTGCCGGCAGACGGGTATCCGCGTGAAGGAACAGCAGATTCTCGGAACGGGCGAGCGCGGCACCGGCGTTGAGTTGGCTGCCTCGCCCCCGCTGCGAGAGCACGACGCGAGCTCCCGAAGCCGCGGCGAGCTCTCGCGTCTGATCTGTGCTTCCGCCATCGGCGACGATGACCTCGACATCGCTACCGGTGAGCGATGAGACGAGCTCGCCGATTCGTTGGGACTCGTTCAGAGTCGGGATGATGATCGAGAGCCCGGGAGCCGGGACGTGGGCCGCGCCGCGGATGCGCTCCCAGAGCGGCAGGTCGGACGGTTCGTCGACGTCGGACAGCGTCGGGAGCAGCGCTGTGCGCAGCCCCAGCGCGCGGGCTCGATCAACCGTGATTCGCAGCACGTCGCTGGTGCTCCAGGGCATGTCCGCGAAGAGAGCGGGTGTCGGGCGACGCATGCCGATGAGGTAGTAGCCGCCGTCGACCGCGGGGCCGAGAACGACATCGGCCGAACGCAACTGCTCGAAGGCCAGCCGGAGGACTCCCGGAGAGAGTTCGGGGCAGTCGGTGCCGATGAGCACGGCGCTGGAGGCGCTGCGCAGCAGGGACGAAAATGCCTGCTGCATGCGAGCCCCCAGGTCGCCCGCGGGCTGAGGGGATGCATCGAGATCAACGCCGAAGTGACGCTTGAAGTGCGCCGGCTCGGCCCCGGAAACCCAGACGTGGGCGTGTAGTCCGCGCTCCCGACGAGCGGCGAGAACCTGGCGGAGCGTGTGGCGCACCATCGAATCGTGAATCTCGGCGGCACCATCGGCGCCGAGCGCGGGGATGAGTCGAGTCTTGGCCAGGCCCGGCACCGGGTGCTTGGCCATGATGCCGAGGGCTTCGCGGGCGTTGGTGTCGATGGTGGGTCGGAGGATGAACTCGCGCGCGGTGCTGGAGAGAATCTTCGCGCCCGCGCGGATCACGCCGAGCGCCGTGCCGGAGATCTTGGATCGGCCGGCCTTGCGGCGTCCGTAGTCGACGGGAACCTCGAGAAAGGTCAGGCGGGCGCGAGCAACGCGGATTTGCATCTGGACCGTCCAGCCGAAGGTGGTGTCATCCATGCGGAGTGCGCGGAGCGAGGATGCGCGGATTGCGCGGAACGGACCGAGGTCGCTGAAGCGTGCACCCCACAGCAGCCCGATAAGCCAGGGCGCAAGGGCATTTCCGATGCGCTGCGGCGGTGTCATTGCGCCGACGCTCATGATGCCGCGGGTGCGGGAGCCGATGACCATGTCGGCAACACCATTGGCAATGGGCTCGACCAGATCCGGCATTTGCTCCGGAAAGTCGCTCCCATCACCGTCAAGAAAGACGATGATGTCCGCATTGGCGTTCGGCGGCTCCAGTTCACGAATTCCCGCGAGGCACGCGCGCCCGTACCCCCGGCGCGGCTCGTGCACGACCCGCGCACCCGCGTCGATGGCGGCACGGGTGGTGGCGTCGGTCGAGCCGTTGTCAACGACGATGATGCGATCGACCCAGGTGGGAATCCGGGCGATCACGCCGGGAATCGCGGCTTCTTCGTTCAGCGCGGGAATGATCACCGCGACGGAGGCTCCGTTACGCATGGGCGTGTTCCTGAGGGTGAGAGAGGAGCGACACAAGCGCGGTGAGCCCAAGTGCGGCCCACACCGGCGCGTGCTGTGCCGCGTTGATCCATGGCGACATCACATACTCCTGCAGGATGTAGATCGGCAGGAGCACGGTGTATAGCAGCAGCGCGGGCGCGGGAATGACCGTGAGCATTGGCAGCAGCCAGAGCCAGTACCACGGAAACTGCGTCGGGCTGAGCAGGAAGAGGGACGCGGTGATGATGAGCATCCGTCGGCAGGAGTCCGTTACACCCGCCGGCGGTCTACGGCAGACCCAGAATGCCGTCAGCAAAACGAGCGCGGCGGCAACCGGCCGCATGATGCTCCGGGCCTGCGACGCGTCGACCGAGAAGAGCGGCAGTACGTTCGACAGCGCCCACGTGCTCGCCCGGAAGAACCCGTCGTTGAACTGCCACCGTTCGGTGTACGCGACAAAGCCGCTGGTGTGGTCGTGTGTCACGCTGAGCACCGGCGCCCAGAGCGCGGCGATCACGGCCCCGGCGGCGATGCCCGCGAGAACCAGCCGCCGCGGGGATCCGCGCGGCAGGAGGGCGATGATGAGAAAAGCGGGCCAGACCTTCACCGCCGACGCAGCCGCCGCGATGCATGATGCCAGCATGTGGCGATGACCTGCCGCCAAGAGCGCGGCACCGGCGATCATGGGCAGCAGCAGGGCCTCCATGTGCACCCCTGAGTACACCTCCCGCAGAAGGAGTGGGTTGAGCACGTACCACGCGAGTTGACCGTCCGGAAGATTGAGCGTCCGGAGCAGACGCAGAATCAGCACCGCCGCGAGCGCGTCGGCCGCCGCGAAAACAAGGCGAAGTCCCAGAGGATCGAAGGGGCGGAGCAGCGCGGCGAGCGCGAACGCGGCCTGCGCGAGGGGCGGATACACAGTCCGGACTTCGGGGTGGTTGATCTTCGAGTGCACGTTGTCCGCTGCGGCGGAGTCACGAATGAGACGGGCCAGTGCCGGAGCGTCGGGCTGGTCGCTGGGCATGGCCAGTGCGCTCGCCGGCGCATGGCGGTAGGGATTGACGCCTGCGATGATCGATGCGCCGTCCCACAGGTATCGCTGGTAGTCGGTTTCGAGCATCGGCGGCGACGCACAAACGATGAGCCTCGCCACGATCGCGGCGGCCAGGAGCATGCGAAGATCGGCCAGATGCGCACAGTGACGAAGGAGCAGAAGTGTGATGAAGTACGCCGCGCCGGCAAGAACGCCAACGATCGCGACCGAGTTGGCGGCCGTGACGCGGTCGATGAGGCCGTGACTGAGAGCCGGCGACAGCGCGGCCAGAGCGATGGCGTACATCGGCAGCCCGAGCACCGCCGGAAGAGCCCAGGCGCGCGATGTTGGAGGCCTCATCGCCGCCACGCGAGGAACCTGGTGAAGAGCTGCTTGACGCCCGGCGTCAGACGTGTGCGGCTGTAGGCGTCGGCTGCGCGCTTGATGATCTCGGCCTGCGTCGGATACGGATGGATCACGCTGGCGAGCTTCTTCAGACCGATGCCCAGCGTGATGGCGGAGGTGAGCTCGGAGATTGTCTCACCGGCATGGCGCGAGACGAGCGTGGCTCCAAGGATGCGGTCGGAGCCCTTGGCGAGGATGACCTTGAGAAGCCCTGTCTCGCCGTCGAGGATGGCGCGGTCGACGGTCTCGAGCTTGAGGCCGATCACATCCACCGCGATGCCGCGCTCGATCGCTTCTTTATGGTACAGACCGACGTGTGCGACTTCGGGGTCGGTGTATGTGCACCAGGGCATGACGAGTTTGCTAGCACGGGCCCGGCCGAAGAACAGCGCGTTCTGAATGACGATGCGGGCCATCGCGTCCGCGGCGTGGGTGAACTTGTACTTGCTGGCCACATCCCCCGCGGCGAAGATGTGCGGGTTTGTCGTGCGCAGGTTGTCGTTCACGTCGACGCCCGTGCGGACATCGAACTTCACCCCCGCCGCGTCGAGCCCGAGGCCCTCGACGTTGGGCGAGCGTCCGATGCCGACGAGGATTTCGTCGACTTCCAGCATCGACTCGCCCGCGGCGGACTTGATCGTGAGCAACTTCCCCGTGGCCGATCGGGAGACTCTCAGCACGGAGGTCTCAAGGCAGAACTCGACACCATCGCGGCGCATCGACTCGATGACGTGCTCGGCGGCATCGCGATCCTCGCGAGGCAGGATCTGCCGGTCGCGCTCGATGATGGTGACGCGCGAGCCAAACCGTACGAAGCTCTGCGCAAGTTCACAGCCGATAGGGCCTGACCCCAGAACCGCGAGGCGACGCGGGAGTGTCGTGAGTGTGAACACGTTCTCATTGCTGAGCATGCCGACTTCGGCAAGCCCAGGGATGGGCGGCACCGTCGGTCGCGCGCCGGTGGCGATGCACGCGCGGGAGAACCGGAGCGTCTGGCCATCGACCTCGATCGTGCTCGGGCTGGTGAAGCGTGCATCGCCGATGAAGACATCGATCCCCAGCGAGCGGAATCGATCGGCCGAGTCATGTGGGGCGATCGAGGCGCGGAGGCGACGCATGCGCCGCATGACGGTCGCGAAGTCGATGTCGTTCAGACTCGCGTCGACGCCGTGTTCATGGGCATCGCGCACCTCGGCAACGCTGCGGGCGGCACGGATCAGGACCTTGCTGGGCACGCAGCCGAAGTTCAGGCAGTCGCCGCCCATGAGCCGACGCTCGATGAGGGCAACGCGGGCACCGAGCCCCGCCGCCCCCGCCGCGGTCACGAGCCCCGCGGTGCCGCCGCCGATGACGACCATGTTGTATCGCCCCGCCGGCTGTGGATTCACCCAGTTTGTGGGCCGAACGGCGCTGAGCAGCGCGAGATTGTGCTCGTCGAGCGGCTGAAGGTCATCGAGGATGTGCGGGTCAAGCCCGCCGAGCGAGTCGGCGTCGGCAAGCGGGGTTGATGGATGCTCGGAGGGAGCGATGGTCATGTGTGTGCTCGGTCGTATGTGGGCGTGCCATCGATCAAGGTGCGGTCGCTCGCGCGGCGTTCTCGATGCTGTTGAGAGTCCAGTCGTAATCCAGGAAGGTCACGCGTGGCTCTCTGCCCGACTTGATGAGTGTCATGAGTTCCGGGGAGGATCGTGCGGCAAACGCCGCGACGGTGGGAGCCTGCTGCAGGAAGTCGCCGGCGAACCAGTCGTACAGCGCCGTGAGGCGGAGTTCGCCGGCTTTCGTGTCCAGTCGCAGCCAGCGCGGGCTCGCATGGACGTACGCGGCCTGGTCGGTCAGTTGTTCCTGAATCCGCGAGCCGACGTACGCCCCCTGTCGCAGTGGAGGGCAGCCCACGGCGGCACACACGAGCGCGAAGTGCACTCGGGGCTCGGCGAACCTCGGACGGATCTGCTCATGCTCGATCTGATCAAGGCTGTAGAGCGTGCCGGCGAGGTTCCAACGGACCGCCTTCCATCTCTTCTCCGCCGGGATGTCCCGGATCGAGGCGACGGGGGCGTGATCGAGAATGAGCCTGAGTGTGAAGGCGTTGTAGGCGTTGATCAGCAGGGCGAGTCGCTCATCACGGCTGAGGCCGTCGGGCGTGGCGTTCGCGAGCGAGGCGATGTACGCATCCAGCTGCGCCGAATCTCCGGCGAGCGCGGCGTAGTCGACGAAGCCGCCGTCGCGCACGTGCGTTTTGAGGACTCGATCGAGCGCCGAGTGATCGAACGTGCCCGTCGCGGTCGTGTCGGCATAAGCCTCCGTGAGCGTGGCCTTTGGTGGGCCGAAGAGCCCAGCGAGGCGCGGCTTTGCGATATGAGCGCACGCCGCCAGGCCAACGGCGAGCGCGGCGACCGCACCCAGACCGACGAGCGAACGGGCGCGAGCCGCGGGTTTCGCGGCGGGAGCCTGTGTCTCTTCATTGCTGGCCGCGGGTTTTGTCAAGGCGGTCTCCTTCAGGGCCTTTCGTGCGAGTCGTGTCACGTAAACGCTGACGGCGACGGTGGCAAGCAGGCCCGCGGCCAGCAGCACGTACTGCCACACGTTGCGTCCCGCGGGCGCGGCGGACGACGCGGCGCCCGCCGCGGTTCTGCCGACAAAGCCGAGATACACGTACAGAAAGCTCCCCGGCATCATGGCGATCCACGAGGCGATGACATACGGCCAGAACTTCACGGGGGTCAGGCCATAGAGGTAGTTGCCCAGCGAGAACGGCACCGCCGGTGAGAGCCGTAGCAGCGCGATGATGCGCCACCCGCCCTGCGCGATCGCGCGATCGATGGCACCGAACGTGCGGTTGCTGTCGGCCAGGGCGCGGACCTTGTCCCTCGCGAGGTATCGAGCGATCAGGAAGGATGTGCCCGCCGCGGCCGTGGAAGCGATCGACACGGTCGCGAATCCTCCGGGGATGCCGAAGATCGCGCCCGCTGCGAGCGTGAGCGCCGACCCCGGGACGAAAAGGACCGCCGCGAGGAAGTACGCAACGCCGAAGATGATCGGTCCCCACGGACCGAATGCGGTGACCTTTCGCTGGAGCAGGTCCAACCCGGCGCTGATCGGAAGCGAGCGCAGAATCACAAACGCGGCGACGATGATCAGCGCCCACAGGACAACGCGGAGTACTTGACGCGTCGACTGCGCCGATCGCGATGCGGTTCCGACCATTGCCGGTGCGACTGGTGTGTTCATGGTGGTCGGGGGCGAAGGCAGTCGCGAGTGGGAGGGTGCTTGCTGAGGCAACGTGCGTCAGGTCAGGGAGCCGGTACAGGAACTGCCGCAGCCTGCGGTGCAGGCGAAGCAGTGGGGGGCGGTCGCGATCGGGCGGGTCGTGAGAGTGTGGAGCACTTCGGGCCGCAGAAGGTCGCGGACCTTGGAGCTCGTTCCGTTCACGCCGAGCTTGAGAGCGAAGTTGAAGTCGCAGTCGCTGAGCGTGCCGTCGTAGGCGACGTGAATCTGATGCCGGCACATCAGAGCATCGATCGTCGACGGATTGAAGGCGTTGCGGAGCTTGCTCAGGTATGCGTCGGCCCTTCCGGCGCGCTCCAGGTCGCGCTGGAATCGGCCAATGGGCATGTTGGTGATCGTGTAGAGCCGCGTGAACTTGAGGCCGAACTGACGCTCGAGCTCGCGTCGATAATCCCGCTCGAGCGCATGCTGATCGGGCGGGAGCGACGGGCCGCCCGGGTTGTACACGAGGTCGAGCTCGAGGTCGGGCATGATGCCGAAGCCGAGCGCGTTGAGCCGGCGGATGACCTCGATGCTCTCGGCGTAGACATGCCTGCCCCGCTGGCGATCGACGTTGACTTCGAGATAGCAGGGCAGCGACGCGACCAGGTGCACGTTGTGTGATCGGAAAAACTCGGGAAGATCCGCATAGCCCGGCTCGAGAACGATCGTCAGATTTGTCCGGACAATGACCTCGAAGCGCATCGAGCGAGCGCGCGCGACGAGCGGCTTGAAGCAGGGGTTCATCTCCGGCGCGCCGCCGGTGATGTCGATCGTGCGTGCACCGGCTCGCTGGGCCACCTCGAGCGCATCGAGCATGACATCCCAGGACATCTCCTCGTTTCGCTTCGGACCGCTCTCGACATGGCAGTGATGGCACGCGAGATTGCATCGCAGGCCGACGTTCAGCTGCACAGTCCGGATGTCCATCGCTCGCAGCATGGAACCGGTATGTCGCGCGATGGCGAGGTCGAACTCATTGGGCTCGAACGACGGGCAGCCGTCGAGCGTGAGCCGGACGGGTGAGGCAGGTGGCGGTGGTGAGGCGGCGTGCGATGAATCCCCGCACGGCGACTCGTGCGAGCAACAGTCCTCGGCGTGGGTGTCTCGGAGGCTCATGCCAGGGACTCCAGAGGGCGAACGGCGGGCGAAGGAGCGGGCTCGATCGCGGACGGCGCTGGCGGTACTTCTCGCAGAAAAAGTCTGTCGATCAGAACACCCGCGGCGGCGCCGAGCGGCGGCGCGGAGAGATAGATCCAGAGGCTTTCGAGCTGGCCGGACACGACCGCGGGGCCAAGCGAGCGGGCGGGATTCATCGACGCTCCGCACATCGGCCCGGCAAACATCGCCTCCAGCGCGACCACCGCCCCGACCGCGATCGCCGTTACGAGCGAGCTCGCCCCGGGCACGGCCGCAACCCGAAGAATCGTCAGCAGCAGAATGAAGGTCAGCGTGACTTCAAGCACGAACGACTGCCACACGCCGGCGACAGGCATTGTCTGCCCGAGCGTGGTCGCGGCGGGGAACAGTGCTCGCAGCAGCAGCGAAGCGGCGATCGCACCGCAGCACTGCGCGACGATCTGAGGCAGCACCGAGCGACCGGCCACCTTGGCATCGAGCCAGAGCGCGACCGTCACAGCGGGATTGAAGTGTGCGCCGCTGGTCGCGCCGAAGGCCAGAATCGCCGCGGCCACGACCAGGCCGAATGTCAACGCAACTCCCGGATGCGTGATGGCTCCGCCGGACACGTTGTTCACGACGATCGCACCGGTCCCGCCGAAGCAGAGAACGAAGGTCCCGATCACTTCATTGGCGATGCGTTGCTTCATGGGGGAGTCGACCTTGATCAAGGTGGCTGTCTTGGATTCAGTTCCGGCGGGAGCAGGGCGTGACGATCAGCAGCAGGTCCCGTCGGTGCAGCAAACGTCGCTGGACGGCGCGATGTTCTCGCGGTAGTTCAGACCCTTGGTCTGGCGCGGATCGCGTCGAGCCTGGGTGTTGCAAGCGAAGGGCTTGGCGTCCGCAGGATCCACCGCCGTGCGGGGCTCGATCCCAAGGACCTGCCCCGAGTACGGGCCGTGGTCGTTGGTGAGGATCTTGAAGGTCTTGTCGCAGACCGCCATTCGCTCGCCGCGAACGAGCGTGTGCCCGTCGTCATCGATGACCTTCTTCCACGGGCCCTTGTACACGACGGCTTGGTTGTGCTCGAAGCACGGACCCTGCTTGCCCTTGAACGCGCGGACGGTCATGGAGCGGAATTCGATGCCATCGATGACCTGCCAGGGCTCGGCGGCGCGATCGAGGATCTCGATGCCGTGAAAGCCGGCGAGCTCGAATCGCGTGAGAAACTCGTCCTCACGGAACGCACCGGAGATGCAGCCGCTCCAGAGATCGGGGTCGCTCCGCATGGCCTCGGATGGCGTCTCGTCGCAGACGATGTCGCTGATCACGGCTCGGCCGCCCTTTCGCAGCACACGGAAGATCTCGGCGAAGAGCCGGTCCTTCTCCTCGGTCGCGACAAGATTCAGCACGCAGTTCGAGACGACGACGTCCGCCACGCCTTCCGCCACCGCCGGCGCCGTCGCGCGAAGGTGACGCTTGTGGGCCTCCAGCGCGTCGATGTCATCGAGCGAACGAACAGGGTGCTCGGTGATCCAGCGCTCCAGCGCATCCAGGTCGAGTCCCATGTCCTGAATGCGGGCCTTGACAAAGCGGGTGTTGTTCCAGCCGATCTTTCCGGCGATCTGGTGCTGGTACTTGCGTGCGAGCGCGAGCATGGGGTCGTTGAAGTCCACACCGATGACGCTCCCGGCAGCACCGACTTTCTGCGAGAGCATGTAGCAGATCTTGCCGCCGCCGGAGCCAAGATCCACGACGGTTTCGCTGGCCTGCACATAGCGTGTCGGGTCGCCGCAGCCGTAGTCTTTTTCGATGATCTCTGCCGGGAGAACCGAGAGCAACGATCGGTCGTAGTTGATCGTCGGGCAACACAACGCAGCCTCCGCGACTCGCGATGCACTGGCATAACGCGTTCTGACTGCGTGCTCCAGTCCTGATCGAGGTTCAACGGAGGTCGAGTTGTTGGCGGCGGCCTGTGCGGCTGGGGACATTGGTGTGCTCCGAAGGTCGAGTGTGCGTCCACCTCACCGGCTGATCGTCAGTCCGATGCGGTGTGACGGTGTCATCCTTATGGGGAATAGGGTTCTGTCCCCGCCTATTCCTCTAGGTGCGCGGGGTTGGGCCAAGTCGAGGGTTTCGAGGGTCCACCTGAGACGAGTCGTCACCGAAAAGAGGTAGTCATGCGGATCGCGATCATCGGCGGTAGTGGACTCGAACACCGGCTTTCTGAGAGTGGGTTGCTTTTGGGGGCAGAGTTGGTGCGATTGGACACACCCTTTGGTCCCACCAGTGCCCCGATCGCGGTGGGCACTATCGCCGGGAGCGGGGTTGGCGTGGCGATTCTCAAGCGACATGGCGAGGGCCACGTCATCCCGCCTCACGAAGTTCCGTATCGCGCCAATATCTGGGCGCTCAAGTCGCTCGGCGTGACGCACGTGATCGCCACGGGAGCCGTGGGTTCGCTCCGCGAGGAGGTAAGGCCGGGCGGCGTCATGCTTGTAGATCAGTTCATCGACCGAACGAGCGGCACGGGCTCGCGCGGGCACAACCGCACCTTCTTTGACCGAGCGGCCGTTCACGTGGAATTTGCCGAGCCGACGTGTGCACAGATGCGCTCCTGGCTGATGGCCGCGGCGACCGATGGTCAGGGCGTTGGGATTGCCGTGCGCAACGGCGGAACGTACGTGTGCATCGACGGGCCGTCGTTCAGCACGAGAGCGGAGAGCGTGATGCATCGCACGCTCGGTGCGGACGTCGTGGGCATGACCGCGCTGCCCGAGGCTCGTTTGGTGCGCGAAGCCGAGATGGCGTATGCCCTTGTCGCGCTGCCAACGGACTACGACTGCTGGCGCGAGCGGTCCGTTGCATCGGGCCAGTCGCTGCTTTCGGAGATCATCGGCAACCTCCGGGCGTCGGCGGACGCCGCGGCCCGGCTGATCGAGCACGCGATCCGCGATGTGTCAGCGTTGCGCGGCGCTCCGAGCGCTGCCCACGATGCGCTCGGACTGGCGATCTGGACGAGCAAGGACCGGATCGATCCGTATGAGATCCGCCGACTGGGTCCGATCTGGTCGCGGCACTTCGTCTGATCGCTCGCGTGCGGAGCGACGGACGGGTCATCACAGCCCCGCGGCGATCAACCATGCGCTGGGCTGCTTCTCGAGCGCTCGGGCGATATCCACGAGCGATTCGAGGCTGGGCAGGTGCGCACCGCGCTCGATGCTGCTCAACTGGCTGATGCTGATGCCAGAGGCCTCGCTGAGTTCCTTGAGTGTCCAGTCGCGCTCGGTGCGTGCCAGGCGGAGCTGGCGGCCAAGTTCGATGCGCAGCCGATCCTGCGGCCGCTGTCCAAGACCGAGTTTGGCGACCGCCGCGCGGAGGCTGTTGTTCAGGTCGGCGATCGAGAACGGCTTGGCCAGGTAGTCGAAGACGTTCTGCTGAAACGTCTGCCGCATGGAGTCCATCGATGGGAAGCCGGTGATCACGATGACGCACATCCGCGGCCAGCGCTTGCGCAGCTCCACCAGAACATCCTCTCCGGATGCCCGGCCCATCTTCATGTCCAGCAGCACGACATCCGGCAGCTGCTCGGTGCACGCCGCAAGCAGTTCATCGGGAGTGCTGCACGTGCGCACATCGTGCACACCCGGCGGCGTTACGCACGCGCTCGGAGAGCTCAGCAGGGCCGAAAGGTACTGGCGGAAGTCCGCGTCATCATCAAGGGCGACGATTCGCAGCGGCGGGATCGGCGCGTTCGCATCGCTACCTCTGGCGATTGAAGGAGCGCGGTCGTCGGGTGTGCCGGGCTGGTGTTCGTGCTGCGGGCTCATCGGTGCTCGGTGAAGGCTTCGCCCGCATTGAGTGGCACGGGCGGAGTTTGGGAGTGTACGGGATCTGGTGGACGAAGGGTTTCGCCCCGCCCTTCGCCACCCAGTGGCAGCAAGATCTCGAAAATGGCACCCGTGGCGGGCGTGTCGCCGTGGCCGGAGTGCGCCGTCGGGTCGGCCGTCGCGGCGTTTCGGGCAATGAGGAGTCCGCCATGCTCCCGAACGATGCCCTCGCTCACGGCCAGACCCAGACCGGTGCCGCGGGAATCGAGTTTGGTGCTCGCGAAAGGCTCAAAGAGTCGCGCGAGCACCGCGGGGTCGAGCCCCGGGCCGTTGTCGCGAATGGTGACGGTGATCCAGCATCGACCGTCACGCGTCAGACCTTGCGCACGGGCTTCGACCCGCGGCTCGCGCGGACCCGGAGCCGGCTCATCGAGCCGGCCGACACTGCCGCGGGCGCCGATCTGGGTGGCCTCCGCGGCGTTTCGAAGCAGGTTCACGAACACCTGGAGCATCCGATCCGGATCGCATGGGACCTGCGTAGTCGAGTCGATCTCATTGAGAAACTCGGCCCGCGGCACATCGCGATCGAGCCCGACCAGTGTCCATGCTTCATCCACGAGCGAGCGAAGATTCGTGCTCACGGCCTTTGGCGGGCGGACGCGGGCGAAGTCCAGCAGGCTGTCGCTCAGTCGTTCCAGCCTGCCGGTGACCCTGAGCAGCAATTGAGCCTCGGCGTCATCGAGGTGTCCGCCCTGCGCACGCAGTTTCTCGACGAGCCCCTTGACCACCGCCAGCGGCGTGTTCATCTCGTGAGCAAGGCCCGCGCTCATCATGCCCAGGCTCGCCAGTCGGTCCGCGTCGGCGAGATTCCGCCGAGCTGTTTCGAGCAAGTGGTTCTTTCGCTGCAGATCGGTCGCGGTGGTCTCCAGTTCCTTCAGGGCTCTGGCGAGCTGAGTCTCGTGGCGACGCAGATCGCGCACGGTCCGGTTGCGCGAACGCATGATCTCGCCGAGTTCGTCCGCTGGGATGGTGCGCTCATCGATGAGTTCCTCCGCAACGAATCCCGTTCGAACGGCCTCGTCGGCGTTGAGCAGCCTGCGAATTGGGCCGTACACGTGCTGGGGAAGGACGAGGACCTCCAGAGCCAGAGCAATCAGCGCGTAAACGCCGAGCAGTGCAACGGTCATGACGACGTACAGCCGAAGGACGCTGGCACGCGACTCTCGCAGGTACACGCTCGCGACGAATGCCGAACCGTCGACCGGGTCGATGAGCACCGCGGCGTTGTAGCCCGGGGGCGTGAGCAGTCCCGTATCCGGACCCGAGATCGGACTCAGGCGGAACTCCACCGCTTGGCCGGGTGTCGCGCGGGCCTCGGCGAGCGCGACGGCGTTGACGCCCAGCAGTTCGCCGGTCCCGGCCTGAAGCCGGACGCCCTCCGGGAGCGTCGGGGCGAGCTCGTTGATGAGGCGCTGGTGGGCCTCCGGCCCCGGCTGAAGCGTCCGGGTTGCTCCGAGTTGGGCACGCACGAGCGCGATGGCCAGGCGCGCTTCGTGGACTTCGGCCTGATCGATGATGCGATCGAGCGTGGGCTTCATCGCCACCACGAGCACAACCGCAAGGATGATCGAGAAGAGCGTGTGAAGGACGATGAGCTTCTTGCGGATCCGCATCGTCGCGAGCAATCCGCCGCGAGAGAACCGACCTGCGACCCGGTTCTTGAGAATGGTCGGAATGACGCGTGCGGACGGCGGACCGCCCGGGGGCGGAGTTCCAGCGATGGGTCCGGCCTGTGGCTCGCCCGGTCCGGGAGATGGCAGCGTCGAGCGGGATGGCGGAGGTGTTCGGCTCAAGATCGGTCCGGCGATGACGCGAGAGTGGGGCGTTCGGGCCCGGCGGGGCGAACTGATTTCGCCCGCCTCATTGTTGGCCCGCGCACTACGCTCCCTCGAATGCCCCCATCTGACCGTCGGCCAAGTCGCGACTCTGACCCAACCAAGCCCGCCAGGCCCGCCAAGCCGACCGGAGCGAAGCCAGGATCCACGCCCGGGGCGCGGCCCGGCAATCGGCCCGGCACGGCGCCCGGCGGCAAGCCCGCCCGCAAGGGGATCCCGCGTTCGCAGAAGACCAACGCCCAGCGTCGCGGCAACGGTCCGGCTCAGCCCGCGCACGCCGAACGCTCCGGCCCGACGGGAACCGGCGACCCCGGCCGCGACACGGTCGTGCTGTTTCTCAACCATCAGGTCCGCCGGTACCCGCTGCTGGATCTCAAGCCGCTTCGGTTGCCGCCGGAGGTCATGCAGAGAGACGCGAGTCTCGCGCACGCCATTGCCGACGCCGCGGTCGCGAGGCTGCTGACGCTGCGGTGCTTGATTCAGTCCCGACTCGACCAGGGCTTCGACGGGCTGGAGGCACCGTTGCGGGCGACGCTTCTGTGCGGTGCCGCGCAGTTGATTCTGCTCGACCGCGTGCCCGCGTATGCGGCGATCGACCACTGCGTGCAGTGGGCCAAGGTGAACATCCGTCGCGGTGCGGGAAACCTGACCAATGCGGTGCTGCGGAAGATCGCGGCGCTGGTGGATCACGCGACGCCGCGAAGGCCCGCCTGGACAAACCGACGCGACGAACTGCCGATGGCCGACGGAACGGCACTGGTCCTGCGCGACACGGTCCTGCCTGAGGACGAGGTCGAGCGGCTTGGTGTCGCGACGAGCCACACCCGCGCGCTGATCAAGGCGTGGGTCGAGCGCATGGGTGTTCCGGGCGCGATGGCGCTCGCGGCTCGGAGTCTTGTTGAGCCCCCCGTGACGCTGAACGTTGCGCATGTCGATGCCGATGCGATCGCTGCCTTTGTTGAGGATTTCCGGCCTCATCCCGAGAATGGCTGCAGGCTGTTTGTCGGCACGCGTGAGTCGTTGACGGACCTGCTGGGTGTATCACCTGCCGTGTGGGTGCAGGATGCGGGATCGCAGCGTCCGGTGCGGACACTGGCGGAGATGGGACTCAAGCCGTCGCTGATCGTCGATGCCTGCGCCGGCCAGGGCACGAAGACGCGGCAGTTGACGATGACGTTTCCCGATGCCAAGGTCATCACCACCGATGCCGACGATCGGCGTCGCCTGATCCTGCGGGATGTCTTCCGCGATGCGCGCCGCGTCAGTGTGGTCGCGTTCGACGGCCTCGAGGAAGCTGTCGCGAGCGGGCCGGCGCGAGGGAAGAGCCGGGGCGGCGCGGACCTTGTGCTGCTGGATGTGCCGTGCTCGAACACGGGCGTGCTGGCGCGTCGGCCCGAGGCCAAGTACCGCTTCGGCGACATCTCCATGAAGGAGCTCATCGATCTGCAGCAGCGCATCATCCGCCGCGGTGCGGAGTTGCTCTCAGCAGATAAGGACGCCGTGCTCGCGTACAGCACGTGCAGCATCGAGCCAGCTGAGAATCAGGACCAGGCACGCTGGGCCTGCGCGGAACTGGGGCTGGAACTGGTCGCGGAGCATGCCCACATGCCCAGCGCCGCGGGCCAGGCGTACAGCGACGGGAGCTATCTTGCGGTTCTGCGGCGAAAGCGCTGAGCGGCGAGCGTTTCATGAACGCGCACGAGCGGGAGTGACGGTGGAATCGCTGTTTCCTCAGGCTGAAGCCTCGGCACTCGGCACGCTTGTGAGCGTGGTGGTCCACCGCGGGATCGAGCGCGTCGGGACGGCTCGCGGAGCGGCGGGAGCGGGTGCGTCGTCGAGCGCGGGCGGCGCGTCCGGTGCCGCGCTCGCGGAGGATGTGTCGCTGGCGTATCGGCTCGGGCCGGGGCAGGAAGTGCCCGTGCCGGGGCAACTGGTGCGTGTGCCCCTGGGCCGAAAGAACACGCCGACAACGGGCGTCGTCATCGGCACGCCCACTGCGGAACAGATTCGCGAACTGGCCCGGCTTGATCCGAGCAAGATCAAGCCGCTTCTCGAGGTCACCCCCGCGGCGATCCCGGGCTCGCTGCTGGAACTTGGCCGATGGCTGAGCACGTACTACGTATGCCCGCTGGGCATGGTGCTGCAGGCGCTGCTCCCGTCGGCGGTCAAGAAGCAGGTCGGGCGCACACGCGTTCGCCGTCTGACACTCGCGACGCTTTCGCCCGGTGAGGCTGATGAACGGGTGCGTGGTCTTCCGCGTATCGGCAAGCGGCTCGGCGCAGCGCTCGATCGTCTGCGTGATGCCGCGCGAGCGGGCGAGGTCGCCCTGCCCGCAACCCCCGCGGCCCTGCGGGCGGCGATCCCGGATCTGACCACACCCACGCTCGCGCGACTGGTGCGAGAAGGGGCGCTGATCGAGAGCACCAGCAGCGAGGTCGTCGCACGCGGCGCAGCAAACAGCGCCGTCGATGCGCCCGCCGCGGCCATCGGCCCGAAACCCAACGCGGAACAGCAGCGGATCATCGACGCTGTCGCATCGACGTTCGGATCGTTTCATTCGCATCTGGTGCTCGGTGTAACCGGGTCCGGAAAGACGGAGGTCTATCTCCGGCTCATCAGCGAAATGCTGGCACCGTCCGCTCGCGGCGGGGAGAGCGAGGGGCCGCCGCCGGGCGTCATCGTGCTTGTGCCGGAGATCGCGCTGACGCCGCAGACCTGCCGACGGTTTACGGATCGGTTCGGGCACTCGAGCGTCGCGGTCCTGCACTCGGGCCTGAGCAACAGCGAGCGGCATCGTCAGTGGTCGCTGGTCGCCAGCGGAGCGGTGCGTGTGGTCGTCGGCGCGCGATCGGCGGTGTTCGCGCCGATGGCGCGCGTGGGCCTGATCATCGTCGATGAGGAGCACGACACGTCGTACAAGCAGGACCAGTTGCCCCGGTATCACGCGCGCGACGTGGCTATCAAGCGTGCGCACCTTGAGTCTTGCCCGGTGGTGCTCGGGAGCGCGACGCCGTCGCTGGAGAGTTACGCCAACGCGAGCGCCGCGGCCGCGAGCGGCGGATCGAAGTGGACCATGCACCGGCTGACGCGCCGCGCGACCGGCAGCCCTATGCCCGCGGTGCGGATCGTGGACCTGCTCGAGGAGCGCCGCATTCGCGCTCAGCACGTTCCCGCGAGCGTTCGGGACCGGCATCTGCACCTGCTCGGCCCGACGCTGGAGGCCGAACTGACGCGAACGCTCGATACGCCCGGAGCGCAGGCCATTCTGCTGCTCAACCGCCGCGGATTCGCGAATTATCTGTGCTGCCCGGATGCGCGCTGCGGCTGGATCATGCGGTGCGACGCGTGCGACGCGACGAGTGTCTATCACCTTGCGATCGATCACGCCAGCGGCATGCCCTCGCGGTCGTTGCCGGGGTTCGTGCGCTGCCATCACTGCCTCGCCGAGACGAGGCTGCCCGCCAAGTGCCCGCTGTGCGCGCGGCCGGTGAACACCTTCGGGCTCGGAACGCAGCGGCTGGAGCAGGAGCTCGAGCGCAAGTTCGGGTCCACGCACGGGCTGAACATCGGCACGACGATGCTCCGGTTCGATGCCGACACGATGCGCACCGCGGCTGACTACGCGCGGGCCCTTGACGCGTTCGCATCCGGCCGGGCCCGAGTGCTGCTGGGCACGCAGATGATCGCCAAGGGGCTCGACTTCCCCGGCGTGGTCCTTGTCGGTGTGGTGCACGCCGATACGGGCTTGGAGATGCCCGACTTCCGCGCCAGCGAGCGCACGTTCCAGCTGGTGTCGCAGGTGGCCGGTCGCGCGGGGCGCGTCGGCACGGTGCCGGGGCGGGTGATCGTGCAGACGGTGCATCCGCAGCAGCCGGCGATCGTTCTGGCCGCGCGGCACGAGTACGAGCGCTTTGCGCAGGAGGAACTGCGCACGCGGGCGCAGGCCGGGCTGCCGCCGTCATCGAAAATGGCACGCATTGTCTGCCGGGACTTGGACTTTGCCGCGTGCGTGAGGCATGCGCAGGAGGTCGCCGCGGCGCTGCGGGAGGCCGCGGCGGCTCTGGGCGCTCCCGGGCGCGGGCCGGAGTCGCACGCGGTGCGTATCCGCGGGCCCGCGGCGGCTCCGATCTCTCGCATCGCCCATCATCACCGCCAATCGATCGAGCTCATCGCCCCTACGCGCGGCACGATCCAGGCCATACTCGCTTCGGCGCGTGCCCGGGGCCTTCTGGTCAGCGACGATCGCACGGCGGTGGATGTCGACCCCGTGTCGCTGCTCTGACCGATGCCTCCGGTGCCGGGCATATCCTCGGTCCATGCGTATCTCCGCCCGCGCGAACTCGCTCAAGCCCTCCTCGACCGTCGCCGTGATGAACCGGGCCAAGGCCCTGAAGGCTCAGGGCGTCGACGTACTCAACTTCAGCGCCGGCGAACCGGACTTCAACTCCCCGCAGCGGGCCAAAGACGCCGCCATCGCGGCGATCAGCGCCAACCAGACGCGTTATATCGAGACCGCCGGCGATCTGGCAAGCCGCGAACTCATCGCGGGCTTTCTGCGTGAGCGCAATCGCATCCCCGGAGTCACCGCGGATCACGTCATTATCACCAGCGGCGTGAAGATGGCCCTGTATATGGCCTTCCAGTGCCTCTTTGATGTTCCCGCCGGCGATCAGGAGGCTCAGGAACTGCTTTTGCCGGTTCCCGCGTGGGTGAGTTTCGCGCCCATGGCCCAGTTGGCGGGGGCGAAGGTCGTCGAGCTGCCCACCACACCCGAGTCGGACTTCAAGATCACGCCCGAGCAGCTCCGCGGAGCGATCTCGCCGCGCTCGCGTGCCCTGTTGATCAACTCCCCCAGCAATCCGTGCAGCACCATGTACACCCCCGACGAGCTCAGAGCCCTGGCGGAGGTCGTCGCCGAGGCTTCGCGCACCGTCGCACCGGATCTGGTCATCGTCAGCGATGAGCTGTACCAGAACATCGTCTTCGGAGATGTTCCCTTTGCCAGCATCGGGTCGTTCGCATCGGTGAGCGAGCGCACCATCACGATCAACGGCCCCGGCAAGAGCTTCGCGATGACCGGCTGGCGGCTCGGTTGGGCCAGCGGAAGCGGCGAATTCGGCAAGAAGGTCGTCTCGGCGATGACCAAACTCCAGGGTCAGAGCACCACGTGCGTTCCGGCCTTCTGCCTTGCGGGTCTGCGCGAGGCCCTTTCGCACTGCCAGAGCGACCTCGAGGTCATGCGGGCGGCCTTTGCGGTCCGTGGCGCGCTCATGTACGACCTGCTCCGTGCCGTACCGGGCGTGAAGGTCGCCAGACCGATGGGGGCCTTCTACGTATTCCCTGATATCTCCGCCCATCTGCACCGAACCAGCGCCGGCGGGCGTTTGCTCTCGGGCGCAGCGGACTTTGCCGCCGCGTTGCTCGATGAGCAGCAGGTCGCCGTCGTTCCGGGGGAGGACTTTGGCAGCATGGGCCACCGCCATGTGCGCATGAGCTTCGCCTGCGGCGAGGATCAGATCCGCAAGGGCATCGCGCGGCTGAACGCGTTCATCGCGGGGCTTCGCTGAGCGGTTCGGCGTGGCGGCGGCCGCGTGTTCCCGGGCGACGGCGCGGCTTGACCGCGCGGCGACGCCGTTTCGGCGCGCGACGACGCGGTTCGGCCTGCCGCCAGCGCGGTTTACCCCGCCCTCATCACGGCTTCACCCGCCCTCATCACGGCTTCACCGGCGCACGGCCCACGCTGTAGTGCGCAAAGCCGTGTTCCTTCATTGTTGAGGGGCGATAGAGGTTCCGACCGTCGAAGACGACCCTGCCGCGCATCGTTGCGGCGAGCTTTTCCCAGTTTGGGCTTTTGAAATCATCCCAATCGGTGCAGACAACCAGGGCATCGGCGCCTTCCGCGGCCGCATACATGTCGTCAACGATGTCAAAGCCGCTGCCCATCTCGCGTTTGGCGTTCTCCGAGGCGACAGGGTCGAACGCGCTGACCGATGCGCCCATCCCTCGGGCCTTTCTCATGAGGGTGATGGCCGGTGCTTCGCGGATATCATCCGTTCTGGGCTTGAATGCGATGCCCCAGAAGGCCAGTTTGCGGCCGCTGAGGCCCCCCGCGAGCTCTTTGCCGCCGAAGTGCTTCATGATTTTGGAGAAGAAGCGCTCTCTCTGGGCCTGATTGAGGTCATGGACGGCCTTGTTGACCGGTGTGGGCACGCCCGCCTTCTCACCCATCATGATGCAGGCGAGTGTGTCCTTGGGGAAACACGATCCGCCGTAGCCCAAACCCGGATAGAGGAACTGATTGCCGATTCTCCGGTCGGCGCACATCCCTTCGCGGACCTTTCCGACGTCTGCGCCGTAGGCTTCGCAGAGATTGGCCATCTCATTGATGAATGAGATCTTGCACGCGAGCATGGCGTTGCTGGCATACTTGACCATCTCGGCGCTCAGGACATCCATGATGTAGATCGGGTGCCCGTTGCGGACGAACGGGTCGTAAAGGTCGCGCATCAACTGGGCTGCGCGCTCGTTCTCGACGCCGACGACGACGCGATCGGGCTTGTTGAAGTCCTCGATGGCCGCGCCTTCCTTGAGGAACTCGGGGTTGTCGGCCACATCGAAGGGAATCGACGGGCCGACCTTCGCTCTGATGCGGTCACGCACGCGGAAGGTGGTCCCCACGGGCACGGTGCTCTTGACCACGATGAGTTTGGGCTTCTGACCGGGCCCGAGTTTGATCAGAACATCCGCGATGGCATCCGCCGCGCCGTCGATGTACTTCAGATCGGTGTGTCCGCGGTCGTCCGAAGGGGTTCCGACGCAGATGAAGATCGCATCGGCGTCTTTGTGGGCCGCATGGGCGTCGGTCGAGAAGGACAAGCGGCCGGCCTTGATGTTTCGGTCGAGCAGTTCGTCGAGTCCGGGCTCGTAAATGGGGCTTCTGCCCTGCCGCAGAGTCTCGATCTTCTTCTGATCCAGGTCGAGGCAGACCACTTCGTTGCCGGTGTTGGACAGACAGACGCCGGTGACGAGGCCGACGTAGCCGGTGCCGACCATGGAGAGACGCATGGGATGCTCCGTGAGCGATTTGGGAGAACTTTGGCGCGAATCCGGACGGGATCGATCAACAGTGGGGGGCAATGGTACACGCACGACGGGGCGGTTTCCGCTATCCTCGGCCCCCCATGCCCAAGCGCAGCCCCCAAAAAGAGAAGCCCCTCCCCCCAAAAGACCGCCGATCGTCCGCCAAAGCGGGCTCGCGCTCCGCCGCCCGCGTTTCGCGCTCCGCCTCTGGCGCTTCGCGGTTTGGCAAACGCCCCGCACGCCCCGTCCTCACGGCCAGAGCCGCCGACAAGCAGCGCTGCTACGAGGCCGCCGTGCAGGAACCCGATCCCGAACTCGACTTCCTCTGCGCCGCATACCGCCATCATCACGGCCGCGCGGCCCGACCCCGCCTCATCCGCGAGGACTTCGCCGGCAGTGCCTGGAACAGCGTCGAATGGGTCAAGCGGAGCCCGCTCAACCGCGCGGTGGCCGTCGACCTTGACCGCCGGACACTCCTTGAAACCTCCCGCCGCCACACCGAGCCCCTCTCCCCCGAGCAGCGATCGCGCCTGCGGCTGGTCCATGACAATGTTCTCTCCGAAAGTCTCATTTCAAATCGCGCTGAAGACAAGCCCGACGCCATCATGGCCCTGAACTTCTCATACTGGATCCTCCACACCCGCGCCGACTTGGTGCGATACTTCGAGAGCTGCCGCCGGGCCCTTGCCAAAGGGGGCCTGCTGATCATGGACTTCGTCGGCGGGAGCGAAGTGTTCGTCCCGCAGCAGGAACGACGCCGCTGCAAAGGCTTCACCTACATCTGGGACCAGGCCAGTTACAACCCGATCGACGGCCGATGCGTCAATCACATCCACTTTGAGTTCAAAGACGGCAGCAGACTCGATCGGGCCTACACCTACCCCTGGCGAATCTGGACCATCCCCGAGCTGCGCGACTGCCTCGCCGATGCGGGCTTCGCCGAAACCCAGGTCTGGGCCGAACGAGAGGACACAAAGGGCAAAGGAACGGGCACGTACCGCCCCATCACCAAACATAACCCCGACCCAACCTTCCTCTGCTACCTTGTATCGCGCGGCTGACCCCACACACCCCCCCTCCCCTCCGCCAACCGCGACGGGATTTGCACGAAGACGCGAAGACGCGAAGGAAGACGGGAGGGAAGGGAAGAGGGAAGAGAAGAGGGAGAAGAGGGAAGAGAAGAGAGAAGAGGGGGAGGGGAAGAGGGGGGAGTGGGAGGGGAAGAGGGGGGAGTGGGAGGGGAAGAGGGGGGGGTG
>Ga0209985_10000174_pt1 | contig 74254 bp, 67 predicted proteins | sample NOAtaG_FD_187305 | JGI IMG/M metagenome (GOLD analysis project Ga0209985, IMG submission 187305) | Freshwater lake microbial communities from Lake Erie, under a cyanobacterial bloom - NOAA_Erie_Diel6S_1000h metaG (SPAdes) (version 2) | ecosystem: Environmental > Aquatic > Freshwater > Lake ... | reverse complement strand
CGCACAGTCGTCCGACTGACCGGCCAGATGGGTGCCGGCGGGCAGGTGTTCCTGCCGCACGCGTCGCCCGGGAACACCGCCCGACGCCGTCACGGCCGACGCTCCGCGGTGGGTTCTGTCGGTCGCAAGGCCTCGATGCGACCGCGCGCACGATCGAGCAACGCCGCATCGGTGTCTGCCGCGGCCGCACCGGTGCCGGTTTGCGCGGCCGAAGCCTCGGTGGGCCCGGCGATGCGCGGCGTCAGGAAGATGACGATCTCGGACTCCTCGCCACGTTGTCCGCGAGTGCCGAAGAGCCTGCCGGCTCCGGGGATCCGCACCAGCCCAGGCAGGCCGGCGTCGTCGGTGCTGCGCTGACGGTTTGCGAGCCCGGCGATGACCAAGGTCTCGCCGCTGCGGAGGTTCACGTCGGTGGTCGAGCGCCGCTTGAGCAGGCCCGGCACCCCGTTGACCCGCTGCGCGCCGTCGATCTGGCTGAGCTCGGTCTCGATGCGCGCGAAGATGGCGCCGCTCGCATCCGCGATCGGCTTGATGTCGAGGATCACGCCGTACTCGCGATACTCGACATCGGTCGACCCGACGCCGTTGACCACCGGTACCGGGATCTCGCCGCCCGCGACGAAGCGCGCGGCACCGCCGCTGCGGCAACTCAGGCGCGGTTCAGCGACGACGGTCGCCTCGCCACCCTGCTCGAGCATCCTGAGCCGGGAGTCGAGCGTGCTCGCGATGCCGAGGTACCCGCGGAGGGCGGTCTTGCCCGGTAGCGGATCGAAGGCCTCCGCAGGGATCCCTGAATCGGGCGGGGTGACGCGGAACCGGTCATTGGACAGGAAATCACCGATGATGCCGGCGCTCGGACCGTCCATCTCGTCGCGCCAGCGGATCCCGAGTTCGCGCAAACGGCCGCGGCGGAACTCCACGATCCGCACATCGACGTTCACCATCACCTCCCATCCGGGCTTCGCGACGAAATCGAGCACGGTGCCCGGATACAGTGACGCCACCGAAGCGGCTCGCTCCCGCGCACGCGCATCCGCAGCATCGCCCTCCAGCACGACGCGGGAACCGCGCAGGGTCGCAGTCACGCCCCTCGTGCCCTGCAGCAGCTCGTTGACCGCAGACAACGTCGCCATCAGGTCGTTGGCGACGACCGATACGGTCATGCGATGGAGGCCGCCGCCGCGCAGCCACAATTGGACGACCGTACTGCCGGTCGTCTGCCCGATAAAGACCAGTTGCTGCCCGCCGATCGGCGAGACCGACACGACCTTGCCGTTGCCGACCGCGACACGGATCGTGCGGACGTCGAGGACGCGGCTGTCGCCGATGAACAAGGTCATCTCTCTCGGCAGGCTGTCGGGCCGGGTCGCGAGCGGCATCTCTGCGTGCACGGCGGGCGACCCGACGTGGTCGCGGTCGGCTGCGGCGACACCTGGTGTGAGGACCATCGTCGCGGCCGCGGGCAACGACAAGATCAGGGGTTTCAGACGGATCATGATGGGGATCTCCTGCGGGGGCTTCGAGCGAGGACGGAAACGGGTGCTCAGGGCTCGGAATAGAAGTGGCGTGAACGGGCGGGCGAATCCGCGCCACCGACGAGCAGTTCAAGGCTCGCCGCTGCGACGGCCGCGGTCGGACGGGGCTGTCTGATCGGCGTGGTCAATGCCGCCGCGCTGCAGGCGGTCCGGCCGGAACTGCTGGCGATCGCCGAGGGCGAGCCCCGCGAGTCGCCCTCCGGGCGGAGCAGCGGCACGAGTTCCCCGATCCGCAATCCGACGGCGAGCAGTTGCGCCTGCTCAGGGGTCACATCGAGCGTGATGGTCGAGTAGGGACTGCCGAGCGACGGATCATCGAACGCACCCGCGATGGAGGCACCCGGCGACGGCAAGGCCTTCTGCGTCTGCCCGGTGGCCAACACCGTCACGGCCTCGAGCAGCGGGCGCACCACGACGCAGCGCCCCGTGACCTCGGTGCGCTCCTCGGCGAGCATCAGGTCCACGCGATCGCCCGGGCGCACGAGACCCGCCTGCGAGCTCACCTCGTCGACCGGTACGGTGACTGCGCGGGTGCCCTGCTGCAATCGTGCCGAGAGCGTGGGTCCGCTGCGCCCGGCGAGGTGTGACTCGACCACGGCGTCGCCCGCACTCAAGGCGACGACCAGTTGCTGACCGACCGCCCGGTCTCGCGCGGCTGCGGGGAGCGCGCCGCCCGGTACGAATGCGGACGGCATGTCACGACGGGCGAGATCGCTCTCGCGCAGGACCCGCCCCGCAGGCAGGTCGACCGCCGCCACGATGACCTTCACCGGCGTGTAGCGCTGCTGCCAACGCTGTTCCACCGCCGCAGCGCGTTCCGAGAGATAGCGCTGCGATCCGAGGAACGCGAGCGCTCCGCACACCAGCGCCACCGGAAGCAGCCACCAGGCCGCCAAGAGCTCGATCAGTCTTCGTCCCATCCCAGAATCTCCCTTCACGTTCAGATGACAGCCAGCCAGCCCGTGAAGCCTTGAGCGGCCGCAACGAGCGCGCCCAACAACCACTCGGCCGGCGAAAGTCCGTCAGCCCACGGGATCAGCAACGCCGCGCACAACACAGTGGCGAGCAGCGCGAATTCGACGGTGGCCTGTCCGCGCAGACGCCCCGCGGACACTCGCCTGCACTCAGCGCCGAGGGAGGCACGCCACGAGGGTTCAGGGCGCATGGCGTGACACCCGGACGACCCATCGCGTCGCCACATCGTGCCGAAGCACGACCGCCTCGAGCTGCTCGGCACCGCGACGGGCCCAGCGCACCTGCCCGGCGGCATCGCCCACGACGCTGCGGCCACCTTTGTAGGAGCGCAGCGTCGTCCATCCCGCGAGGCGCAACCGATCGGCCCAGTCCGTCGCGGCGCCCGCTGCCTCACGCGGCCCCTGCAAGATGAAGGTGGTCGCCCCCCGCGGGCCGTCGGTCTCTATCACCGACAGGACCACGACACCGCGGGCCGGCGGAAACGGCAGATCAGGCACGCGCGCCGCAGCCCGCGAGAGGTCCAACGATGAGACGACGACCCGCGTGAGCCCCGGCGTCATCGACTGCAGACGGATGACCTCGTGCTGTTCGCCGCGTTGACGCCCGATGACGGTCGCACCGTCATGCCGGACACCCGTCGCCTGAACCGCACCACCCGGCTCCCCGACCCGCCACAACGCGGAAAGCCTCGCCGAGAGGATGGCGTGCTCGACCGGGACCGTTGCCGCGCGCACGTCGATCTGCACACCGTTGACCCGCACGCGCTCGCTCACCCATGGGGTCGGATCGGGCTGAGACGCGAGAGGGCCCGCAACCGACCGGGCTGATGCATGCCCGACCTGTCCCGCTCCGATCGTCATCCCCAACACCCCACAGACGGCGCAGAGCGTCGCCGCCATCGGTACGCGTACGCTCAGCATGGACGGGTCCTCAGATCGACCGACTCCGGCCGTATGGCCGGCAACCGGTCCATCGGCACGATGTCGGGATCGATCCGGCCGAGGCACAGCCTCGCGATGGCCGGCTCGAACAGCCGCATCGGCTCGATCGCCCATCGCAGCGTGGAGCGCCAGGCGTCGATGCGTCCTGCGGTGGACAACGCCGAAGTGCGCCGCCAGACGGCCGCGGCATCCGGCGCTGCCCAGTCATCGACCAGCACGGACAGCTCCGCCCGCTGGCCTCGGTCTGGACCGTCGATCGTCCACACGCTGTCCAACCATTGCGCAGGCGCCACCGATGCGGTCGCGCGGCGCGCGTCGGCACGTGCGAGTTCGAGCCTGCCGGAGCCGACCGCAAGCGCCGGCTGCAGCAGGGCGAAGGCGATGTCCTCGGCGGTCTCCGCGGCGCCCGGCACCGCCGTACGCTGCAGCGACACAGCGACGCGACCGTTCACCGCATCATCTGTCGCGGACAGCCCAGCAAGGTCGATGCCGTGATGCGCGGCGATGGCGCCGGCCCAGGCGGCGGACTGCGCCGTCTGCTGCGCCGTCTGCCGCTGCGCGAGGCTGAGGGTCGCGATCAGCAGTGGCCCGAGGACCAGCATCGCCACGAGCGACTCGACCAATGCCTGGCCACGCACGGATCTTCGGGAGATCATTTCGGCACTCCGGCAAGCCAGGGTGGCGTGCCATCGACGGTCGCCAGCAACACCCGGTCGGCGACCGTCAGGGCGACAAAAGTCGAGCGCCAGTACGGCGAGTAGAGGCTGGGCAGTTCGCGTGCGCCGTCGCGTCGCGGCTCGAGCCGCAGGAACTCGGTGGAGGCCGCAGCTTCGGCGAACAACGCGCCGGGTGCCGCCTCTTCACCGCCCTCCAACCCGACCTCGGCCCCGGACAGTCGCACGACGCGGTCGAACCCGAGCAGCGCCGCCGCACCCCGACGCGACTCGGCCGGCAAGCGCACCCGTACGATGATCTTCGGCGGATCGAATCGGGTGCGCTGCGCCGCCGACAGGTCGTAGAGCGACGGGAGCCCGCGATAGCCCCATTGACGCACGATGCTCCGCTCAGCGGCACGCGCCGCGCGCGGATTGCGTCGCCACGCGTCACCATGGGCGCCCCGCAGGCGGCTGCCGACCCCATTGTCCGCGCCGCCCCATGACACCGGGGTGCGCTCACGCATGGAACCGAAGATCACGTACCTCGGCTGATGGATCGACAGGGTGTCGATCGCCCGCCAAGTCTCGAAATCCAGCAGCTCCGTGCCGGCCCGTTTCTCGAAGCGCAGCAGGCGGCTGCCGAGCAAGGGGCTCAAGGTGAAGTTGCGCTGCGCGGTGAAGCCGTCGAGCGAGCGGTAGAGGACGTCTTGCTGACGCCAACGCCAGGCACCGCCATAGAAAGAACTGAACCGCTGCCAATCGACCGCCCACGCCAGCAGCTGCGCCTCACCGCCTGCGCTCAGTCGGAACCGCGGGTCCGTCTCGGAGACCGTGGTCCGGACGATCTCGGGGACGGTCGCGAGCGTGGCGACATGCATCGTGCGCTGCGCAGCGGCGAGCGTGTGGTCTATCCCGCCGGTCAAGGACTCGAGACCGCTGAGCGAGGGTTGCAGCGCCCGGTCGAACCCCGCCCACCACCGCTGCAGCGTGACCGTGGCCGTGTTGAGGTAGGGGACGTATGACGTGAGCACGGCCGCCGACGGCAGGAGCCGGTTCATGTAGGCCGACCAGGAGCGGAGGCTCACCGACTGGGCGATCACCGCCTCGTTGGCGATGATCGCCCGGTTCATGGTGGCGTCGAAGTTGAGCGCCCGCGTCTGCCAGACCGCACCACTGAGCGCCGCAGCATCTGCGGCGTCGCGCAGGCGCTGCTTCTCGGTGACGACCTGGCCGGCCTCGAAGGCCCACCATGCCGCAGCGCCGAGCACGGCGAGCAGCGGCAGCAGCAGCAGCAGCAGCTGGCCCCGCGGACGACGGGCGCCGAGGCTCATTCCTCGAAGTTCTCCATGGTGCGCTGCCGGGCCTCGGCATTCGCGCGCCCCCGCGCCGCACCGACCAGTCCGCGTGCGTTGGTGTTGTTCTCGCCCGAGAGCGCGACTGCGGCCACCGAGGCCTGTCCGCGGACGATGTCGCCGAATGCGGAGTAGACGCCGATCGCCGCGATCGCCACCAATGCGACGATGATGATGTACTCCGTCATCCCCTGGCCGGCGATGCGCCGGCGTGTCTGAGTGGTCATGTGTGCTGCTCCTCGTGGTTGACGCCGGAGATCGCCCGGCGCAGCCATTCCAACGCGTCGGACCACCGCCGTCAGGGGATGAAACCGGGTGATTCACCGGCATTAGCAGAGTTCCGCCGGAATCTGCCCAAAGAGGGCAGAAATGCCCCGCCTGCTCTAGAATCCCCCCAGAACCTTTTCGCCTCATCCGGAGCACCCGATGCCTCGCACCGCCCTCCTCTCGACTGCCGTCGCCCTTGCCGCGGCGTTGATCACGACCACCGCCGCCCACGCCGACGAAGGCATGTGGACCTACGACAACTTCCCCGCCACGAAGGTGAAGCAGCAGTACGGCGTCACCATCGACGGGGCGTGGCTCGACCGCGTGCGCGAGGCCTCAGTGCGCCTCTCGGGCTGCTCGGCGTCCTTCGTATCGCCCGAGGGCCTGATCCTCACCAACCACCACTGCATCACCGCCTGCCTCTCCGAGAACTCCTCGAAGGAGAAGAGCCTGCTCGACGACGGATTCGTCGCCCGCGAGCGTCGCGAGGAGATCCCCTGCCGCACGCAGGTCGCCGATGTGCTCGTCGGCATGGAGAACGTCACCGGCAAGGTCGAGGCCGCCACGCGCGGGCTCGACGAGCGCGCCGCCAATGACGCCCGCAAGCGCACCCTCACCGACCTCGAACAGGCCTGCGAGAAGGACACCGGCCTCAAGTGCCAGGCCGTCGCGCTCTACAACGGCGGCCAGCACTTCGTCTATCGCTACAAGCGCTACACCGACGTGCGCCTCGTGTTCGCGCCCGAGGAAGGCATCGCGGCCTTCGGTGGCGACCCCGACAACTTCCAGTTCCCCCGCTGGTGCCTCGACATGGCGCTGCTGCGCGCCTACGAGAACGGCAAGCCGGTGAAGGTCGCCCGCCCGCTGCGCATCAACTTCGAGGGGCCCAAGGCCGGCGAGTTCGTGCTCGTCTCGGGCCACCCCGGCTCCACCGACCGCCTGCTCACCGTCGACCAACTGCTCGACCTGCGCAACGACGAGCTGCCGCCGTGGCTCCTGCGCAGCAACGAACTGCGTGGCCGCTACATCGAGTTCGCCAAGAAGGGCGATGCCGAGCGCCGCATCACGGCCGACACGCTGTTCGGGCTCGAGAACGGCATCAAGGTGCGTCGCAAGCAGCTCGATGCGCTGCTCGACGAGGGCATGATGTCGGACAAGCGCGCCCAGGAGGCGGAGCTGCGCGCCAAGGTGGCGGCCGATGCGTCGTTCGCCGGCTTCGGCGACCCTTGGGCCGACATCGCGGCAGCGAACGCGCGCGCGCGGGACATCTCGACCGAGCTCACCTATCTCGAGAACGGCGCCGGCTTCCAGAGCCGCCTGTTCCGCATCGCCCGCACGCTGGTGCGCGGTGCCGAGGAGCGCGGCAAGCCGAACGGCGAGCGCCTGCGCGAGTTCACCGACGCGCAGTTGCCGCGCGTACAGCAGCAGCTCGCAGCCGCGACCCCCGTCTATCCGGAGGTCGAGCGGTTGACGATGTCCTTCGGCTTCGAGCGCATGCGCGAGTGGCTGGGACCCGACCACGCGGTGGTGCGCAAGCTTCTCGCCAAGGACTCACCGGACAGCCTCGCTGCCTCGCTGGTCGACGGCAGCAAGCTCGCCGATCCCGCGGTGCGCCTGGCGCTATGGAACGGCGGCAGTGCCGCCATCGCCGCCTCGGACGACCCCATGATCAAGCTCGCGCGCGAGGTGGACGCCCCCGCCCGTGCGCTGCGCAAGCGCTATGAGGACGAGGTGCAGGCACCGATCGCCGCCGCCGAGGAGAAGATCGCCCGCGCGCGCTTCAAGGTATACGGCACGGAGGTCTACCCGGATGCCACCTTCACGCTGCGCCTGAACTACGGCACGGTGCAGGGCTGGGTCGAGAAAGGCAGCCCGGTCGAGCCTTTCACCCGGCTCGATCGCGCCTTTGAGCGGGCCACCGGCCAGCCGCCGTTCCGCATCCCGGCCTCGTGGGAGCGGGTGCGCGCCAAGCTGGACCTCTCCACGCCCGTCAACCTCTCGACCAACAACGACATCGTCGGCGGCAACTCGGGAAGTCCGCTGCTCAACGCACGCGGCGAGGTCGTGGGCCTGATCTTCGACGGCAACATCCACTCGATCTCCGGGTCGTACTGGTTCGACACCGCCAAGAACCGGTCCATCGCCGTGCACCCGGCCATCATGCGCGAGGCGCTCGGCAAGGTGTACGACGCCCCGGCGCTGCTCAAGGAGCTCGGCCACAAGTGACCGCCTACGCCTTCGATGCGCCGCCACCGGTGACGGCACGCATCGCGGACAGCGACGTGCTGTTCCCGGTGCGGCGCATCTATTGCGTCGGTCGCAACTACGCCGAGCACGCACGCGAGATGGGCTACGACCCCGATCGCGAGCCGCCGTTCTTCTTCGGCAAGCCTGCCGATTCGCTGCAGCCCGACACGGCGCCGGTACCCTTCCCTTCCGCCACCACGGATTTCCATCACGAGGTCGAGCTCGTCGTGGCGCTCAGGCGAGGCGGACGCGACGTCCCCGCCGCCGACGCGCAAGCGCTGATCTTCGGTTACGGCATCGGCATCGACTGGACCCGCCGCGACCTGCAGGCCGAGGCCAAGGCCCAGGGCAAGCCCTGGGACGCCGCCAAAGGTTTCGACCACTCGGCGACGCTCGGCCCGCTGCGTCCCGTGTCAGCGGTGGGGCACCCGACCCAAGGCCGCATCTGGCTCTCCGTGAACGGCACGATCCGCCAGGATGCAGACCTCTCGAGCCTCATCTGGGCCGTGCCGGATGTCATCGCGGTGCTCTCGGGATTGTTCGAACTTCGCGCGGGCGACCTCATCTACACGGGCACCCCGGCAGGCGTCGGACGCGTGCGCCGCGGCGACCGGATCGCTTGTGGCATCGAGGGACTGGGCGAGATCGACACCGTCATCGCCTGAGACGACGGCCCGGCCGGCAGGGACGCCCTCAGAACCCGAACAGCGACGCCTCCGGCGCGGTCGCCACCACCCACCAGAGCAAGGCGCCGAGCGCCGCGACGATCGCGAGCGCGAGCAGCGTGCGCGAGGGGCCGATGTCCCCTGCCCCCGGCGGCAACAGCGACCCCGGCTTGCGGCCTGTGATCATCGGCAGGATCAGGTTCTCGCGCCGCACCCACAGGTAGAAGAGCGCCGCGGCCACGTGTATCGCGATGGCGGCGACGATGACGTCGAAGAGCTGCTTGTGGAGGGTGGTCAGTCGGTCGCTGGTCGCGGCATCGACGTGACCGAACAGCGGACCGGTGGACATCACCTGGTCGTTCGCGAACAACCCCAAGACCGCTTGCGCGAGCAGCATCGTCAGCAACGCGAGGACCATGAGGGCCCCGAGCGGGTTGTGTCCGACGATGCGCGCGCCCGCCGCATCTTTGTCCGCGCGCAGGTAGTGCAGGATGGCACGCGGCCCACGCACGAAATCACCGAAGCGCGCATGGCGCGTGCCCACGAAGCCCCAGACGATGCGGGTCGCGGCGATCAGCAGCACCGCATAGCCGCAACGGGTGTGCCACGCGAACCAATCACCCTCGAGCTCCCTCGTGAGCCATGCGCCCGTCACCGCCAGCACGAGCCCCCAGTGCATCAGCCTGACCGGCAGGTCCCAGACCCGCCGCGCGCCGTCGTCCGTTCCTGCCATGTTCAGCCTCCCGTCGCGTGCCGCTGGTTGTACTCGATGAAGTAGTCGTCCGGATCCCAGATGCTGACCGAGGTCATCGCGATCATCGCGCCCTCCGCACCGCGCACCTCGTAACGGTGCGGCGCGGCATGGACCCGCGCCCCGCAGGCGAGCGCCCGACGGTGCACGCCCTCGGCATCATCGCCCTGCATGACGAACACGATGTCGCCGATGCCCAGACGTTCGCGCCGGGCCGGCTCCGGCAGGCGCGGTTTGGTGAACTCGAGCAGGCCGATCTTGGCGACCACGGGGTCGGAGGCCTCCATGATGACGAGGTGCGTCTCGTCACCGCGTGCGCCGGCCGCCAAACCGACACCAGAGAGCGTGATTCGGTCGTCGTACCAGACACGCAGACCGAGCACGTCGCGATAGAAGGCGACCGAACGCTCGATGCTGCGGACGATCAGCGTGGTGCGCTTCACGAGCGTGGTCATCGGCGTCTCCGGACTAACGGGTGCGGGCGATGAGGGTCACACCCGCCAGCGCCATCAAGGCCGTCGGGACCCAGGCCAGCAGCACGGGGTTGCCCTGATAGACGATCGCACCGCTCTCGATCATCTGCTGCAGCAGGAAGAACGCGATGCCGAGCAGCAGGCCCACGCCGACCCGGGCACCCGCGCCGGCGGCGCGCAGCGACCCGAACACGAACGGCAGGGCCAACAACACCGCGAACAAGGGCGCGACGGTCCGCGCGATGCGCGACCAGAACGAGAACGTCGGCTCGCGCGCGTCGAGACCGTTGGATTCGAGGTGCCGGATCATGCTCCACAGCGAGGACGACGGCAGGTCGCCCGGGGAAGTCGCGGCGATCCCGAGGAACGCGGCGCTCACGTTCGACTGCAGCGTACGTGCGGCGGCACGGCTGCCGATGGCGCGATCGCCGTCGAAGCGGGTCTCGGCATATTGCTCGAGCCGCCACGCGCCGCCCTCGATGGCGGTGGCGGTCACCGCGCTCCCCATGGCCCGCAATCCGCCGTCGGCGCCGATCTCGTAGACCATCATCCCGCCGAACAAGCCCTCGCCGGTCTGGCGCTCGACGTTGACGATGAGCGCCCCGTCGCGCACCCAGGCCTCGCCGGAACCGGCGAAGCTCACGTCGGAGAACTTCGCGAAGGCTTTCTGTTGGCGGGCCATCTGCTGCAGCGGCGGCGCGATCGTCTCGCCGAGCAGCGCACCGAGCGACACCAGCAACACACCGGCGATCGCGACCGCCCGCGCGAGCCGCCAGGGAGAGAGGCCGGCCGCGCGCATCACGGTGATCTCGCTGCCGCGCGCCAAGGTGCCGAGTCCGAGCAGCGCGCCGATGAGGGCGCCGATGGGCAGCAAGGCCCAGGCTTGCTGCGGAAGATTGAAGGCGACGAACGTCAGCGCGTTCCCGGCGGTGTAGCCACCTACCCCGATGTCATCCTGCTGGCCCATCAGCAGGAAGAGCCCGCCCAAGCTGAGCAGCACCGCCATCACGAGCAGGACACCACCGAGGACTGCGCGGACGATGTAGCGGTCGAGGCGGGTCATGCCGGCGACAACCGGTCACGATGACGCCAGCGCGCCCACTGCGCCGGCCCGAACAGCGCCGCCAACGTGAGCAGCACCACACCCGCATGCACCCACCACAGGCCAAGCGCGCTCGGCACGAGGCCGCGTCCGAGCCAGACGCGCGCCGCAGATGTGAGGCTGAAATACACGAAATACACCGCGATCGCCATCCACAGCCGCGCGTATCTGCCCTGCCGGGGGCGCAGGCGCGCCATCGGCACGGCGAGCAGCGCCAACACGAACACCATCACGGGCAAGCCCACACGCCAGGCGAGTTCGGCCTTGGCCTCGCGATCCTCGCGTCCGAGGAGCTGGCCCGTCGGCACCGATTCGATGTCGAATCGACCCGGCGCCGACTGCGGCACCCGCACGGGGATGACGTTCTCCTCGAACCGTACGCGACGGAACTCCGCGGAACCCGGACGACCCTCATAGCGCTCGCCGTCGAGCAGGGTGAGCGTATGCAGCGTGCGATCGGGCGAGATCTCGTGCCGCGCACGCTCGGCGACCGCGATCTCATAGGTCTCGCCGCTGCGTCGCTTGACGAAGATCTTGCGCAAGGTGCCGTCGGGCGCGGCCGACTCGGCGTAGAACACCGCGGACCCGCCACCGAAACTGCGGAACCGCCCCGGCGTGATCGGCGAGAACTCGCCCGCCTGCAGCGCCGTGCTGCGCAGCGCCTGCACGCCGGCCGCCGCCTGCGGCCCGGCCTGCAGCGAGAGCCAACCCACGATCGCCGCCACCACCAAGGCGAGCAGCGCGATGGGGCCGTAGATGCGCCGAGGTCCGACACCGCAGGCGACCACCGCGGTCATCTCGCTGTCGTGGTAGAGACGACCGAGCGCGAGCATCACGCCGAGCAGCAACCCGACGGGCAGCAACACCGCGAGGTTGCGCATGACCCCAAGCCCGACGAGGTCGAGGACGACCTCGCGCGGGAAGCCGCCCTCGGCCGCCCGCGCCAAGACGGAGGCCAGCTGGTTGGTCAACAGGATCACGAGCAGCACGCCGGTCACGGCCAGCCAGGCGACCACGACTTCGCGCAACAGGTATCGGGACAGGATCCGCGCCAAAACCGCTCCTCGACCGGCCCGCGCCGGGAGGCGCCGTGAAGGGCCGGGAATGGATAGAATAGCAGGTCACCCGGCACCGGCTTTTCATGGAGTCCCCGCATGCAGTTCGAGATCTACACCGCCAGCCCCGCCCGCATCACGGTCGATTGTCTCGTGGTCGGCATCCATGACGGCGGCGAGCTTTCGGCAGCGGCGGCCGCCATCGACCGCCAGTGCAACGGCGCCCTCAGCCGCTTCCTCAATCGCGGGGACTTCCCCGGACGCCTCGCAGAGACGCTGCTCCTGCCGGCGTTCCCGCGCCTCAAGGCGACCCGTGTGCTGCTGGTCGGCCAGGGCGGCAAGGACGTCTCGCGCCGCAGCTGGCGTCGCGCGCTCTCCGCGGCCGTCGGCGCGCTCTCGCGCACCAAGGTCGCAAGCGCCGCGATCGCGCTGACGCGTCCCGAGCCGCGCGCGCTCGACGACTATCTCTTCGGCCGCTCGGCGGCAGAGACGGCACACGCCGCGCTCTATCGCGTGAACGACCTGAAATCCGGCACCAAGGCCGCCGCGCCCGCCTTGTCGCGCCTCGTGTTCGGTCCGGTGCGTCCGTCAGGGGCCGCGGCCGCGCGTCGCGGCCTCGCCCACGGACAGGCCTCCGGCGAGGGCGCTCGCCTGATGCGTAACCTCGCGAACCTGCCGGGCAACGTCTGCACGCCGACCTATCTCGCCGAACAGTCGCTCGCCCTCGCCGCCCGCTACCCCTCTATCCGCGTCCGCGTCCTCGAGGAAGCCGAGATCCGCGCCGAGAAGATGGGCTGTTTCCTCGCTGTCACCCAGGGCAGCGACCAACCGCCGAAGTTCATCGTCATCGAACACAAGTCGGCGCGCGGGCCTCGTGCGCCGGTGGTGCTCGTCGGCAAGGGCATCACCTTCGACACCGGCGGCATCTCGCTCAAGGACCCGGGCTCGATGGACGAGATGAAGTTCGACATGTCGGGCGCCGCTGCCGTCATCGCCACGATGTCGGTCGTCGCCGAGCTCGGCCTGCCGCTCAACGTGGTCGGCCTCGTGCCCACCTGCGAGAACATGCCGAGCGGCCGCGCGATCAAGCCGGGCGACATCGTCACGAGCGCCGCCGGCATCACCGTCGAGATCCTCAACACCGACGCCGAGGGCCGGCTGATCCTCTGCGACGCCCTGCATTACGCGCGCCGCTTCAAGCCGCAGGCCGTGGTGGACCTCGCCACGCTCACGGGCGCCTGCGTGATCGCCCTCGGCATGCACCACACCGGCGTGATGGCCAATGACGACGCGCTCGCCCAAGAGCTCGTCGAGTCGGGCCTGCGCGCCGATGACCGCGCCTGGCAACTGCCGCTCACCGAAGAGTACGGCGAGCAGCTCAAGAGCAACTTCGCGGACCTCGCCAACGTCGCCGGGCGCGACGGCGGCGCGATCACCGCGGGCGCTTTCCTCGCGCGCTTCACCAAGGGGCTGCGCTGGGCGCACATGGACATCGCCGGTTCGGCGTACGTGGGCGGCGGCGCCAAGGGCAGCACGGGACGGCCGGTGGCGCTGCTGACCGATTTCCTGCTGCGCCGCGCCGCGCCGCGCCGCGGCAGCCGCTGAGGACGGACCACGGACCATGGACAAGGTCTACGCGCCCGCCGATATCGAGCAGCGCCTCTACGCGCAGTGGGAGGCCTCCGGCCTCTTCGCGCCGCAGGGTGACGGCCCGGGCTATTGCATCGTCATCCCGCCGCCGAACGTCACGGGCACGCTGCACATGGGGCACGCGTTCCAGGACACCATCATGGACGCCCTCACCCGCTATCACCGCATGCGCGGCGATGCGGCGTTGTGGCAGCCGGGGACCGACCACGCGGGCATCGCCACGCAGATGGTCGTCGAGCGGCAACTGGAAGGCGAAGGCCTGACCCGCGCCGGCCTCGGCCGCGACGCGTTCATCGAACGCGTCTGGAGATGGAAAGGCGAGTCGGGCGGGACGATCGCGCGGCAGATGCGCCGGCTCGGCGCCTCGGTGGACTGGTCGCGCGACCGCTTCACCATGGACGAAGGGCTCTCCGGCACCGTCACTGAAGTCTTCGTGCGCCTGTACGAAGAAGGCCTGATCTACCGCGGCAAGCGGCTCGTCAACTGGGACCCCGTGCTGCAGACCGCCGTCTCCGACCTCGAAGTGCTCAACACCGAGGAGGACGGTTCGCTCTGGCACCTGCGCTATCCGCTCGCCGACGGCAGCGGCCACCTCGTCGTCGCCACCACGCGCCCCGAGACGATGCTCGGTGACGTCGCAGTCGCCGTGAACCCCGGCGATGCGCGCTATTCCGCGCTCGTCGGCAAGACGCTGCGCCTGCCGCTCGCGGAGCGCGAGATCCCGGTCATCGCCGACGACTACGTGGACCCGGAGTTCGGCTCGGGCTGCGTGAAGATCACGCCGGCCCACGATTTCAACGACCACGAGGTCGGCGCGCGCCACGGCCTGCCCCGCCTCAACGTCTTCACGCCCGATGCGCGCATGACCGACGACGTGCCCGAGCGCTTCCGGGGCCTCGACCGTTTCGAGGCGCGCAAGCGCGTCGTAGCGGAACTCGAGGCGGCGGGCCTGCTCGAGCGCATCGACCCGCACAAGCTCATGGTGCCGCGCGGCGACCGCTCCGGCGCGGTCATCGAGCCCTACCTCACGGACCAGTGGTACGTGCGCATCGAGCCGCTCGCCGGGCCCGCCATCGCCGCCGTCGAGGACGGCTCGATCCGCTTCGTCCCCGAGAACTGGTCGCGCACTTACTTCGAGTGGATGCGCAACATCAAGGACTGGTGCATCAGCCGCCAGCTCTGGTGGGGCCACCGCATCCCGGCGTGGTACGACGCCGACGGCAAGGTCTACGTCGGCCGCAGCGAGGCCGAGGTGCGCGCCGCGCACGGCCTACCGGCCTCGGTCGCGCTGCGCCAGGACGAGGACGTGCTCGACACCTGGTTCTCCTCGGCGTTGTGGCCGTTCTCGACGCTCGGCTGGCCGGCAGAGGCGGCTACCCTCAAGCGCTTCTATCCGACGGCGGTGCTGGTCACCGGCTTCGACATCATCTTCTTCTGGGTGGCCCGGATGATCATGATGGGCCTCAAGTTCACGGGCGAGGTCCCCTTCCGCGAGGTCTACGTCCACGGCCTCATCCGCGACTCCGAAGGCCAGAAGATGTCGAAGTCCAAGGGCAACGTCATCGACCCGCTCGACATCGTCGATGGCATCGCCCTTGAGGACCTCGTGCGCAAGCGCACCACCGGGCTGATGCAGCCCCGCCTCGCCCCGTCCATCGACAAAGCGACGCGCAAGGCCTTCCCGCAGGGCATCGAGGCGCACGGCACGGACGCGCTGCGCCTCACCTTCGCGTCGCTCGCCACCCAGAGCGCCGACCTGCGCTTCGACCTCGCCCGCGTCGGCGGCTACCGCAACTTCTGCAACAAGCTGTGGAACGCCTCGCGCTTCGTGCTGATGATGGCGGAGGACGAGACCGGCAAGCCAGTGGACCCGTCGCTGCTCACGGGCGCGGTCGCACCCGGCGTGGCGGACCGCTGGATCGTCTCGCGCATGGGGCGGATGCTCGCCGAGGTCGAGCAGGCGTACGCCGACTACCGCTTCGACTTCGTCGCCACGGCGCTCTACGAATTCACCTGGTACGAGTTCTGCGACTGGTACCTCGAACTGACCAAGCCCATCCTGCAGGACGCCACGCTGCCGGAGGCGCAGCGCCGGGCCGCGCGTCGCACCTTGGTCACCGTGCTCGAGGCGCTGTTGCGCGCCTGGCATCCCCTGATGCCCTTCATCACCGAGGAGATCTGGCGGCGCGTCGCACCGCTGGCGGGCGCTGCGGCGAGCCGCGGGGGCACCGTGATGACGGCGCGGTGGCCGGCCGCGACCGCGTGGGCGAGCGATCTGCCGGCCGAGGCGGACGTCGAGTGGATCAAGGGGTTCGTGCTCGGCATCCGCCAGATCCGCGGCGAGATGGACATCAGCCCCGCGCGGAAGCTCCCGGTGCTGCTCGACAACGCCGCGCCCGAGGACCGGTCCCGGATCGCGGCGCACGGCGCGTATCTCTCGCGGCTCGCGGGTCTCGAGACCCTGCAGGTCCTCGAGGCAGGCGCCACCGCGCCGCCCGCCGCGCTGGCCGTCGTCGGCGGCATGCGGGCCTTGGTGCCGATGGCAGGCCTCATCGATCCCCAAGCCGAACTTGCGCGGCTCGACAAGCGCGCCGCAAAGCTGCGCGACGAGATCAAGCGGGCGACCGCCAAGCTCGCCAACGAGAGCTTCGTGCGCAACGCCCCGCCCGAGGTCGTGGCGCAGGAACACGGCCGCGTAGCCGAGTTCGAGCGGACGCTCGCGAGCCTCGAGGCGCAGTCGCTCCGCGTGCGGCAGATGCTCTGAGCGGCATCGGCGCCCGTTCCATGGCTCCCGAGAGGCTGCTGGAGGACCGCGTGCGCCTGTGGCGGCGTCTGCCGCCTGAGCTTCGCAGCCGCCTCGCGACCCGGGCCGGGGAGTTCCTGCGCCGGGTGCCGTTCACCCCCGCAGGCGGCCTCGAGATCGACGACACCATGCGCTGGGTGATCGCAGCACAGGCCTGCCTCGTCACCCTCGGCCACCCGGACGACGGCTACGAGGCTCTGCACGGCATCACGCTGCATCCGGACGAGTTCGTGGTCGAAGAATCCATCGAGGACGAGGACACCGGCGTCGTCACCGAGGGTTGGCGGGCGCTATCCGGGCTCTCGATCGATGGCGACCGTATCGTGCTCTCCTGGCGCGATGTCGAGGAAGCCGAATCACGGGACGACGGCTACAACGTCGTGATCCACGAGTTCACGCATTTCCTGGAGCAGACACGGCCGGGCGGCGATCCCGCCGCGCATGCGGCCTTGGAATCCGCGTACGAGGAGCTCTGTGACGCCGTCGACCGCGGGGATGCCACCCTGCTCGATCCTTACGGCGCCGAGGACCTCACGGAGTTCCTGGCGGTCGCCGCGGAACTTTTCTTCTCGCTGCCCGGTGACCTGCGCGAGCAGCATCCGCAGCTCTACGGCGTGCTCGCGACGTCGTTCGCGCTCGATCCGGCCACCTGGCCCTGACGCCAGCGCCTGGTGCCGCCGCGGACCTCAATACTGCTCAGGGTGCCGCGCCATGCCCGGATGGAAGAACGACTGCAGATGACGCTCGTCGGCATCGGCGTCCTCCGTCGGCTGCACGGGAGGACCGAAGCGGATGGCGCGCCGCGAAAAGTCGATGGCCACCGGGACGATCGGTACACCGGCTGCATGCGCGATGCGGTGATAGCCGCGTTTCCAGGCCGGGACTTTCTTGCGGGTGCCCTCCGGCGTGATCACGAGTACGAGGCCCTCGCGCGACTGGAACTCCGCGACGCAGGTCTCGACCATGTGCCCCGCGCGTCCGCGATCGACCGGGATACCGCCGAAGCGACGCCCGAGACGCCCGAAGGGCCCGGAGAGCGCTTCTTTTTTGGCCAGCCACGAGGCATCCATGCGCATCGCGAGATAGGCGAGGAATCCGTAGACGAAGTCCCAATTCGAGGTGTGCGGCGCCACCACGATCACGAACTTGCGCAACCTCGGGTACGGTCCGTCGATACGCCAGCCCGCCGACCAGAGACCTGCGACCCCGAGCACACGCCGCCAGAGGCCGCGGTACTGCGGGATCTCCGGGGGCAACAACGGGAACCGCGGCTCGCTCATGGGCGTGCGGGATCCGGTACGCGCCAGAGCAGGACGCCGCCGAGCACGAACAGCACGACCAAGGACGTGATGGACAGCCTTGAATCACCCGTCCACAGGGCGACCGTGGCGATGAGGATCGGCCCGAGGAAACTCGCGAACTTGCCCATCATGTTGTAGAAGCCGAAGAACTCACCGCCCTTGCCTTCGGGCACGAGCCGCCCGAAGAACGAACGGGACAGGCTCTGCACGCCGCCCTGCACGAGTCCGATGACCACCGCCAGCGCGAAGAACTCCACCACCGTATCGAGGAACCAGGCGTACAGCGTCGCCGCCAGATAGACCGCGATGCAGATGAGCAGTCCGCGTTTCGCACCGATGCGGTTGCCGAGCCAGCCGAGCGCGAGCGCCGACGGGAACGCCACGAACTGCGTCAGCAACAGCGCAGCCAGCAGGCTCGAGCTCGGCAATCCGAGCGCGACGCCGTAGTCGACCGCCATGGTGTAGATGGTGTGCACGCCGTCGATGTACAGCCAATAGGCGAGCAGGAACAGGCTCACCTCGCGGTACTGCGACACGTTCCTGAGCGTCTGCCGCAGCTCACGCAGCCCGTCACGGGCGTTGACGAGGAACCCCGCCGGCGGCACACGCGGTGGCCGCTCGCGGACGTTCAGCGCGGCGGGCAGCATGAAGAGGAACCACCAGACCGCGACGCTGATGAACGAGACACGGACCGCCTCTGCGGCATCGTCGAGGCCGAACCACTGCGGCTTCAGCGTCAACAGCACGTTGAACGCGAACAGCAGGCCGCCACCGAGATAGCCGAGCGAATATCCGAGGGCGGACACCCGGTCGTAGTCCTTCGGCTCCGCGACATCGAGCAGCAAGGCGTCGTAGAAGATGTTCGCGGCGTTGGCGCCGATCGCCGCCACCGCGAAACAGGCCGCCGCCCACCACCACTGCCCCTCGCCGATGAAGCCGAGCGCGGCGGTGCCTGCGACGCCGAGCATCGTCCATGCGACGAGCTGGCGCTTGCGCGCGCCGGCGCGGTCGGCGACAGCGCCGAGCACGGGCGCGAGCAGCGCCACCACGAGGCCGGCGATGCCGTTGGCGAAGCCCAGACGCGAGGTGCTGACCGTCGGATCGACGCCGGTGCTCCAGAATTTCTGGAAGAACACCGGGAAGAAGCCGGCGAGCACCGTCGTGAAGAACGCCGAGTTCGCCCAGTCGTACAGCGCCCAGGAGACCGTGTCGCGGCGCAGGTACGGACTGGCCATCTCAGGCGGCCTGCTCTCGGGTCTCGCGGAACGTGATCTCCGGCCAACGCTCCATCGTCAGACCGAGGTTCACGCGCGACGGTGCGAGGTAGACGAGCGCGCCGCTGTGGTCGACAGCGAGGTGGTCGTAGGCCTTGGTGCGGAACTCCGCGAGCTTGCGCTCGTCGTCGCAGTACACCCAGCGTGCGGTGTGGACGCCGATCGGCTCGAAGGCGCACTGCACGGCGTACTCGTCCTGCAGCCGGAAGGCCACCACCTCGAACTGCAGCTGGCCCACCGCACCCAGGATCTGGTCGTTGTTGCGCAGCGGCCGGAAGAGCTGCGTGGCGCCCTCCTCGCACAGCTGGCCGAGGCCCTTCGACAGCGCCTTCGCCTTGAGCGGATCCTTGAGCACGGCGCGACGGAACATCTCGGGCGCGAAGTTCGGGATCCCGGTGAACACCAGGTCCTCGCCCTCGGTGAAGGAGTCGCCGATGTTGATAGTGCCGTGGTTGTGCAGGCCGATGATGTCGCCCGCGTAGGCGTCGTCCGCCGCCGAACGGTCGGCCGCGAGGAAGGTCAGCGCATCGGCGATGCGCACGTCCTTGTCGAGGCGTACATGGTGCATCTTCATGCCGCGGGTGTACTTGCCCGAGCACAGACGCAGGAAGGCGATGCGGTCGCGGTGCGCGGGGTCCATGTTCGCCTGGATCTTGAAGACGAAGCCCGAGAGCTTCTCTTCGGAGGCGTCGACGGGACGCTGCCGCGTCGCCCGGGGCAACGGACCCGGCGCGAAACGCGTGAAGGCCTTGAGCAGTTCCTCGACGCCGAAGTTCGAGATCGCCGAACCGAAGAACACCGGCGTCTGCTTGCCCGCACGGTAGGCCTCGAGGTCGAAGGCCTGCGTGGCGCCCTGCACCAGCTCGATCTCGTCATCGAACGCGGCGGCATCGTCGCCGAGCAGCTCGCGGCCCGCCGCGCTGTGCAGCCCCTCGATGACCACGTTCTCGCCCACCCGCCCGCGCTCGCCCGCCTCGTAGGCGTAGATGCGATCCTCGACGAGATGGTAGATGCCCTTCAGGGCGCGTCCCATGCCGATCGGCCAGGTGACCGGGGCGGTCGCGATGCCGAGCACGCGCTCGATCTCGTCCAGCAGCTCGATGGGCGCCCGTCCCTCGCGGTCGAGCTTGTTGATGAAGGTCATGATCGGCGTGTCACGCAGCCGGCAGACCTCCATGAGCTTGATGGTGCGCTCTTCGACGCCCTTCGCGCAGTCGATCACCATCAACGCCGAGTCCACCGCGGTCAAGGTGCGGTAGGTGTCCTCGGAGAAGTCTTCGTGGCCCGGCGTATCGAGCAGGTTCACGACGCAGTCGCCGTACGGGAACTGCATCACCGAGGAGGTAACCGAGATGCCGCGCTGCTGTTCGAGCCGCATCCAGTCGGAAGTGGCGTGCCGCGCCGCCTTGCGCCCCTTGACGGTGCCGGCGAGCTGGATCGCGCCCCCGAACAGCAAGAGCTTCTCGGTGAGCGTGGTCTTGCCGGCGTCCGGATGGGAGATGATGGCGAAGGTCCGTCGCCGCGCGACTTCCTGCTGCAGTCTCATGGGACAGCGCTCAGGGGGAGAGGCGCAGGCGCATCACGATGGCATCTTCGCGCCCGTTCTCCGCCTGGTAGTAGCCGCGGCGCAGGCCGACCTGGGAGAGACCGAGCGACTGGTAGAGCCGGATCGCCGTGACATTGCTCGGCCGCACCTCCAGGAAAAGGTCCGCGGCCTCGAGGGACCGGGCGAGATCGAAGAGCCCGGTGACGAGCCGCCGGCCGAACCCGCGACAGCGGAACTCCGGACGGACGCAGACATTGAGGATGTGGGCCTCGCCTGCCCCGACGCTCAGGATGCCGTAGCCGACGAGCTGGTGGTCGATCTCGGCGACGCGGCAGTGATAGCCGGCACGCAGGCAGTCCCCGAACACCCCCTCGCTCCATGGGAAGGCATAGGACGCCTGCTCCGCCGCCGACACGGCCGGCAGGTCCTCCTCGCGCATCGCACGCAAAGCGAGCCCGGGGAGCGGCAGATGTCGGGGGGCGGTGGCCATGGTCTCGGTGTGGCGGGTCAGTCCGGCAACGCCGGCAGCCCGGCGTGCACCTGGCGGGCGAACTTGAGGTCTTCCCACGCCTTGCGCTTCTCGCCGGGACTGCGCAGCAGATAGTCGGGATGATACGTGACTACGACCGGCGTGTTGAGGCTACCGAAGCGGTGCACGGTGCCCCGCAGCGCACCGAGCGCCGCGGTCGTGCCGAGCAGGCTCTGCGCCGCGACGCGGCCGAAGGCGACGATGATCCTCGGACGCACCAGGTCCACCTGCTGCTGCAGGTGGGCGAGGCATCGGCCGGCCTCGTCCGGACGCGGATCGCGGTCATCGGGCGGACGGCATTTGAGGGCATTGGTGAGGTACACCGTCTCGCGCGCCAAGCCGATCGCGGCCAGCATCGCGGTGAGCAACTGTCCGGCCGGGCCGACGAAAGGTTCTCCCTGACGGTCTTCCTCGGCACCCGGTGCGTCACCGACCACCATCCACTCGGCGCGACGGTCGCCCAGGCCGAACACCGTCTGCGTCCGTCCCTCGTGCAAGACGCAGCGCCGACAGTCGCGGACACAGGCCTCGAGCGCCGCCCAATCCATGGGTGGCTCCACGGTCGCGGCGGGCGGACTTGCGGCCAACGCGGGCGGACTCATGGCCGCAGCGGTCACGGCCGGCCGTCGCAGCGACCATTGGTCTATGCCGAGCGCGCCGAGATAGGCCGCGCGACGAGCCGCATCAACCATGGCGGAGCGGCATCAGCGCCTCAGCCTGCGGCGGATGGCGGTGGCGTGCCGCCACCACCGCGCCGCACCCTGCGCAGCAGCCACACGGCAGGCGCGGAGAACGCGTACATCGTGAACAGGAACAAGAGCATCGGCGGCGGGTTGGCAGCCACCAACGCCAGCGACAGCGGCACGATCACGAAATAGAAGAACTTGACCCGCACGTTCCAATCGATCTGCTTGGTGCTGGTGTACGGGAAGCGGGACACCATCAGGATGCCGGCGAGGACCGGCACCCCGAACAGGACCACCAGACCGACGAGGCCCGGTTCGCGCCACTCGCTCGTGAACCACACATAGGCGGCGACGAAGCCTGCGGCGGAGGGGCTCGGCAGCCCTTCGAAGTAGCGTTTGTCGGCCGTGGCGGCGCGGGCGTTGAACCGCGCGAGGCGCAGCGCCGCACAGACCGCGTACAGGAAGGCGGCCACCCACCCGAAGCGCGCCCAGGCGTCGCCGTACTCGGCGATGCGCGCGATGCCCCACTGGTAGGCGATCAGGGCGGGAGCGACGCCGAACGCCACCATGTCGGCGAGGCTGTCGTACTCCTTGCCGAAGGCGCTCTCGGTGCCGGTCCAGCGCGCGACACGCCCATCGAGGCCGTCGAACAGCATGGCGAAGTAGATGGCGGCGCAGGCCCGGCCGAAATCACCGTTGATGGCCGAGATGATGCCGAAGAACCCGCAAGCGAGGCAGCCGGTGGTGAACAGGTTGGGCAGCAGCACGATGCCCAGTCGGCGCGGGCGTGGCGGTTCTTCGGGGGTCGGATCGGTGCTCACGGGGCTTTGGCGCCTTCTGGTTGGGCGGAGGGGTCGCCCGGAGGGGTCCGGGCGCAAGCGGGGCGGCTTGGCCAGGCGCCAAGCCGACCCATGATAGGGTCGGGAACCTTTCGGGACAATCGCCGCGACCGTAACATGGCGCACCTTGCCCCACACCGAGCCGAGCCCCACCCATGCGCTGGTCCCGATACCCCGTCAACACCACGAAAGAGACCCCGTCCGAGGCCGAGGTGGTCAGCCACCAGCTGATGTTGCGCGCGGGCCTGATCCGTCGCCTGGCGGCCGGCATCTATACCTGGACGACCTTCGGCCTGCGGGTGGTGCGCAAAGTGGAAGGCATCATCCGCGAGGAGATGGACCGCGCCGGCGCGCTCGAAGTGCTGATGCCGGCGGTGCAGCCGGCCGAACTCTGGCAGGAATCCGGCCGTTGGGAGCAGTACGGACCGGAGCTGCTCCGGCTGAAGGACCGCCACCAGCGCGACTTCGTCATCGGCCCCACACACGAGGAAGTCATCACCGACCTCGCCCGCCGCGAACTCAAGAGCTATCGGCAACTGCCGGCGAACTTCTACCAGATCCAGGTGAAGTTCCGCGACGAGATCCGGCCCCGTTTCGGCGTGATGCGCGGCCGCGAATTCATCATGAAGGACGCCTACTCGTTCCATGCCACGCCCGAGTCGCTGCAGGAAGGCTACGACGCCATGCGCGCGGCCTACATCCGCATGTTCGATCGCATGGGACTCGAGTTCCGCCCGGTCAAAGCCGACACCGGCTCCATCGGCGGCACGGGTTCGGAGGAGTTCCAGGTGCTCGCCGACTCCGGTGAGGACGCGATCGCCGTCTCGGATGGCCCGGACCACTACGCCGCCAACCTCGAGCTCGCCCCGGCGCTGCCGCCCACCACGCCGCGTCCGAGCCCGGGCGCGGCCCTCGCGGAGGTCGCCACCCCCGGCCAACGCACCATCGCGGACGTCGCGGCCTTCTTGGGCTTGCCGGCCTCGCACACCTTGAAGCTGCTCATGGTCGAAGGCGACCCGGGCGGCGTCGTGGCGCTGCTGGTGCGCGGCGACCACGAACTCAACGCGATCAAGGCGCAGAAACTCCCGGGCGTCGCCTCGCCGCTGCGCCTGGCGGCACGCGAGGCGGTGCTCGAGGCCACGGGCTGCGAGCCGGGCTATCTCGGACCGCGCGGGCTTGCCTGCCCCGTCTACGCCGACCATGCCGCGCTCGCGTTGGCGGACTTCGTCTGTGGCGCCAACAAGCTCGATATGCACCTGACCGGCGTCAACTGGGGACGCGACCTGCCCGAACCCGTGCCCGCCGACCTGCGCAATGTCGTCGAGGGCGACCCGAGCCCCGGTGGTGACGGTCGCCTCGTCATCCGCCGCGGCATCGAGGTCGGACACATCTTCCAGCTCGGCCGCAAGTACAGCGAAGCCATGCAGGCGAGCGTGCTCGATGAGGCCGGCAAACCGGTCACGATGTACATGGGCTGCTACGGCATCGGCGTCACGCGCATCGTCGCGGCCGCGATCGAACAGAACCACGACGCGGCCGGGATCTGCTGGCCGGAACCGCTCGCGCCCTTCAGCGTGGTGGTGGTGCCGCTCAACGCCGGCAAGTCGCCGCGGGTGGCCGCCGCCGCGGACGCGCTCTACGAAGCGCTGCAGGCCGCGGGACTCGAGGTGTTGCTCGATGACCGCGACGCCCGCCCTGGCGTCAAGTTCGCCGATGCCGAACTGCTCGGCATCCCGCACCGCATCGTGGTCTCCGATCGGGGTCTCGACGCCGGTCGACTCGAATACCGTCACCGGCGTGCCGCCGGCAACGAGGACTGGCCCGCCGACGAGGTCGTCGCCCGCTTGCGTGCCGCGCACGCGGCGGCCCTCACGGAGCGCCGGTCATGAGCACCGAAGCCGAGATCCTGGTGGTCTACTACTCGCGTCACGGCGCCACGGCGGAACTGGCACGACAGGTCTGTCGCGGCATCGAGAGCGTCGATGGCGCCCGCGCCACGCTGCGCAGCGTCCCTGCGGTCTCATCGGAGGACGAGCGTCCGGTTCGGGCGGTCCCCGACGAAGGGGCGCCCTGGGCGACGCTCGACGACCTGCGCCGCTGTGACGGCCTCCTGCTCGGCAGCCCGACCCGCTTCGGCAACATGGCCGCCGCGCTCAAGTATTTCCTCGACGGGACCAGCGCGCTGTGGGCCGACGGTGCGCTCGCCGGCAAGCCCGCCGGCGTGTTCGGCGGCAGCAGCAGCCTGCACGGCGGCCAAGAGAGCACACTGCTCACGATGATGCTGCCGCTGCTGCACCACGGCATGCTGCTCGTGGGCCTGCCGTATTCGGAGCGTGCGTTGTCGGAGACGCGTACCGGCGGCACACCCTACGGCGCCACCCACCTGACCCCGTATGGCAGCGCGCCCGCGCTCGATGCGCATGTGAAGGCGTTGGCTCAGGCGCAGGGCGCCCGCGTCGCCGACGCCGCCCTCGCGCTCAGGGATCGCCGAGTATCCCGCGCACGAACGGCACGGTGAGGCGTCGCTGCGCGCTCAGCGACGCGTCGTCGATCTGGTCGAGCAGGCGCCCGAGGCGGCTCATGTCGCGCGGGAAGCGGCGCAACAGGTAACGCAGCGTCTCCTCCGGAAGGTCGAGACCGCGCGCGGACGCCCGGCGTCGCAGCGCCTCTTCCTGTTGCGCCTCATCGAGCGGCTTCAACTGGAACACCTCGCTGGCACCGAAGCGCGAGGCGATGTCGGCGAGCGTCCAGCCCAACGCCGCAGGCGGCCCCGAAGCGGCCACCACCAGTCCGCGACGCGCCTCTTCCGCGGCGCGATACACATTGAACAGGGCGTGCTCGAACTCCCGATCGCCGATGCGCGCGCCGATGTCGTCGACGCAGAGGATGTCGAGCTCCATCGCACCGTCGAGGATCGCCGCGCCCGAACCGGGCAGTTCGGCGAGCGGCAGGTAGCCGATCCGCAGACGGGCCGGCGCGGCCGCACAGACGGCCTGCATCAGATGCGAACGGCCGGTCCCCTCCGCGCCCCAGAGCCACAGGACGCCCGCGACACCCTGCGCGACATCCTGCAAGCGGGTCACGGCGAGCAGGTTCGCGGGCGAGACGATGAACGCATCGAAGGTCGCGCGCTCGCGGAGCCGGACGCCGAGCGGCAGTTGCTGCATCACCCCGCCGCGGGCTCGCCGAGCTGCCGCCAGCCGCGACGGACGAAGGTCGCCGTGTAGCCTGCACCGGAGGCGAGCGTGGTCAGGAAAGTGGCCGCCGCCAAAGCCTGGATGAACACCGCCGGGGGCTGCCCGGTCATCGCCGCGAGCAGCGCTGCCACCACCACCGTGATCTGCAATGCAGTGTTGACCTTGGATAGCACGGTCGGGTGGCCGTTCACCGGCCCGAACCAAACGCGGTAGATCACGGCACCGCCGATGATCAGCAGGTCGCGTGCGACCACCGCCACGGCGAGCCAGACGGGCACGAGCCCCTGCCAGACGCAGGTCATGAACACGGCGACGAGCAGCAGCTTGTCGGCGAGGGGATCGAGGATCGTACCGAGCGGGCTTGTCCAGCCGTTGCGCTTCGCGAGATAGCCGTCGAGCCCGTCCGAGAGCGCTGCGACCGTGAACAAGACGAGCGCAGTGGCATGCTCGCCCCGCGAGATCGCCAGCACCGTGGGCACGGTGAGCAGCATGCGCAGCACGCAGATGATGTTGGGCAGGTGACGCAGCATGCTCACGACCCCTGCGACTCAGCGTCCGACGCGGTAGACCAGGGACGACGCCCCGCCGACACGCGCGAGTTCGGGACGGGCGAGCAAGGCTTCGACCAGGCCGTCATTGCCGCGCGGGATCTCGAGCCGGAACCGGGTCGCATCGCCGCCCACCGCGAGCGCCGTCACGTTGCGCGCACCCGGCAGCGACTCGAGCACACGCTGGACCTTGACGACGTCAACGAGCGAGATGATCCCCTGCACTTCGAGCACCGTGACCACACCCGGTGCGGACGGCGCGGCGGCGCCGAGCGCGAACTGGTCGGCGGCGCCCTCCACGCCCGCCGTGACGCTGCCCGTGAACACCGTGGTCGCACCGCCCTCGAAGAGCGTCCACTGCCACTCGCCACCCTCGCCCGTGCCCAGCAAGGTGGCATCGGCACCGAGCCTGCGCGCGGCCGCCAGCGCGTCTGCGGCCGCAACGACCGGCTGTCCCGCCAGTCCCGCGGAGGCCGCCGAGGCGAGTTTGAGCGGCAGACCACGTTCCGAGGCGGCGGTCTCGAGTTCGGTACGGACCTTGGCGGGATCAGCGCCCTCGGGTGGCCGGCTCACCACCCCGAGCACCACCGGGCGTGTCCGCGTCCAGACGGGTTGAGCAAGGGCGGTGACGGCGCGTTCGACGGCGGCGGCGTCGAAGGTGATCCGCGCCGGGCTTGCACCGCTCGGCGGGCGGTAGACCTGGACGTAACGGCGGGCACCGGCGATGAGCGGCGCGAAGACCGGATCGTTCGCCGCTTGGCGGCGACCGGTGAGGCGGACGAGCACGGTGCGCATGCCGTCGGCGAATGCGGCATCGCCGCTGCCCGTCACGACGACCTCGCCCACGGCGACCGCCTGAGCGGCATCGACCCGTCCCGGCGCTGTGACCAGCGGGAGCGCTGCGAGCAACGCGACCCCGAACAGGAGCCGCGGGCGAGAGAGGGCAAAAGGCATCATGACGGGGCGATAAGATACCATAGCGTTTTGGCCCTCCCCCGCCCCATGACACAGACTCCCGAGCCCAAAGGCCTGACCTACCGTGACGCCGGCGTCGATATCGACGCAGGAGACGAACTCGTCGAGCGGATCAAACCGCTCGTGAAGCGCGCCACGCGGCCCGAAGTGCTCGCCGGGATCGGCGGCTTCGGGGCCCTGGTCGAGCTGCCCGAGGGCCGTTGGCGCCGCCCGGTGCTCGTCTCGGGCACCGATGGCGTGGGCACCAAGCTGCGCCTGGCCATCGACACCGGCCGGCACGACACCATCGGCATCGACTTGGTCGGCATGTGCGTCAACGACGTCGCAGTGCAGGGTGCCGAGCCGCTCTTCTTCCTCGACTACTACGCCACCGGCAAGCTCGAGGTCGCGGTCGCCGAGAGCGTGATCGCAGGCATCGTCGAGGGCTGCCGCCAGGCCGGCTGCGCGCTCGTCGGCGGCGAGACCGCCGAGATGCCAGGCATGTACCACGGGGGCGACTACGACCTCGCCGGCTTCTGCGTCGGCGTCGTCGAGAAGGACGCGATCATCGACGGCAGCCGGGTGCGCCCCGGCGACGCGGTGATCGGCCTCGCCTCGTCCGGACCGCACTCCAACGGATATTCTTTGATACGCAAGCTGCTGGCCTTGGCCGGTGCGGATGCGACGACCGCAGTCGCTGGCCGCCCGCTCTTCGACCGGCTGCTCGCCCCCACGCGGATCTATGTCCCCTCGATGCTCGCCCTCGCCCGCGCCCTCCCGGTGCACGGCTTCGCGCACATCACGGGCGGCGGCCTGACCGACAACATCCCGCGCGTGCTGCCGAAGGACTGCGGCGTCACGCTCGAACGCGCCGCGTGGGCGCGCGACCCGGTGTTCGACTGGTTGCAGCAGACCGGCCGCATCTCCGACGACGAGATGCACCGCACCTTCAATTGCGGCATCGGCATGGTGGCGATCGTGCCCGCGGCGTCGGCGGCCGAGGCGATCAGGCTGCTCCAAAGCCACGGCGAGACCGCCACCGTGATCGGCGAAGTGCGCGCCGGCGACGGGGATGTGCGCGTCCAGTGATCCGGCGTTGAGCGATCCGGCATCCCACGGTCGGCCGCTCCGCCTCGCGGTGCTCGCCTCGGGCAACGGCAGCAACCTCGGCGCCATCCTCGATGCCTGCCGCGCGGGACAGATCCGCGCAGAGGTCGTGGTCGTGATCTCGGACCGGCCCGCGGCCAGGGCCTTGGAGCGGGCGCGTGCCGCAGGCGTGCCGGCGATCGCAGTGCCCCCGCAAACGGACGAATCGCGCGACTCGCACGGTGAGCGGCTCCTCGCGGCCCTCGCACCCCACGCGGTCGACCTCGTGGTGCTCGCCGGCTACATGCGCATCCTGTCGGCCGGGTTCGTCGACAGCCTGCGGGGACGCCTCATCAACATCCACCCGTCGCTGCTGCCGCGCCACAAGGGCCTCCACACCCACCGGCGCGTGCTCGAAGCCGGGGAACCCGAGCACGGTTGTACGGTCCATTACGTGACCTTCGACCTCGACGGCGGACCCGCGGTGCTGCAGTCTTCGGTGGAGGTCCGGGCGGATGATGACGAGGCGCGCTTGGCCGCCCGCGTGCTGGCCCGCGAACATGTCATCTTCCCCCGCGTCATCGGCTGGATCGCCGAAGGACGGCTGACCTGTCCCGACGGCCAGCCGATGCTCGACGGCCACCCCCTCGATGCGCCCCTGCAGGACCGCAGCCCCGATCCGCCGACCGACCCGGAGCCCCACCCCGCGTGACCGCGAACCCGACCCGCTCCCCGCCCACCCGCCCTGCCGCACCCCGCGCCGGGCGGCTCGTCCGCATCGCGCGGACGGGCGCGCTGCGGATCTCGTTGCTGATGCCATTGCTGCTGATGCTGCGTACCGAGGCCATCGCCCAAGAGCCGCTGAAGGCCTTCAGCGCGACCTACGAGGTCGTCTACCTCGGGATGAACGCCGGCAGCACCACCTTGGAGCTCAGCGCCGAGGGCGCCGACCGATGGCGCTATGTGTCCCGCGCGAACGCCCGCGGCGTCTTCAAGCTCGCGCTCGCGGGCGAGGTCCGGCAGACCAGCCAGTTCACGCTCGTGAACGGTACGCCACGCCCGATCCGGTACGTCGCCGACGACGGCACGGAAGACATCACACGCGACATCCGTCTCGACTTCGATTGGCGCGCCGGGCGGGTCCGCGGCACGGCCGATGCGCAGCCCGTCGACCTCCCCACTCGGGACGGGCTGCAGGACGGCATGTCGGTGCAGGTGGCGCTGATGCGCGCGCTCGAGGCGGGCCAGACCCCACAGCGTTTCTTCCTCATCGACAAGGATGAGATCAAGGAATATCTCTACGAACCGGGCGGCCCGGCGCGCCTGCGCACCGCGCTCGGCGAACTCGACACCGTGATCTGGTCGAGCCGCCGTCCGGGCTCCGACCGCGTGACGCGGGTGTGGTACGCGCCCTCCCTTGGCCATGCACCGGTGCAGGCCGAGCGCCGCCGCGGCAGCAAGCTCGAATGGACGATGCGCCTGAAGACCCTCAAGCGCTGAGCGGGCGGCGTCCCCGCCTGCGGCGCGGCGCCGTCAGGTGCGCGGCAGCGTGACGCCCTTCTGGCCCTGGTACTTGCCCCCGCGGTCCTTGTAGGACGTCGCGCAGACCTCGTCGCTCTCAAAGAACAGCATCTGCGCCACGCCCTCGTTGGCGTAGATCTTGGCGGGCAGCGTCGTCGTGTTCGAGAACTCGAGCGTCACGTGCCCTTCCCACTCGGGCTCGAGCGGCGTCACGTTGACGATGATGCCGCAGCGCGCGTAGGTCGATTTGCCGAGGCAGACCACGAGCACGCTGCGCGGCACGCGGAAATACTCGACGGTCCGGGCGAGCGCGAACGAGTTCGGCGGGATGATGCAGACGTCCGAATCGATGTCGACGAAGCTCTTCTCGTCGAAGGCCTTGGGGTCGACGATGGTCGAGTTGATGTTCGTGAACACCTTGAACTCGCGCGCGCAGCGCACGTCGTAGCCGTAGCTCGAGGTGCCGTAGGAGACGATGCGCCGACCGTCCACGGAGCGCACCTGCCCGGGCTCGAAGGGCTCGATCATGCCGTGCGACTCCGCCATGCGGCGGATCCAGTGGTCGGACTTGATGCTCATGTGTCCTCGACGACGATCTTGGGGAAAGCGGCGCTGCGGTCGCGGCTGCGACGGGCGAGTTCGCCGGCCGCATGCCGGGCGAGCTCGAGATAGGCCTCCGCGCGGGGGCTCGCCGGGTCGGCCACCACGCTCGGACGGCCGCCATCGGCCTCGGCGCGGATGCGACCGTCGAGCGGCAGGGACCCGAGCAGACGCACGTCGTACTCGCTCGCCATGCGCGCGCCGCCGCCCTCGCCGAACACCGGCTCCGCATGGCCGCAGCGGCTGCAGACGTGCAAAGCCATGTTCTCGACGATGCCGAGCACCGGCACATGCACCTTCTCGAACATGCGCAAGCCCTTGCGGGCGTCCGCCAGCGCGATGTCCTGGGGCGTGGTGACGATCACCGCGCCCGAGACCGGCACGCGCTGCGCGAGCGTGAGCTGGATGTCGCCCGTGCCGGGCGGCATGTCGACGACCAGGTAATCGAGATCGCCCCAATCGGTGTCGGCCAACAGCTGGTTCAGGGCCGAGGTGACCATCGGTCCACGCCACACCATCGGCTGCTCGACGTCGACGAGGAAGCCGATCGACATCGCGACCAGCCCGTGCGCCGACAGCGGGATCAATCGCTTGCCGTCACGCGTGGACGGCCGCTGCCCCTGCAGGCCGAGCATGATGGGCTGGCTCGGCCCGTAGATGTCGGCGTCCAGCAATCCGACGCGCGCGCCCTGCGCCGCCCACGCGAGCGCGAGGTTCGCGGCGACGGTGGACTTGCCGACCCCACCCTTGCCGGATGCGACGGCCACGATGTTCTTGATGCCCGTGAGCGGCGTGAGACCGCGCTGCACGACGTGGGCGGAGATCTTGTGGTGCAGGTCGAGCACGATCTCCGGGGCGATCCCGCGGGCGGCGAAGAGCGGCGCGAGGTGCGCGGCCAGCGCCGCGGCAAGCGCCGGCGCGTAGCCGCCGGTGGGGAACCCGAGCTCCAGCTGCAGGTGCAAGCGGTCCGCGCCGCCGGCACCAGCCTCGAGGCGACAGCCCCGGACGGCCCGCGCGTCGGCGAGCGACTGGCGAAGGTGGGGTTCGATGTACTCTCCGACCTGTGCGGCGAGCACCGCGTCGTCGAGCGGCGGCTGGCTCGTGGATCCTCTGGACATGGGCGGATTCTAGCCTTTTTACGCGTGGCCTTCGCGGCGGCGCACGGGCCGGGCGTCAGCCCTGTGCGATAATCGGCCCATGTCACGCCGCATCCTCGTCACCAGCGCCCTGCCCTACGCCAACGGCCCGCTGCACCTCGGACACATCATCGAGGCGGTCCAGACCGATGTCTGGGTGCGCTTCCAGAAGTTGCGGGGCCACGAGTGCCGCTACGTCTGCGCCGAGGACACCCACGGCACGCCGATCATGATCAAGGCGCAAGCGGAGGGGATCACCCCCGAGGCCCTCATCGCCCGCGTCGCCGCCGAGCACCGTGCCGACTACCAGGGCTTCCTGATCGGTCACGACAGTTTCCACAGCACCCACAGCCCCGAGAACCGGCATTTCACCGATCTCATGTTCGGCCGACTGAGAGCGGCCGGCCACATCTCCCAGCGGAGCGTGCGGCAGGCCTACGACGAGCAGGCGGGCATGTTCCTGCCCGACCGTTTCGTGCGGGGCACCTGCCCGCGCTGCAAGGCACCCGACCAATACGGCGATTCCTGCGAGGCCTGCGGCGCCACCTACACGCCCGCCGACCTCATCGACCCGAAGTCGACGCTCTCCGGCACCACGCCGGTGTGGCGGGACTCCGAGCATCTCTTCTTCGCCCTCGGCCGGTTCGAGACGATGCTGCGCGAGTGGGTCGCGAGCGGATCGCTGCAGGACTCCGTCCGCGCCAAGCTCGCCGAATGGTTCGAAGCCGGGCTGCAGGACTGGGACATCTCGCGCGACGCGCCCTACTTCGGCTTCGAGATCCCGGGATATCCCGGCAAGTACTTCTATGTCTGGTTCGATGCGCCGATCGGCTACCTCGGCAGCCTCAAGGCGCTGTGCGATGCACAGGGGCTCGACATCGACGCCTTCCTCAAGGTCGACAGCGACATCGAACTGCATCACTTCATCGGCAAGGACATCAGCTACTTCCATACCCTGTTCTGGCCGGCCGTCCTGCACGGCTCGGGGATGCGCCGACCGACCGCGGTCCACGTCCACGGCTTCCTCACCGTCGACGGCCAGAAGATGTCGAAGTCGCGCGGCACCTTCGTGACGGCGAGCCGCTATCTCGCGCATCTGCCGCCCGAGCCGCTGCGCTATTACTTCGCCGCCAAGCTCGGTCCGGGCGTCGACGACATCGACCTCGCGCTCGGCGATTTCACCGCGCGCGTCAACTCGGACCTCGTCGGCAAGCTCGTCAACATCGCGAGCCGCTGCGCAGGCTTCGTCGCCAAGGGCGGCGGCACGCTCGCCCGCGAGCTGCCGGATCCCGCGCTGTACGCGGAGTTCACGGCGGCTGCGCCGCGCATCGCCGCGCACTACGAGGGCCTCGACTACGCGCAGGCCATGCGCGAGATCATGGCGCTCGCCGATCGCGCGAACCAGTACGTGGATGCCCGCAAGCCCTGGGCGCTCGCCAAGGACCCCGCCAAGGCGGACGAGGTCCTATCGGTCGCCACCCAGGGCATCAACCTCTTCCGCGTACTGATGCTCTACCTCGCACCCGTGCTGCCGGAGATGGCCTGCAAGGCGGCGCGCTTCCTCGGCGCACCGCTCGCCGACTGGGACGAGATCGCACAACCGCTGCTCGGCATGCCGCTCGCACCCTACGAGCCGCTCGCGCAGCGCCTCGACCCCAAGGCGGTCGCCGGACTGGTCGACGCCCCGCAGCCCGCGCCTGCAACCGCCCCGGCGACCACCCGATCGGCAGCACAGGCGGCCACTGAATCACCCACCCGAACAGCCGCACCGAAATCAGGCCCGCCGCCCGCCGCCGCGCCCGGCATCATCACCATCGATGATTTCGCCAAGCTGGACCTGCGGGTGGCGGAGGTCGTCGAGGCCAGCGATGTGGAAGGCTCCGACAAGCTGCTGCGGCTCACCCTCGATCTGGACGGCGCGCGACGGACAGTGTTCTCCGGCATCCGCGGCAGCTATACCGCGGCAAGCCTGGTCGGTCGCAAGGTGGTGGTGGTCGCCAACCTCGCCCCCCGCAAGATGCGCTTCGGGGTCTCGGAGGGCATGGTGCTCTGCGCATCGGGTGCCGACGATCGCGTCTATCTGCTCTCGCCGGACGACGGTGCGGCCGGCGGGATGTCGGTCAACTGACCCCGCCCGCGTGAGCCTGCCCGCGTGAGCCTGCCGGCGTGAATCTGGCCACGACGTCCGCCGCCGACGCGATCCACGCGTTGTTGCCCCAGACGCAGTGCACCCGCTGCGGATACTCGGGCTGCCGTCCGTACGCCGAAGCCATCGCCGTCGGCGACGCCGACATCAACCGCTGTCCGCCCGGCGGCAGCGCCACCTTGGCGCAGCTTGCGGCGCTGACCGGGCGCCCGTTACGACCGCTCGACCCCGACTGCGGCACCGAGGGACCCGCATCGGTCGCCCACATCGACCCGGAGCGCTGCATCGGCTGCGCGCGCTGCCTGCCCCCCTGCCCGGTGGACGCCATCATCGGCGCGCAGCGCCAGATGCACACGGTGCTGGTGGAACTCTGCACAGGGTGTGAACTCTGCATCGCACCCTGTCCCGTCGATTGCATCACGCTGCTGCCCCGCGAGGCGGCACGCCCCGCGACACCGGAGCCGCGACCGGCGGACAACCTGCGGCGTCACGACGTCCATGTCGCGCGCCAGCGGCGGCGCGAGACGGAACGCCTGGCCCGTCTCGCCGAGCGTAAGGCCCGGGCGGCGTCCCCGGCGGGGGCGCTGCCGGAGGGCACGCCGTGAAGCCCGACGCGCGGCAGGCGATGTTCGAGCGCTTGCGCGCGCGGAACCCGCACCCGACCACCGAACTCGAGTACCGCACCCCGTTCGAGCTGCTGATCGCCGTGATCCTCTCGGCCCAGGCCACGGACCGCAGCGTCAACCTCGCCACGCGCAAGCTCTTCCCGGTCGCAGACACGCCCGCAGCCCTGCTCGCCCTCGGCGAGGAACGGCTGACCGAGCACATCCGCACCATCGGTCTCTACAAGACCAAGGCGAAGAACGTCATCGCGACCTGCCGGTTGCTGCTCGAGCGGCACGATGGTCAGGTGCCGCGCGCTCGCGAGGCGCTCGAGGCCCTGCCCGGTGTCGGTCGCAAGACCGCCAACGTCGTGCTGAACACGGCGTTCGGGGAAGCGACCATGGCGGTCGACACCCACATCTTCCGCGTCGCCAACCGCACGGGCCTCGCGCCCGGACGCACGCCACTCGCCGTCGAGAAAAGACTGCTGCGCGCCGTGCCGGCGGAGTTCCTGCAGGACGCCCACCATTGGCTGATCCTGCACGGCCGCTACGTCTGCAAGGCGCGCAAGCCCGACTGTCCGGCCTGCCCGATCGCCGACCTCTGCGCGTTCAAGCGCAAGACCCGCGCCGAGGATGCTCCATGAGCCTCTTCTTCGGCGATTCGCGCGACCAGCTGCGGCGCGGCTGGTTGGATGCCTGGCGTCGCGGTCGCGACGGCCTGCCGCTCACGGCGCTCGAAACGCAGTTGTTCGAGCTCATCGTCGAGCACCCCGAGTACCACGCCTGGCTCGAACACGGCGAATCCGCGCTGGCCGCGGAATTCACGCCCGAAGGCGGCGTGGGCAATCCCTTCCTGCATCTTTCGATGCATCTCGCCTTGCGCGAACAGGTCGGCACCGACCGGCCGACCGGCATCGCGCGGGTGCATGCCAAGCTCGCCGCACGCCATGGGCGCATGGACGCCGAGCATCGGATGATGGAGGCCTTGGGACGCGCGCTGTGGGACGCGCAGCGCGCCGGCCGCCTGCCCGACGAGAACGCCTACCTCGAGGAGCTGCGCCGGCTGCGTTGAGCGGCCGCAAGACGGCGCCACCGCCGAGCGGTCACTTGCGCGTGGGCGTTACTTGCGCTTGGGCAGGTAGAGATCGGTCAACGTGCCCTCGAAGGCCTCCGCCGACATCGCCACCGACTCCGATAGCGTCGGATGCGGATGGATCGTCAGACCGATGTCCGCCGCATCCGCCCCCATCTCGATCGCGAGCGCGACTTCGCCGATGAGCTCGCCCGCGTTGGTACCGACGAGGCCACCGCCCAGGACGCGATGCGTCACCGGATCGAAGAGCAGCTTGGTGAAGCCCTCGTCGCGACCTTGCGCCAACGAGCGTCCGCTCGCTGCCCACGGGAAGCTGCCCTTCCGGTAGTCGATGCCCTTGGCCTTGGCCTCGGTCTCGGTGAGGCCGACCCAGGCGACTTCCGGATCGGTGTAGGCGACCGACGGGATGACCCGCGCGTCGAACGCGCGCTTCTCGCCGGCGATCACCTCCGCGGCGACCTTGCCTTCGTGCGTCGCCTTGTGGGCGAGCATGGGCTGGCCAACGATGTCGCCGATCGCGAAGATGTGGGGCTGCGCGGTGCGCATCTGCCGATCGACCGCGAGGAATCCGCGCGCATCGACCGTGAGGCCGGCCGCTTCGACGCCGATCGCCGCGCCGTTCGGGCGGCGACCGACCGCCACCAACACGCGATCGTAGAGCTGCGGCTCGGGAGCGCCGGGTCCGTCGAAGCTCACGCGCAGGCCTTCCGGCAAGGCGTCGACGGCCTTCACCTTCACGCCGAGCAGGATCTGTTCGTAGCGCTTGCGCAAGCGCTTCTCGAGCGGCTTGACGAGATCCGGATCGGCGCCCGGCATGAGCTGGTCCATGAGCTCGACCACGCTGACCTTGCTGCCGAGCGCATCGTACACGCAACCCATCTCGAGACCGATGATGCCGCCACCGATCACCAGCAGCCGCTTCGGGATGTCCTGCAGCTCGAGCGCGCCCGTCGAATCCATGACCCGCGGATCCTTCGGGACGAAGGGCAGATGCACGGGCTCGGAGCCGGCGGCGATGATGCAATGATCGAAGCCGATGCGCTGCGTGCCGCCCTCGCCCGTCACCTCGACCACGCGCGGCGCGACGAAGCGGCCGGTGCCGTTGACCACCGTGACTTTTCTTTGACGGGCGAGGCCCGCGAGGCCGCCGGTCAACTTGCCGACCACGCCTGATTTCCAGGCGCGGAGCTTGGGGAGGTCGATCTGCGGCGCGCCGAAGGAGATGCCGTGCGCGGCCATCGAATGCGCCTCATCCACCACGCGCGCCGCGTGCAACAGCGCCTTGGAGGGGATGCAACCGACATTGAGGCACACGCCACCGAGCACCGGCCAGCGCTCGATGAGGGTGACCTCAAGACCGAGGTCGGCGGCACGGAACGCAGCCGTGTAACCGCCGGGGCCTGCGCCGAGCACCAGCAACTTGGCGTGACGGTCCGTTCCCGGCACCGGGCCGGTCTCGATCGACGCGGCGGCAGCGAGCGGCGCGGGTGCCGGAACCGGCGGCGCCGCGACGGGCGCCGGGGCCGCGGAGGCCACGGCCGCAGCCGCCATCGGGGCAGGCGTGGGCGCCGGGATCGGTGCGGGCGTAGGCGCCGGGGCCGCCGAGGCGGACACGGCGATGCGCGCGATCAGGCTACCGGAGGAGACCTTCGCGCCACGCGCGACGGTGATCGATTCGATCGTGCCGGCGACGGGCGACGGCACGTCCATCGTCGCCTTGTCGGTCTCGAGGGTGACGAGCGGCGTGTCGATCTCGACGCTGTCGCCGGCTTGGACCAGCACGTCGATGACCGGCACCTCGCTGAAATTGCCGAGATCGGGGACCTTGATGTCCTGGGTGGCCATGGTGCGCCCTCAGCCCGCGGCCGCCGCGACGAGCGCGTCGGGCTTGGCGAGACAGTCGGCGAGCCAGGTCGTGAACCGCACGCCCGCCGCGCCATCGATCACGCGATGGTCGTACGACAACGACAAGGGCAGCATCAGACGCGGTTGGAACGTGCCGTCGCGCCACACCGGACGCATCACCGAACGCGAGACGCCGAGGATGGCCACCTCAGGCGGGTTGATGATGGGCGTGAAGGCCGTCCCGCCGATGCCGCCGAGGCTCGACACGGTGAAGCAGCCGCCCTGCATGTCCGCGGCGCCGAGCTTGCCGCCGCGCGCGCGCTCAGACAGCGCCGCGAGATCCGCGGCGATCGCATAGATGTCCTTGCGGTCGGCGTCGCGGATCACCGGCACCAGCAGGCCCTGCGGTGTGTCCGCCGCGAACCCGAGGTTGAAGTATTTTTTGAAGACCAGGTTCTGGCCGGACTCGTCCAGCGAGGCGTTGAACCCCGGGAACTGCTGAAGCGCCCGCACGCAGGCCGCGACCACGAATGCGAGCGGCGTGAGCTTCACGCCGCGTTCCGCCGCCTGCGGCTTCAGGGCGTTGCGCAGCGCCTCGAGTTCGGTGATGTCGGCCTCGTCGAACTGCGTGACATGCGGGATGTTGATCCACGACGCCTGCAAGCGCGGCCCGGAGATGCGCTGCACGCGCGTGAGCGGCCGGGTCTCGACCGGACCGAAGGCGGCATGGTCGACCACCGGCAGTTTGGGGAGCGCCGGTGCGGCAGGGGCAAGCGCACCGCTCAGCGCCCGCTTCACCCAGGCCTTGACGTCCTCGTGGCTGATGCGTCCCTTGACGCCGCTGCCCGTCACCCGCGCGAGATCGACGCCGAGTTCGCGCGCGAGACGCCGCACCGAAGGACCGGCGTGGGCGCCCGCAGATCCGCCTGCAGTGATCGGCGCGAGATCCGCACGCGCGACGGGCGCCACGGGCGGCGGCGCGGCGACGGGCGGCGATGCGACCGCGCTGGGCGCAGGCGCCGCGGCGTTCGCGGACGGCGCGGCGGCCGCCGGTGCCGGCGCAGACGCGGCGGCCGCAGCGGCTTCCACCGTCGCGACCAGGTCCCCCGAGTTCACTTTCATGCCGCGGCTGATATGCAGCGCCATGACCTTGCCGGCCTGGGTCGAGGGCACATCCATCGTCGCCTTGTCGGTCTCGAGCGTGGCGATCGGGGTGTCGAGCTCGAGCGTGTCGCCGGGCGCGACCAGCAGTTCGATGACCGCGACATCCTTGAAGCTGCCGAGGTCAGGTACGCGGATTTCCACTTGGGGCACGTTGGGGCCTCAGACGTTCAGGGGGTTGGGCTTGTCGGGATCGATGCCGAGGGAAGCGAGCACGCCCTCGAGGCGCGCGGCGGGCAGCGCGCCTTCGTCGACCAGCGCACGCAAGGTGGCGAGCACGATGAAGCGCCGATCGACCTCGAAGTGGTGCCGCAAGGCCGCGCGCGCATCGGAGCGGCCGTAGCCGTCCGTGCCGAGCACGACGAAACGGCCCGGCACCCACTGGCGCACCTGTTCAGGGACGTTGCGCACGTAGTCGGTGGCGGCGACGAACGGCCCGGCGTGGCGCCCCAGCGTCTGTGCGACGTAGGGGACCCGCGGCGGCGCGGTCGGGTTCAGGAGGTTCCAACGCTCGCAGTCGAGCGCCTCGCGACGCAGCTCGCTGAAGCTGGTCGCCGACAGCACGTCGCAGTGCACACCGTACTCTTCGCGCAAGGTCTCGGCGGCCGCCATGACCTCGCGCAGGATGGTGCCCGAACCGAGCAGCGTGGCACGCGGCGTCTTGGCCGATGCATCCCGGGCAGATGTCTTGGGACCGCTCGCCGCGGGCAACGCGTAGAGCCCCTTGAGGATGCCCTCCTCTGCGCCCGCCGGCAGCGCCGGCATCGCGTAGTTCTCGTTCATCACGGTGATGTAGTAGAAGACGCTCTCGCCCTCGGCGTACATGCGCCGCAGGCCGTCCTGGATGATCACCGCGAGCTCATACGCGAAGGTCGGATCGTAGGCGCGGCAGTTCGGGACCATGGTCGCGAGCAGCTGGCTGTGCCCGTCCTGGTGCTGCAAGCCCTCGCCGGCGAGCGTGGTACGCCCCGCCGTGGCACCGAGCAGGAAACCGCGCGCGCGCTGGTCGCCGGCCGCCCAGATGAAATCACCGACCCGCTGGAACCCGAACATCGAGTAGAAGATGTAGAACGGCACCATCGGCACGCCGTGGTTCGAATAGGCGGTGCCCGCCGCGATCCACGAGCACATGGCGCCCGCTTCGTTGATGCCCTCCTCGAGGATCTGGCCTTTCTTGTCCTCGCGATAGGACATGAGCTGGTCCGCATCCTGCGGGACGTACAACTGGCCGACCGAAGAATAGATGCCGACCTGCCGGAACAGGCCTTCCATGCCGAAGGTGCGCGCCTCGTCGGGGACGATCGGCACGATGTGGCGTCCGATCTGCTTGTCCTTGAGGAGCGTGGTCAACAGGCGCACGAACGCCATGGTGGTGGAGATCTCGCGATCTTCGGTGGACTCGAGCAGCGGCCGGAAGGCCTCGAGCGCAGGCACCGGCAACGGCGTGGCATCCGGGCGGCGCGCCGGGAGGTACCCGCCGAGCGCCTTGCGCCGGCCCCGCATGTACTGCAGTTCCGGGCTGTCATCCGCCGGCCGCGAGAACGGCAGGTGCGCGATCTCCTCGTCGGAGACCGGGATGTTGAAACGGTCGCGGAAGGCGCGCAGGTCGTCGTCCGAGAGCTTCTTCTGCTGGTGCGTGACCATCTGGCCCTCGCCGGCCTTGCCCATGCCGAAGCCTTTCACGGTCTTGGCGAGGATGACGGTCGGTTGCCCGCGATGCGCACTGGCCGCGGCGTAGGCCGCGTAGACCTTGCGGGCGTCATGGCCGCCGCGGTTGAGGCCCCAGAGCTCGTCGTCGGACATGTTGGCGACCATCGCCTTCAGCTCGGGATACTTGCCGAAGAAATGGTCGCGCGTGTAGGCACCGCCCTTGGCCTTGAAGTTCTGGTACTCGCCGTCGACGCATTCTTCCATCACGCGCCGCAGCAGACCAAGGTTGTCCTTGGCGAGTAGCGGATCCCAACGCGAACCCCACAGGACCTTGATGACGTTCCATCCGGCGCCGAGGAACGCGGCCTCGAGCTCCTGGATGATCTTGCCGTTGCCGCGCACCGGCCCGTCGAGCCGCTGCAGGTTGCAGTTGATGACGAACACGAGGTTGTCGAGCTTCTCGCGCACCGGCATGGTGAGCGCGCCCATGGATTCGGGCTCGTCCATCTCGCCGTCGCCGAGGAACGCCCAGATCTTGCGGTCGCTCGCCGGCACGAGACCGCGATGCTCGAGGTAGCGCTGGAAGCGGGCTTGGAAGATCGCCTGCATGGGGCCGAGCCCCATCGACACAGTCGGGAACTGCCAGAAATCCGGCATGAGCCAGGGATGCGGATAGGACGACAAGCCGTCGCCCGCGACTTCCTGGCGGAAATGCCGCAACTGTTCCTCGGTGAGCCGTCCTTCGAGGTACGCGCGGGCGTAGATGCCGGGCGATGCGTGACCCTGGACGAACACCATGTCGCCCGGATGCTGGTCAGTGGCCGCGCGCCAAAAGTGGTTGAACCCCACCTCGTAAAGGATCGCCGCCGACGCGTAGGTCGCGATGTGGCCGCCGTATTCGGAGGACAGGCGGTTGGCCTGCACCACCATCGCCATCGCGTTCCAGCGGATGTAGGCCTCGATGCGGCGCTCGAGCTCGCGGTTGCCCGGATAGGCCGGCTGTTGCCCCGTCGAGATGCTGTTGAGATACGCCGTGTTCGGCCGGAACGGCAGATAGGCCCCGGAACGCCGCGTGTGGTCGATGAGCTGTTCGAGCAGGAAGTGCGCCCGCTCGGGACCGTGCGCCTTGAGCACGGAGTCGATCGAGTCCAACCATTCGCGGGTTTCGCCGGGGTCGAGGTCGCTGTCGTGACTGTTCGTCATGCCGTCCGCCATGCCACGCCCCGCATCCGGGGCTTGTGAAAAACCGTATGTTAACTTGCCCCCGCCCGTCCGGGGTACCGCCCTGCGTGTGGTAGCATGATGTCCCTCACGGAATGGCGCTCACGGCCCGCATGACCGACTTCCTGACCCTGCGCCGCCCCGACGACTGGCACCTGCACCTGCGCGATGGCGCGGCGCTCGCCGCCGTGCTCCCGCACACCGCGAAGCAGTTTGCGCGCGCCATCGTCATGCCCAACCTCAAGCCGCCGGTCACCACCACGGCGCTCGCCGCCGCATACCGCGACCGCATCCTTGCCGCACGTCCGGCAGGCTCGGATTTCCAGCCGCTGATGACGCTCTACCTCACCGACAACACCCCGCCGGACGAGGTCGATCGCGCCGCCGCCAGCGGTTTCGTCGCCGGCTTCAAGATGTACCCCGCGGGGGCGACCACGAACTCGGACTCCGGCGTCACGGATGTCCGGCGCACCGATGCCGTGCTCGCACGCATGGCCGAGCGCGACGTCGTGCTGCAGGTGCACGGCGAGGTCACCCACGAGCACGTGGATGTCTTCGACCGCGAACAGCGTTTCATCGACGACGTGCTCGCGCCGCTGCTCGAGCGCCATCCGCGACTGCGCGTGGTGTTCGAGCACATCACCACACGCGCCGCAGCGGAGTTCGTCCGGGACGCGCGCGAAGCCGTGGCCGCCACGATCACGCCGCAGCACCTGCTGCACAACCGCAACGACCTGTTCCGCGGCGGGATCCGTCCGCATTTCTATTGCTTGCCGGTGCTCAAGACCCAGCAGGACCGGCAGGCGCTCATCGAGGCCGCGACCGGCGGAAACCCGCGCTTTTTCCTGGGCACCGACAGCGCGCCCCATGCGCGCCACACCAAGGAAAGCGAGTGCGGCTGTGCGGGCATGTACTCGGCCCACGCCGCGCTTGAACTGTACGCCGAGGTGTTCGAGGACGCCGGAGCCCTGCACCGCCTCGAAGGGTTCGCGTCGGAATACGGCCCCGATTTCTACCGCTTGCCACGCAACGAGGGCACCGTGACGCTGGCCCGCCGGGAATGGTCGCCTCCGGCCACCTATCCCATGGGCGGCAGAGATGTCGTGGTGCCGATGCGCGCCGGCGGCCAGCTGCGCTGGCAACAGGTCGAGTCGTGAGCGACGTGGCGCCACCGTCGCCGCCACCCTTGGCGCGCCGTTTCCGCGGGTTCCTGCCGGTCGTCGTGGACGTCGAGACCGGCGGTTTGAACGCCGCCCGCGACGCGCTGCTCGAGATCGCGGCCGTGCTCATCGAGATCGGGCCTGACGGCCGCCTGAGCCGCGGCGAGACGCACTCGTACCATGTGAAGCCCTTCGAGGGGTCCAACATCGAGCCGGCGTCCCTCGCGGTCACGGGCATCGACCCGTTCCATCCGTTGCGTCCGGCCATCGACGAAAAAGACGCGCTGACCCGCATCTTCAAGGAGGTGCGGGAAGCCGTGAAACGGCATGGCTGCAAGCGCGCCATCCTCGTCGGGCACAACGCCTCGTTCGATCTCGGCTTCCTCAACGCCGCTGTGACCCGCGCGGACATCAAACGCAACCCGTTCCATCCGTTCTCTAGCTTCGACACCGTCACCCTCGCAGGCGCAGCGCTCGGCCAGACGGTGCTCGCCAAGGCGACGATGGCGAGCGGCGTGGAGTGGGACTCGCAAGCGGCCCATGCGGCGGCCTACGACGCGGAGCGCACCGCGGACATCTTCTGCAAGGTCTGCAATTTCTGTCTGCCGAGCTACCTCGAGGCCGATGCCAAGGCACGCGAACTCGGCTGGCATGACGATGTCCCGGCCACGAACGGTCTCGACCCCACCTCGCCCGTCGCGGACGAGAACATCCCCTGACGCGACAGCGGGCGCGTAGCGCCCCCGGCCGGGGCTGCGGCGTCTGCCGTGACGCCGCCCGGCGGTCTCAGGTCGCGCCGGCCTCGTCGAGCGCGGCCTTCAGTTCGCCGCTGTGGTACATCTCGAGCGCGATGTCGCAGCCGCCCAGCAGCTCGCCCTTCACATAGAGCTGGGGATAGGTCGGCCAGTTGGACCAGCGCTTGAGGCCTTCGCGCATCTCCGGGTCTTCGAGGATGTTGACGTGCTGGAAGCGCGCGCCACACGCGCGGAGTGCGCCGACGGTCTGGGCCGAGAAGCCGCACTGCGGGAAATCCGGCGTGCCCTTCATGAAGAGCACGACCGGCGCTGCGGCGAGCTGGTCCTTGATGCGTTGTTCGATGCTCATGACGAAGGTCTCCTGGGTGGTCAGATGCGGCGCGCGCGGCGCCGCTGCTCGAGCGAGCCAAGCAAGGCCCACTGCTGCTCCGGGGTCATGCGGATCCAGCCGGCGATCTCGTCGCGGGTGCGCAGGCACCCGGAGCAATGACCGCTGGCATCCAGCGCGCAGACGCTGATGCACGGCGACATCGGTCGCGCGCGCGCCGTCTCCAGCGAAACTGTCCGATCCAGTCCGTCCATGACACCGACCGCAAGTGGGATGCGTTGAATTATGCGGGGTCGACCCGTATTCTTCAAACCCGGTCGAATCCCCCACCGTGGAGTCCAAAATGAAGAATCCCCTCGACAGCGTCGGCACCACCGTCGCGCTGGGCGTCGTCTTTTCCGTCATCGTGATGCTGCTGCCGATGACGCCAGGCGGCGATTTTTCGCACCTGAGCCTCAGCCGCTGGCTGCACATCGTCACCGGCATCTTCTGGATCGGCCTGCTGTACTACTTCAATGTCGCGCAGATCCCTGCGCTCGCCGCCGCCAATGCCGACAAGGGCGGCCCGGGCGGCGCCGGCATCGTCAAGTACGTCGCCCCGCGCGCGCTGCTGTGGTTCCGTTGGGCGGCGCTCGCCACCTGGCTGACCGGCGCCTGGCTGCTCGGCACCCGCTTCATGGACGCGTTCCTGCTGCGCGAAGGCAGCGTGGTCATCGGCATCGGCGTCTGGCTCGGCACCATCATGCTGTTCAACGTGTGGGCGCTGATCTGGCCGAACCAGAAGAAGGTCATCGGCCTCGTGCCCGCCACCGACGAGGAGAAGGCCAAGGCGCGACGCACCGCCACCCTCACCTCGCGCGTGAACTTCCTGCTGTCGTTCCCCATGCTGCTCTGCATGGGCGGCTCGTCGCACGGCCTGCCGTTCTGACGCCAGCCTGAGCGCCACCGGCCAGGCCGATCTTCATCCGATCGCTCTTGGCCGCACTCATCAAGGCATCGCGGCGCGCGGTCCCGGATAACGGATCGCGCGCCGCGCATCTCCCGCCGCAGCGCAGCTTGCGTCCGGCGCACCCTCCACCAGATACCAGTCGTCGTCGCTGCTGCGGCCGACGAGCGGGCGCGGGGTCGGCGGCTCGTTCATGGGGTCGTCGTTCTCCGGCATCGTCCCGCAGCGGACAAGCGACCAAAGTGGCAGAGAAAAGCGGCAGCGACTAGCGCGACAACCGCCAGCGCTTGTGGGACCAGGGCCAGTCGGCCGGCGCGTCGTGGATCTGCCGCTCCACGCGCCTCGCGAACCGCTCGGTGATGCCGGGGACGTCGGTGTCGCCGGGTGCCCAGAGCGGCTCGAACCGCGTCTCGTAGCGCCCGCGGCCCGTACGGCGGATCGCGACGAAGAACACCGGATAGCCGAGCGTCTGCGCGATCACTTCGGGACCCATGAAGAACGCCGTATCGCGGTTGAGGAAGGTGGTCCAATGACGCCGTTCGCTCGCCACCGGCTCCTGGTCGGCCACCAGCGCGATCACGCGCGGCTGGCGACGATGCGCGATGAGGTCGCGCATCACCCTGCCCGACTCGACCATGCGCGCCCCGAACCGGCTTCGCAGCGCACGCATCTCGCGGTCGGCCCACGGGTCGGTCAGGGTCTTGTAGGCGGCATCCACCGGGTGGCCAAGCTCCGCCGAGAGCGCGAGCAGGACCCACTCCCAGTTGCATTGGTGCGCCGCGACGAGCACCACCGGCGTCCCCGCCACGAGCGGCGCGCGCAGCAGGTCTATATCTTTGAGGATCATCCGCTCCCGCAGCTCGTCCCGCCCGATGGCCGCCGACTTGACGATCTCGACCATCACATCGCCGTAACCCCGGTAATAATTCCGGGCGAGCGCCTTCAGCCCCGCCTCGTCGAGCTCGGGGAAAGCCCGCGACAGGTTCTCGCGCACCACCTTGGGCCGGTACGGGACGACATGGGTCGCGAGGAAGGCGAAGGTACGGCCGAGCGCGTGCAGCACCGGCAACGGCAACGCGGCGAGCGCGCGCACCCACCACGCCGGACGCAAGTCGCCGGAAGACGCCTCTGTGGGCGATGCCTCGTCACTGCGGGGTCCTGTACGACCGGCGTTCATGCGCCGGCGATGGTACGCGCTGGCCGCAGGCCGCTCAAATGTCGCGGCAGCCCCGCGGTCGTCGTACGAGGCCGCCGCATGACGCCGACGCCGCGTACAATGGCGCGATGAGCACGCTCTACCTCGTCCGCCACGGCCAAGCGTCCTTCGGTCAGCCCGACTACGACCTGCTCTCCCCGCTCGGCGAGCGGCAGGTGGGTCTGCTGCGCGATCATCTGCACGGGGTCGCCGAGGCGCCTCACGCCCTCTACAGCGGCTTGCTGCGCCGGCAGCGGGACACGGCGCGGATACTGGCCGAGCCCTCCGGGACGACGGTCACCGAACTGGAAGGGCTGAACGAATACTCTGCCGGTTCCCTGATCCGTGCCCATGCCGCAGCGACCGGCGCCTCGCTGCCCGAACCGGGCAGCGGCACGCGCATCGACCCGCGCGCCTTCCAACGGCGCCTCGAGGAGGTCGGCATGCTGTGGGCGGAAGGCAAGCTGCAGGCGCCCGGGGTCGAGCCCTGGCAGGCGTTCAGCGACCGCGTCGCCGCCGCGATCGCCGAGGTGATGGCCCGGGAGGGCCGTGCCCGGCGGGTGGTCGTCAGCACCTCGGCAGGCGTCGTGGGGGCGGCCGTCGGACACTTGCTGGGCCTGCCGCCGCGCGAGGCCATCAAGCTCTCGTGGTCGGTGCACAATTCCTCGGTGACGCGCATCCAGTACGACAGCGCACGCACCAGCCTGCTGTCGTTCAATGCGGTGCCGCACCTGGAGCACCCCGAGCGCCGCTCGCTGCTGACCTTCCGCTGAGATCGGGGCGCCGCTAGGCCGCCGCACCGACCCCCTCGAGCCGGTCCTCGATGTCGGCGTGGAGGCTCTGCAGTGTCGCGAGCGTCGCGTCGTCGGCTTTCCACATCCCTCGACCATGCGCCTCGATCAGCCGGCCCACCGCGTTGCGCGCCGCTTCGGGATTGGCGGCCTCCAGACGGCGACGCACACCCTCATCGAGCACGAACGTGCGCGCCGCATCCTCGAACACCCAGCCGTCGAGCGAGCCGAGCGCGCCCCAACCGACCATGTGCGTGAACCGGTTGCCGATCTCCGCCGCACCGCTGTGGCCATGCGCCAGCATCGATTCGAACCACTTGGGGTTCAGGATCTTGGCGCGCGCCTCGATGCGCAGCAGCTCCGCCGCGCCGTTCACCCGCGGCTCACCGCCGCTCGACTCCGCGTAGCTGAGGTCGACGACACCGCCACGCGCGCGTGACGCCGCGACCTGCATCGCGCCGCTGTGGCCGTAGTAGTGGCTCATGTCGGTGAGACCGTACTCGACGGAGTCGATGGCCTGGAACACATGATCCACGGTGCCGAGCAATCCGCGCAGGACCTCGGGCGCAGCCTTGCCCGCGCGCTTGCCGCCTGCCGTGAAGGCATTGCGCCGCTGGTACATCTCGGCGAGCTGCCCATGCTCTTCCCACTGCGTCTCTTCGATGAGCTCATCGACGCCCGTGCCGTAGAGCCCGGAGGCTTGCGTGAAGATGCGCGCCGTCGCCTCCTCCTCGCTGCGGCCCGCCGCTCGCAGCGCATCGCTGTTCGCGCGGATGAAGTTCGATGTCGGCGGCTCGTCGGCGAGCGCAGCGCGGCGGAACAGGTCATCGAGCAGGTCGAGGCTCATCTGGAAGGTGTCGCGGAACACCGCCGACACATCGAGCAGCACATCGATGCGCGGGCGACCGAGCTGCTCGAGGGGCAACAGGGTGTAGCGGAAGATCTTGCCCTGACCGTCGCGCTCCGGCTCGGCGCCCACGAGCGCGAGCACCACGCCCAAGCCCTCGCCTTCGCTCTTGATGGTGTCCATGGCCCACAGCGCCTGCGCCACGGTGCGCGGCAATGCGCCATGCGCGGCCTGGTGCCGCTCCAGCAGCACCGCTGCCATGCGGCGACCCCGCTCCAAGGCGATATCGGTGGGCAGCCGCCACGGATCGATGCCATGGATGTTGCGTCCGCTCGGCAGCGCGGCCGCACCGGCGCGCACAGGATCGGCGCCGTACGCGGGCCGGATATAGCCGCCCGCCAGCGCGTGGACCACCGCATCGAGCTCCTCGGTGCAGCGCGCCATGCCGTTCAGTACGCCGCGCCCTTCGCCGATGTAGTGCGCGAGGTCGGCGGGAGGGGGCATCGCCACCGTCTCGCCCCAGACCCGGGCAGCATCCTCGCGCCCGAACACGCAGCGCTCGAGCAACGCGTCGCGCAACGCGCGCTGCAGGTCCGCTGCGACCCCGGTCCGCGCCATCGCGGCGCCCAGCCCCGGCAGGCCCCGCCGCGGGACCTCCAGCGTCGCCTCGACGAGCGCCCTCGCCCGTTGACGGTCCGGCGCCGCGCCGAACACATGTTGACCATCGACGATCAGACGTTGCTCGATCTCCGACAACCAAGCGCCCACGCGCGCGCGATAGCTCGCCGCATCCTCGTCGGGCCCTCGTACGAGCTCGGGCAACGCGCCCTCGAGTTCGTCGGTCGGGTCTTCAAGCCGTGTCTGCGCCTGTGCGAGCTGCTTGTAGAGGCCTGCGCGCGCGTAGGGCGGGATCGCGTGGCTGATCACGGTCGCGTAACCGCGCCGACGCGCCACGGCCGCCTCGGCCGGGTTGTTGAGCGGATAGAGATACAGATGTGGCACGCCACCTAGCAGACGGTCGGGCCAGCATTCGCCGGTGAGCGCGGTCTGCAGCCCCGGCATCCATTCCGCGGTGCCGTGCATGCCGACATGGATGATCGCGTCGGCCTCGAAGCCATGCCGCAACCAGGCATAGAACGCCGCGAACTGGTGGTGCGGCGTGAAGGTCTTCTCGAACAGCAGCCGCATCGGATCGCCCGGCACGCCCATCGGCGGCTGCAGACCGATCACGACATTGCCGAACTCCAGCGCGTCGAGCCGGATGGCGTCGCGCCCGGCGGCCGCGATGTCACCGGGCGCCTGCCCCCAGAAGCGCTCGATGCGATCGGCAGCGCCGCCAGCGAGCCAGCGCCGGAACTCCGCGACGCTGACGTGGCGCCCGACCTCGCCCCGTCCGAGCGCCGCGACGCGTTCGGTGAACTCGGCGCCCTCGAGCGGCGCCCGTCCGATCGCGTAGCCCTCGCTGCGCAAGCGCTTCAGGAGCGCCGTGACGGAAGCTGGCACGTCGAGCAATGCGGCCGTGCCCGCCTTGCCGAGCCCCGGCGGGAAGTTGTAGAGGACGATCGCCACGCGCTTCTCGGCCGCTTTCTTGTGCCGCAACCTGACCCAACCCTCCACCTGATCGAGCGCCCGCTCGAGGCGATCGGCGACCGTGGTGAGTTCGCCGTCGCGGATCGCACCCAGGGCGACCGCGCTCGCGGCGCCATCCATCTCCGGCAGGTCGTACATCACCACCGATTGCATGGCATGGGCGCCGCGCTCCCGCCACTCGTGCTCGTCCTGCATCAACAACGGCTGCGCGACGAGGTAAGGCACGTCCAGCTTGCCGAGCAGGTCGGCGGCGGTCTCGTGGTAGTGCCCGGGCTTCGTGGAGGACGCCGGACCGCCGACGATCGAGAAGCCCATGGTCGACACGAACGCATCGATCGGCAGGTCGGCGAGCCACTCTCGCACCGCGACGTGGGCCTCGATGCCCGACACGAACACCGGCAGCACGGCCATGCCGCGCGCCTCGATACCGCCCGTGAGCTCGCGCAGATAAGCCAGGCGCTGGATGACATGCTTGCGCATGCCGAGCACGGCGACGAGCGGTTGACCCTTGCGATATCGCCCCTGCTTGGTCGCCCACTTGAGGTAGGCCTCGCAATCCTCGAACAACTGGCCGCTGACCGGGTCGAAGCAGCCCATGGTCGGGATCACTGCGACCGGCGCCACCTCGAGACCCGCCTGACCGCAGGTGTCGCGCAGGATGAGCTTCACCATCTGCGTGATGTTCGCGGCGTCCGGCTGGTTCCAGTAGAGGTTCACGCCGAGCCAAGTGCGGAAGCCCGCCAGCTTCTTCGGGATCAGCGGCAGCATCTTCGCCGCGACCTTCACGAGCTTGGTGTAGGCGTAGAGCGCATCCTCGTCGCGGCCCCGCGTGATGAGCCGCATCAGCAGCTTGACGGCCTTCGGCGCCTCGCCCTTCTTCTCCTTGAAGCGGTGCTCGCCGACCTTCGTCAGGGCCATCACCTCCGGCATGCTCTCGTAGGCGAACACGGCGGCGGCGCGCGACCCGGCCAGTTGTGCAGCGAGCCAGTCGGCCTGCGGTCGCATGTTGATGAGGCTGATGAAGACGACGTCCGAGTCGGCCAAGTCCCGGGCCAGCGCCGGGTCGGCGGCATCCACATGGGCGTCGTGATAGCGGCGGATCCGGACCTCGGCGCCCTCGTGCGCCAACCGCCGCTCGACCTCCGCCCAGGCCCCGGCGTTGAAGCGCTCGATGCCGACCACGAAGGTGAGCGTCGCCATATCTACCTCGGAGGACACCGTGAGGTGTATAGTCTGGTTGACACTATGGTACGCAGCCTGGATGCGATACCGCAAACCGGCCGCTCCGCGCACGGGAATTGCCACGGGGACGGTGAGGACGGAGTTCTTTGGCGACCACAGTCCAGTTCCCCTTCGCCGCACTCGTCGGCCAGGAAGACCTCAAACTCGCCCTGCTGCTGGCCGTCGTCGATCCGTCGATCGGCGGCGTCCTGGTGACCGGTCACCGCGGCACCGCCAAGAGCACGGCCGTGCGCGCCTTGGCCGACCTGTTGCCACCCATGGACGCGGTCGACGGCTGCCCCTACCACTGCGACCCGACGGCGCCTGCCGGTGCCTGCCCGCATTGCGGCGGATCCGCCCGCAGCCGCCCCGGCGGCGGCACCTCGTCTCGCCGCAAAAGCCCGACCCGCCCGGTCGTACGACGGCCGGTGCCGGTGGTCGACCTGCCGCTCGGGGCCACGGAAGACCGCGTCGTCGGGTCCATCGACCTTGAGCGCGCACTGGTCGAGGGCGTGCAGGCGTTCGCACCGGGACTGCTCGCCGCGGCGCACCGCGGCTTCCTCTACATCGACGAGGTGAACCTCCTCGAGGACCATCTGGTCGACGTGCTGCTCGATGTCGCCGCGAGCGGCGTGAACGTGGTCGAGCGCGAAGGGCTCTCCATCCGGCACCCGGCGCGCTTCGTCCTCGTCGGCTCAGGCAACCCCGAAGAAGGCGATCTGCGTCCGCAGTTGCTCGACCGGTTCGGCCTGCATGCCCGGATCCGCACCTTGCACGACATCGGGCAGCGCATCGAGATCGTGCGCCGGCGCCTCGCCTTCGAGGATGACCCGCAGGGCTTCGCCAAACGCCATGCGCGCGCCCAGTCCGCGCTGCGCGCGACCCTCGCCTCGGCCATCGCCCGACGGCCGACGGTCACGCTCACGGACGAGGCGCTCGCGCTCGCGGCCTCGCTCTGCGACAAGCTCGCGATCGACGGCCATCGGGGCGAACTCGCCTTGAGCCGCGCCGCCGTCGCGCTCGCCGCATACGAGCAAGCACCGTCAGCGACCCGTGATCATGTCGCAAAGGTGGCACCGCTCGCCCTCGCCCACCGCCTGCGCAAGGACCCGCTCGAGCCGGCGGCGGATGACGAGCGCGTCAAGCGCATCCTCGCCGAAGCGCTCGGCTGAACCTGCGATGCCGCGGCCGCGCGCGCCTCGTCCCGCATGAACCTGCACCGGCTGCCGCTGCCGGGCCTCGTCGCGCTCGACACGCCGCGCCTCGCCTTGATGATGCTGGCGGTGGATCCTGCGCTTCGCGGCGTGGCCTTCGCGGGCGCCGCAGGCAGCGGCAAGAGCGCGCTGCTGCAGGGCCTCGGCGCGCTGCTGCCGGACCTCCCCTTCGAGATGCTGCCGCTCGGCAGCGACGATGAAGCGCTGCTCGGCGGTCTCGACCTCGAGGCCACGCTGCAGCGCGGCACCCGCGTCGTCCGTCCCGGCCTGCTGGCGCGCGCCCATGAGGGCGTGCTCGCCGCAGAGGATTGCAACCTGTTGCCGGAGGCGACCGCCAACCTCTTGATGGCGACGCTCGACAGCGGCGAACTGCATGTCGAGCGCGAGGGACTCAGCTTGCGGAGCCCGTGTCGGCTGCGCCTCGTCGCCACCTTCGATCCCGCCGAAGGCCCGCCCCGCGCGCACCTGCTCGATCGGATCGGTCTCGTCGTGCCGTTGCCGGCGGTCGGCCAGGCCGCGGCACGCGCCGAGATCGTGCGCCGGCACCTCGCGCCTGCCCGTGATCTTTGGGAAGAAGACCTGCAATTGCTGCGCGACCTCGCCGCGACCGCGCGCGCAGCGTTGCCCGCGATACGGCTGACGCCCGCCCAATCCAAGGAACTCGCCGCAGCCGCCGACGCCTTCGGCGTGCAAGGGCATCGCGCCGACCTGTTCGCACACCGCGCCGCCCGGGCGAGCGCGGCGCTTGCGCTGCGCGACCGGATCGAGCGCGAGGATCTCGAGTTGGCCGTACGCCTGGTGTTGGCGCCACGTGCGACGCGGCAGCCTGCCCCCACGCCCGCCGACGCCGAAGCGCCCGCCGCGCCACCCACAGGCCCCGAGCCGCAGGACACCACCGCGCCCGACCCGGACGACGCGACGCGATCCGATGCCCCGCCCACCGAGGGCGAACTCACGCTCGATGACGAGGTGCTCGCCGCCATCGCCACGGAACTGCCGGACCTCATGGCGACCTTGCCGTTCCGCGCCGTGCGTGGTGGCCGCTCAGGATCCCGCGGCAGCACCGACGGCACCCGTGGCCGCCATGTCCGCAGCGATCCCGGACTGCCGCGCGAAGGCCGTCTCGATGTCATCGCCACGCTGCGCGCGGCCGCGCGCTGGCAGCGGATCCGGCCGCGCGGCGCGGGACGCGTGGCGATCCGCGCCGAGGACCTGCGGATCAAGCGGTTCCGCGACAAGGCGGGCGCCCTCTTCGTGTTCGCGGTCGATGCGAGCGGCAGCATGGCGCTCAACCGCATGCGCCAAGCCAAAGGCGCGGTGCATGCCTTGCTCGAACGCGCCTATGTGAACCGCGACCGCGTGGCGCTGCTGTCGTTCCGTGGCCAGGGCGCAGACCTTCTGCTGCCGCCCACCGGCAGCGTGGAACTGCTGCGGCGCGCCGTCGACCAGATCCCGACCGGCGGCGGAACACCGCTCGCCGCAGCGCTGCTCGCGGCGCTCGAGGTGGCTTCCCAGGCGCGCCGACGCGGCCTGCGAAACGTGGTGCTGGTGCTGCTCACGGATGCGCGCGCGAACATCGGCATCCACGCCGACCGGGCAGGCGTCGAGGACGAACTGCAGGCGCTCGCCCTGCAGGCCGGCGCCTCGGGCCTGCGCAGCGTCGTGATCGACACGCAGCGCAACTTCCTGAGCCAAGGCGCCGCCAAGAACCTGGCCGCCTGGTTGGGTGGCGAGTATCTTTACTTGCCCGGCGCGAGCGCCGCCGCGATCGCGGCGGCGGCGCAATCCGCCGCCTGACCCCGGCCGCTCAGCTGCGGCCCGACTCCCGGTACAACGCACCGGTGCGCGTGGCGAGGAAAGCCTCGAGCGGGATGTCCTCCTGCTTCAGGAAGCCCTGCTGCGGCAGCAGGCCGTCCCGCACCATCTCGATCACCGCGACCACGGACGCCGACGTGGTCCAGGCGATCGCCGTTCGCGACTGGCCACCGATGACGCGTGGGTAGTAGGCGCGCACGAACTCCTTGCGCTTGAGCTGGCCCGCGGTCTGCCCCTCGGCGGCGGCGTGGACGTAGACCACGTCGGCATCGACCGGCGGCTTGGCGTTGGCGAGGATCTGACCGGCGAGGTCGCGCCGCTCGCGCATCAGGAGTTCGTGGAAGAAGAAGTTCATGAGGTCCACGTGTCCCGGGTACCGCATGGTCTTGTAGTCGAGGTTCGCCACGCGGCCCTTGTAGGTCTCGCACATCGTGCCAAGGCCACCGGAGGTGGTGAAGGCCTCGAGCTTCACGCCGTCGATGTAGATCGTCTCGATCCACTCCATCGCCGAGACCGTCTTGTGCACGCCCTCCTCGATGACCTCGCAATCGTTGAGGTATTCGTTGACGACACCCTCGGCGGACCAATTGAAGGCATACCCGAGGAGTCCGGTCGGGTTCTGCGGCAGCGCGCCGACCCGCAGCCGGATCGAACGCACGCTGTCGAACTGCGAGGCGAGGTGCGCACCGACGATGCCGATGAAGCCCGGCGCGAGGCCGCACTGCGGCGCCATCAGGCTGCGCGAGTCGGTGGCGAGCCCACGGATGTGCTGCGTGGTCGGCACGTCCTCGGTCAGGTCGAAATAATGCAGGCCGAGCCCGTGCGCGACGCTCGAGACGCCCTTGTTGAGCGCGTACGGCAGGCAGGACAGCACCGCATCGTGGCCCGCGAGCGCCGCGCGGAGCGCCGCGGGGTCCGCGACCTCGAGCGGCCGCACCGCGAAGGGCGCCATGACACCTGCACGGTTGTCGAAGGCCGTCACCGCGAAACCCGCGCCGTCGAGGAGCTCCGCCGCCAAGTGCCCCACCTTGCCGAGGCCCAGCACCGCCACTTTCGAGATCGTCATATCAAGACCGCTCCTTTGAGGTTGCCGGTAGCGTTCAGATGTCGAAGTTCACGCCCTGCGCCAACGGCAGGCTGCGCGAATAGTTGATCGAATTGGTCTGGCGCCGCATGTACGCGCGCCACGAGTCCGAGCCGCTTTCGCGACCACCTCCCGTCTCTTTCTCGCCGCCGAAGGCACCGCCGATCTCGGCGCCCGAGGGCCCCATGTTCACGTTGGCGATGCCGCAGTCCGAGCCGACCGCCGACAGGAAAGTCTCGGCCTCGCGAAGGTCGGTGGTGAAGATGCAGGAGGACAGGCCTTGCGGCACGTCGTTCTGCAGCGCGATCGCCTCCTCGAGGGTGTCCCAGGCAAGCACATAGAGGATCGGCGCGAAGGTCTCCTCGCGCATGCCCGCGGTCTGCGCCGGCATCTCGACGATGGCAGGCTCCACATAGACGCCGCCCGCCGGCACGCCGGTCGAGACGGCGCGGCCGCCGTGCACCACCCCGCCCTCGGCGCGGGCACGCTCGAGCGCCCCCATCATCCGCTCGCGCGAACCGCCATCGATGAGCGGACCGACCAGCGTCCCTGGCGCACGGGGATCGCCGATGGGCAAGGTCCCGTAGGCCCTGCGCACCCGCGCCACGAGGTCGTCACGGATCGAGCGGTGCACGAGCAGGCGCCGCAGCGTGGTGCAGCGCTGACCGGCCGTGCCCACCGCGGAGAACACGATCGCCCGCACCGCCATGTCGAGGTCGGCCGAGGGCGCGACGATCATGGCGTTGTTGCCGCCGAGTTCGAGGATGCTGCGCCCGAAGCGCGCTGCGACCTTGGGCCCGACGATCGCGCCCATGCGCGTGGAGCCGGTCGCCGAGACGATGGGCACCGCGGGCGAGGTGGCGAGCGCATCGCCCAGCTCCGCGCCGCCGATCACGCACTGCACGAGCCCCGGAGGCGCGTCGCCGCCGAACCGCGCAAGGGCGCGCTCGAAGATCTTCATCGACGCGAGCGCCGTGAGCGGCGTCTTCTCGGAGGGCTTCCAGATCACGCTGTCGCCGCAGACGAGCGCCAGCGTCGCGTTCCACGCCCATACCGCGACCGGGAAGTTGAACGCGGAGATCACCGCGCAGGGCCCCATGGGGTGCCAGGTCTCCATCATGCGGTGACCGGGGCGCTCCGAGGCGATGGTCAAGCCATAGAGCTGGCGCGAGAGACCGACCGCAAAGTCGCAGATGTCGATCATCTCCTGAACTTCGCCCAGGCCCTCGGTCGCGATCTTGCCGGCCTCGGCGGTGACGAGCGCCGCGAGCGCCGCCTTCTCGGCCCGCAGCTCCTCGCCGAACAGGCGGACCAGCTCGCCGCGCCGCGGTGCCGGGACGGCGCGCCAGGCGAGGAACGCCGCCTGCGAGCGCGCGATGACAGCGGGCATGTCAGCGAGCGGCGTGACGGGTGCGCGACCGAGTTCGGCGCCATCGATGGGTGAACGGACGATGATCTCCATGGCAGTCGTGATCCTCAGCGTATCAGGCGTGAAAGGGGTGATCGGCGATCGCGCCGGCCGCGCGCGCGGCGGCCAGCACGCGTTCGGCCTGCAGCAGGTGCGGTCGGTCGACGAGCTTGCCGTCGAGGCGCAGCGCACCCGCCGCGGACGCCGCAGCGAACGCGGCGCAGACCTGCGCGGCGTGCGCGACCTCCTCCGCGGTGGGCGTGAACGCCGCATTGATCGCGGGGAGCTGCGACGGGTGGATGGCGAGTTTACCGACGAAGCCCGCGCGGCGCGACGCACGCGCACGATGTCCGACCGCCTCGGCATCGCGGATCTCGGTGTCGACGGTATCGACGGCGGGCAGGCCTGCCGCCGAGGCTGCGTACTGGCAAAGCGCGCTGGCCAACCGGTACGGCGCTTCGTACTCGCCTGCGGCGTCGCGGTTGCCGAGCGCACCGAGTTCAGTGGCGAGGTCCTCGGCGCCCCAAGTGAACGCCGACACACGCGCGGGGACGCAGACGAAGCTGCCCATCGAAAGCAGCGCACCAGCCGTCTCGGTGACCATCGGCATGACCCGGGTGCTGCCCAAGGCGAGACCGTGCTGCGCCTCGAGCGCCTCGAGCCAATGATCAAGGCGGTGCAGGTCGTCGCCGCGCCGGGCCTTGGGCAGGATCACGCCATCAGGACGCCCGGGCAGGACGGCCACGAGATCCATCATCGCGTCGGCGGACTGGACGGGGTTGATGCGCACCCATAGCGGCACGCGGCGCGCGCCCTCGGCGCCGACGCCGGTCGCACGCGGCCGAGCGGCAAGGTGCGCGACGATGGCGGCCCGCGCCGCAGGACGCCGCTCCGGCATCACGGCGTCCTCGAGGTCGAGGATCACGGCATCGGCGCCACTCGCCTCCGCCTTGACGAACCGGTCCGGGCGGTCGCCCGGCACGAACAACATCGAACGCATGGACGGACCCCTGCACGCGCGCCCGTGGGGGGCCGCTTTTTCGGCGGGGATGATACACCCGCCGTCGTCCCCTCAGCAGCGCGGCGCGTCCCAGGCGCGGGCGCCGGGCGCGGGCCGCACCTCGAGCGCTAAAGTTCGGTCGACGCCCGCACCGCGCAGGTGGCGTTCGGCCGCCTCACGGACCGGGCGGCATCGCGCGCGCGGCAGCACAGCCACCACACAGCCGCCGAAACCGCCGCCCGTCATGCGAGCCCCGCCCTCGTCGCCGATCGCGGCATCCAGCGCCGCGACCAAGGCGTCCACCGCCGGATGGCTGACCTCGAAGTCATCGCGCAGCGAGGCATGCGAGGCACGCAACGCCGAACCCGCCGTGGCAAGATCGCCGGCGCGCAGGGCCGTCGCGAACGCCTGCACCCGCGCATTCTCGGTGACCACGTGCCGCGCCCGCCGGTAGGCCGTCGCGTCGAGCCCGGCAGGGGCCGCGGCCACCGCATCGCCTGCGAGGTCGCGCAGCGCTGCGACGCCGAAGAAACGTGCCGCCCGCTCGCACTCCGCACGTCGCGCGTTGTAGGCGCCGTCCGCGAGTTCCCGGCTGACCCCCGAATGGACGACGAGCACGGCGGCCTGCTCCGGGACGGCGACCTCGTCCCACGAAAGGGACCGGCAATCTATGAGCAGCGCCGCGCCCTCCCGCGCGGCCGCCGCCGCCAGCGGATCCATGATGCCGCAGGCGCAGCCCACGAACAGGTTCTCCGCGCGCTGCGCCATGCGCGCGACGGACACGGCCCCCGGATCGACGCCGACGATGCGGGAAAACGCGGTCGCAAGGGCGACGCCGAAGGAAGCCGATGACGACAGACCCGCGCCGCGCGGCAGGTCGCCGCCCACGGCGATATCGAGCCCCGGCAACGCGGATCCGGCATCGCGCCACGCCGCGACCATGCCCCGCGGATGGTTGGCCCAATGCCCTTGCTGCAGCGCGGCGGCTGGGGCATCGAGCGGGAACGCGTCAGCGGCCGGCTCCCCAGTCCCCGTGACGAGGTCGAGGGCCCGCAGTTCGATGCGTCGGTCGGGACGCCGCGCGACGGCCACCAGCGTCCCCTGCTCGAGAGCGCAGGGCAGTACGAACCCGTCGTTGTAGTCGGTGTGCTCACCGATGAGATTGACGCGGCCCGGCGCGAACGCCAGCACCTCGGGCGGCCGTCCGAACGCAGCGCGGAATCCCGCGGCTACCCGCGACTGCAGCGCCGACACGGCGTCCGGCACGCCGCTCACGTCGCGGCCACGGCCCGCAGCCGCGCGGCGGCGTCTTCGGGAGTCAGGTCGCGTTGCGGCTCGGCGAGCATCTCGTAGCCGACCATGAACTTGCGCACGGTCGCCGAGCGCAGCAGCGGCGGGTAGAAATGGGCATGCAACTGCCAATGCGACGCGTCGCCCGGTCCGTAGGGCGCACCATGCCACCCCATCGAGTACGGGAAACTGCAGCCGAAGAGCGCATCGTAGGTCCGTGTGAGCCGGCTGAGCATGCGTGCGAGGTCGTCGCGCATCGACGGGTCGAGCGCCTCGAGACGCGGCACCGCCACGCGCGGCATCAAGAGCGTCTCGAAGGGCCATGCCGCCCACCAAGGCACGACGGCGAGCCATCCGTCGCTCTCGAGCACCACCCGCGGGCCACCGGCTTCGCGCCCCGCGAGTTCGAGCAGCAACGGAACGCCGTGACGCGCGTGATGGTCGCGCTGGTGCCGGTCCTCCAGCTCCGCTTCCTCGGGCAGGTGCTCGCTGGCCCAGATCTGGCCGTGCGGATGCGGGTTCGAGCAGCCCATGATCGCGCCTTTGTTCTCGAACACCTGGACCCAGGCATGGCGCGCGCCGAGCTCCGAAGATTGCGCCGCCCAGCAGTCCACCACCTCGCGCAAGGCTTCCGGCGCGAGGTGCGCGAGCGTGCGCGAATGGTCGTGCGACCAGCAGATGACGCGGCACTCGCCGCGCACCGCCTGGGCGGTGAAGAGCGGATCGGGACCGGCGCCGGGCGCATCCACGGCCGTCCCCGACGGTGCGAGCGGCAGGTCCTGCAGCGCCGGAAAGTCGTTCGGGAAGACGAACGGTCCGCGGTAATCGGGGTTGACCTTGCCGCCGGCGCGCGTGGCGCCGGGACAGAGGAAGCAGGACGGATCGTGCGACAGACCCGCCGCCGCGGACGTCTCCTCGACCTGCCCGAGCCAAGGACGCTGCGTACGGTGCGGCGACACCAGCACCCACCGCCCGGTGAGCGGATTGCGGCGACGATGCTGGGCGGACGGCGCGGAAGGCTTCACGCGGCGTCCCCGCGCAGGCCGGCGAAGCCGATCCACTGCGCGCGCCGCCCCGACAGCCGGTTGCAAGCGAGCGCGGCAGCCACGGACGATGCCAGCACGACCACCATGAAGTGGATGTAGTGCAGCGTGATGAGGCCCTGCGGCTGCCACAGGAAGGTATAGGCGGCATAGACGCCGAACCCCCAGAGCACGCCGAAGACGGCCGCCGACGCCGCGACATGCCTGAACAGCAGTCCAACGATGAACGCCGACAGGATCGGCATCGAGAACAGGCCGTTCAACTGCTGCAACAGGTTGATGATGCTGTCGGCATCCTGGAAGACGGGTACGAGCAGCACCGCGACGAGCGTCACGAGCACCGAGACCACGGCGCCGAGCCGCCAGTGGTCGGTCACCTTGCCGACGAGGCGCTCATGGAAATCGACGGAATACAGCGCCACCGTGCTGTTGAGCACGGCGCTGAACGTGGTGATCACGGCCGCCGCCACCATGGCGGCGAACGCACCGGCCAGCCAACCGGGCAACACCTCGGCGACCAGCTTGCCGTACGCGGCATCGCCCACGTCCCCGAACAGCTTGTAGGCGACGACACCCGGGATCACGACGATGGGCGGGATGACGAGGATACGCACCGCCGCCGCCGCCAACACGCCCTTCTGGGCCTCGCGCACGGTGGGGGCCGCCATCGCCTTCTGCGTGATGTTCTGGTTGGTCGACCAATAGAAGATCTGGATGAACAGCATGCCGGTGAACAGCGTATGCCATGGGATGGGCGAACCGTCGCCGCCGACCATCGTCAGGCGCTCCACGGGCACGCCCGTCACGAGGTCGAAGTCGACCGCGGCCAGCGCGAGGAAGACGATGACGAGGGCGAGGCCGAGCACGCCGATCCCCGAGAAGGTGTCCATCACGGCCACCGCACGCAGCCCGCCGAAGATCGTGTAGGCGGCGCTCACCGCGGCGAGCAGCCCCGCAAAGAAAAGCAGCGGCAGCTCGTCGCCGAACAGCGAGCGCATGAACAGGCTGCCGCTGTAGAGCGCGGCGGGAAGATAGATGACCACGTTGCCGAACAGGAAAAGCCCCGAGATGAGCGTGCGGATGCTCCGCCCCCCGTAGCGCCGCTCGAGGAGCTCCGTGACCGTCGTGCAGTTGTTCCGGTAGTAGATCGGCACGAAGACGAAGGCGAGGATCAGCAGGCCGAAGAAACCGGCGATCTCCCACCACGCGAGCAGCAACATCTGGTTGCCGTTCATGCCGACCAGCTGGTCGGTCGAGAGGTTGGTGAGCGTGATGGAGCCGGCCACGAACGGCCACGTGAGCCCGCCGCCGGCAAGGTAGACATCCTTGCCCGAGCCGCCCCGTCGCGGACCCGCCCCCCGGATCTTGAGCCAGGTCACGACGCCGACCAGCACGGTGAGCGCGACGCAGACCAGCACCTGCAGGGTGCTGATGGTCGTCGATCCGGTCGGCATGGCGTGCACCCCTCCGCCGCGGTGGCGGCGCCCGTATAATACGAGGCATCCGAAGCGCCGCGCAAAAGCTACCGATGCTGCTCTCCATGCAGGGTGAACGCTGCAGCCTGGTCCTCGACCTGCGGCGCGGCGCGCCCGAACTCGCCTACGCGGGGCCGCGCCTGCCCGAGGACGAGGACCTCGCCGCCCTCTGCGACGCCGCACGACGCGCGCCCCACGAATCCCAGCCCGATGCCCCACCGGCGGCGACGCTCTTTCCGCAGTCGGGCACCGGCCATGCGGGGCAGCCCGCTGTGGTGCTGCAACGCGCCGGGCGCCCGTTGCATGCGGAGTTCGTGCTGGTCGACGCGCACATGGACACGGCGGCACAAGGCGGCGCGGGACAGTGTTGGCGGCTGCGGTTCGAGGATGCGCTGCTCGCGATGTCCGTGACCGTCGAATGGCTGATGGACGGGTCGGGCGTGGTGACCTGCCGCAACCGGCTCGAGAACCACGGCGACGAGCCGGTGGCCGTGCTGCGTCTCGCCTCTTTGGCCCTGCCGCTGCCGCGCTGGGCGCGAAGCCTCACCCGGTTCTCAGGACGCTGGGCGGCCGAGATGCAGCCGGTGCGCTCGCCGATCCTGCACGGCACCCAAGGCGCGGCGTCCTTCGAGGGTCGCACCGGTCACTCCGCCGGCCACTGGCTGCTGATCGACGACGGCGAAGCGACGGAGTCGCAAGGCCTGACTCTGGGCGCGCACCTCGCATGGAGCGGCGACCACGAGACCTGGATCGAACGCGATGCGGACGGTGCACGGCTCCTGACCGCGGCCCGCCTCGATCCCGGGGAGATCGTGCTGGGGCCCGGCGAGGCCTTTCAGACACCCGACGCGGCGTTGTGCATCGGCGACGGCGGCAGGGGCGCGCTGCGCCACGCCTTGCACGCGCATGTGCGCACGCGCATCTTGCCCGCATCCGCCCGCTCACCGCGCCGCGTGCATCTCAACACCTGGGAAGCGGTCGGATTCCGGCAGGACCTCGGCACGCTGACGCGTCTCGCACGGGACGCTGCCGGCCTCGGCGTCGAACGTTTCGTGCTCGACGACGGGTGGTTCCGCGGCCGGCGCGATGACACGCGGGGCCTCGGCGACTGGCAGGCCGACCCGACGATCTTCCCGCAGGGGCTCGCCCCGCTCATCGACACGGTCCGCAGCCTCGGCATGGACTTCGGCCTCTGGGTCGAGCCCGAGATGGTGAGCCCCGACAGCGAGCTGTATCGGGCGCATCCGGACTGGTGCCTGCACGAACCTGCACGCGCGCGCGGCACACAGCGCCACCAACTGGCGCTCGACCTCACGCGCCAGGAAGTCACGGAGCGGCTGTTCGAGACGCTGGACGGCTTGCTGCGCACGCACGACATCGGCTACCTGAAATGGGACCACAACAGGGCGCTGTTCCCGCGCGCCGCACGCGGCCACGCCCAGACACTCGCGCTCTACGGCCTGCTCGACCGGCTGCGCGCCGCGCATCCGGACGTCGAGATCGAGGCCTGCGCGAGCGGCGGTGCGCGGATCGACTACGCGATGCTGCAGCGCTGCACCCGCGTCTGGGCGAGCGACGGCAACGACGCCGTCGACCGGTCGCGCATCAACGCCGGCTACCTGCAGTTCCTGCCGCTGTGCGTCCTCGGCCACCATGTCGGGCCGGACCCCAACCCGATCACCGCGCGCCGCCTCGGCATGGACTTCCGCGCCAAGGTCGCGATGTTCGGCCACATGGGAGTGGAGGCGGACCCGTCGTCGATGGACGACCTCGCCCGCGACCTGCTTGCGCGCCACATCGCGCTCTACAAGGATTGGCGCACGACCCTGCACGAGGGCCGCCTGCACGCCGTCGACTGCGCGACCCCGGGCGTCACCGGTTGGATGGCGGTGCACGACGACCGTGCGCTGGCGCTGGTGGCGCAGACCGGGCACGCCGACGACTACGATGCCGAGCCCGTCCGTCTCATCGGCTTGGCGCGCCGATCACGCTGGCGGGTGACCCTGCCGGGACCTTGGCCTGCAGCGGCCGCGCCGCGCCTCGCCGAGCCTGATCGGTGGCGGACCGGCATCGTGCTCAGCGCCGAGGCGCTGGCGGCGCAAGGCCTCGCCCTGCCCCTCGCCAAACCGCAGACTGCATGGCTGGTCGCGTTGGAGCGCATCGCATGATGAAACTCGGAGTGTGTTGGTACCCGGAGCAATGGCCCGAGGACTGGTGGGAAGACGACGCCCGTCGGATGGCGGCGATGGGCCTCACCCGCGTCCGCATCGGCGAGTTCGCCTGGAGCCGCATGGAACCCTCGCCGGGACGGTTCGATTGGGGATGGCTCGACCGCGCCATGGACCTGCTTCACCGCCACGGGCTAGGCGTGATCCTCGGTACACCGACCGCGACACCCCCGAAATGGCTGGTGGACAGCATGCCGGACATGCTCGCCGTGGACGCGGAGGGACGTCCCCGCAGGTTCGGTTCGCGCCGCCACTACTGTTTCTCGCACGCGGGCTATCGGGCCGAGTCGCGTCGCATCACCACCGAAGTCGCGCGACGCTACGGCCGGCACCCGGCGCTCGTCGCCTGGCAGACCGACAACGAATACGGGTGCCACGACACGGTGGTGAGCCACTCGCCCGCTGCGGCCCGCGCCTTCCGGTCATGGTTGGCCGCACGGTATGGCGACGTCGCGGCGCTCAATGCCGCGTGGGGCACGGTGTTCTGGAGCACCGAGTACCGCTCTTTCGACGAGATCGATCTGCCCTGCCTCACCGTCACCGAACCCAACCCCGCGCACTCGCTCGACTTCCGGCGCTTCTCCTCGGACCAGGTGGTCTCGTTCAACCGTGAGCAGGTCGACATCCTGCGCGAGTTGTCGCCCGGCCGAGAGATCACCCACAACGCGATGGGTTTCGTCACCTCATTCGACCACCACGCCCTGGCGCGCGACCTCGATGTGATCACGTGGGACAGTTACCCGCTCGGCTTCCTCGAGCAGTTCTGGTTCGACGAGACCGACAAGCACCGCTACGCGCGCCAAGGGCATCCGGATGTGTCGGCTTTCCACCATGACCTCTACCGGGGCTGCGGTCGCGGACGCTTCGCGGTGATGGAACAGCAGCCCGGCCCCGTGAACTGGGCCGCGCGCAACCCCGCCCCGCTGCCCGGCATGGTTCGGTTGTGGACACTCGAGGCGATGGCGCACGGCGCCGAGTTCGTCGCGTACTTCCGCTGGCGACAAGCGCCGTTCGCCCAGGAGCAGATGCACGCCGGCCTGCTGCGACCCGATCGGCAGGACGATGTCGGCGCCTTCGAGGCGCGTGCCGCCGCATCCGACATCACCCGCCTCGGCCTGCCGGACGACCCCGTCGCCCCCGCGCGCGTGGCGCTGGTCTTCGACTACGAGTCCGTCTGGGTCACCGACATCCAGCCGCAGGGCGCGGGCTTCAGCGCGCTGCGCCGGGCGTTCGAGTGGTACTCGGCGCTGCGGGGCCTCGGCCTCGATCTCGACATCGTGGCGCCCGGGGCCGCGCTCGAAGGCTACGCGTTCGTCGTCGTCCCCTGTCTGCCCATCCTGCCCGAGGGATTCGTCGACCGGCTTGCAGCCTGCGGAGCGCAGGTGCTCATCGGTCCGCGCAGCGGCAGCAAGACACGGCACTTCGCCATCCCGGACACGCTGCCGCCGGGCGACCTGCAACAGCTGATCGGCCTCAAGGTCACCCGCGTCGAGTCGCTCCGTCCGGGCGTCGCGTCGCCGCCCGCGCTCGACTGGCTGGAGCACTGCGAGACCGCGATCGCACCTGAATCGACGCTCGCCGACGGTCACGGCCTGCTCTGGCGCGCGGGACGGATCCGCTATCTCGCCGCCACCATCGACCGCGAGGCTCTCGTACGCGTGCTGGATGCCGCCGCGGGAGACGCGCAGATCCCCACGCGTACGCTGCCGGAGGGGCTGCGTCTGCGGCGCCATCAAGGCCTCGTGTTCGCGTTCAACCATGCCGCGGAAACACGGCGACTGCCGGAGGGCCTCGGACGCGACTTCATCCTGGGCGCCGAGGACCTGCCGCCGGCGGGCGTGGCGGTCTGGCGCGAGGCTGAGCGTCGCGAGGTACAGTAGCGGCATGTCCAGCCCCGATACGCCCGCAAGCGCCGCGGCCTCAGCGCCCGACGATGCGCCCCTCGACCTCTTGGTCGTCGGCGCCGGCCTTGCCGGCATCGGCGCCGCGGCGGAGTTCCTCAAACAATTGCCGGGCCGGCGCATCGCCGTGCTCGAGTCCCGCGCCGATTTGGGCGGCACTTGGGATCTCTTCCGCTACCCCGGCGTGCGCTCGGACTCCGACATGTTCACCTTCGGCTATCGCATCCGGCCCTGGCGCGGACTCGTCTCGATGGTGGACGGCACCTCCATCCGGGAATATGTGCGCGCGACCGCCGTCGAACTCGGCGTGCTGCCGCTGATCCGCTTCAACCGGCGTGTCACGCACCTCGCATGGTCGAGCGCCGAGGCGCTGTGGACGGTCACCGTCCACGAGACGCAGCCGGGCGATGAGCGCGGCGCAGCGGCCGGTCCCGCGCAGACGATCCGCGCGCGCTTCGTGCATCTTTGCACCGGTTACTACCACTACGCCGAAGGCTACCGGCCCGAGTTCCCGGGCGAAGGCGATTTCCGCGGCCGCTTCGTGCACCCGCAGCGATGGCCCGGAGATCTCGATCATTCCGGTAAGCAGATCGTGGTCATCGGCAGCGGAGCGACCGCCGTGACGCTGGTCCCCGAGCTCGCCAAGACCGCCGCCCATGTCACCCAGCTGCAGCGCTCGCCGACCTACGTCGTCTCGCAGCCCGCAGAAGATCGCATCGCGCGCGCGCTGTCGTCGCTGTTGCCCGCGCCGCTGCTCTTCCCGTTGGTGCGTTGGAAGAACATCCTCTATGCCGTCGGCTCTTTTGCGCTCTCGCGCTGGAAGCCGAAGCTGGTCGCCGGGCAGATCGTGGCGATGGCAAAGGCCGAACTGCCGCCGGGCTACGATGTCGCACGACATTTCAAACCCACCTACGGCCCTTGGGACCAGCGCGTCTGCGTCGTACCGGACGGGGACCTTTTCAAGGCCATCTCGCGCGGATCAGCCTCGATCGTCACGGACACCATCGATCGTTTCGTGCCCGAGGGGATCCGCCTGACATCGGGCGCCACGCTGCCCGCGGACATCGTCGTCACCGCGACCGGCCTCAAGGTCGTCGCCTTCGGCGGTGCGGCGGTGACGGTCGACGGCACGTCCGTGGCCCTGCGCGACACCATGGTCCACCGCGGCGCGATGTTGAGCGGCCTGCCGAACCTCGTGCTCACCATCGGCTACACCAACGCCTCGTGGACGTTGCGCGCCGATCTCATCGCCCAATATGTCGTGCGACTCGTCAAACGCCTCGCCCGGAAGCAAGCGGACTATGTCGTCGCCGAGCGCGACCCGACCGTCGCCGAGCGGCCGTTGCTCGATTTCTCCTCGGGCTATGTGCAGCGCGCCCTCGATGCGCTGCCGACCCAAGGCGACCGCTTCCCGTGGCGCGTGCACCAAAACTACCTGAGGGATCTCATCGTGACCCGATACAGCCGACTCGAAGACCCCGCCCTGCATTTCCGCCGCAAAAAAGGAGCGAATTGATGGCTCGCCTCGACCTGCGCGGCAAGACCGCGATCATCACCGGCGCGGGCAGCGGCATCGGTCGCGCGCTTGCCGTCGGCCTCGCCGCGCGCGGCTGCCACCTCGCGCTATCGGACATCCGCCCGGCGACGCTCGAGCCTCTCGCGGCGGAGCTCGCACCGCGCGGGCTGCGCATCTCCTGCCACGCGCTCGACGTCGCCGACCGTACGCAGGTCGCAGCCTTCCCCGAGGTCGTCGCCACCGCGCACCCGAGCGTGGACCTGCTCTTCAACAATGCGGGAGTTGCGCTCGCCGGTCGGTTCGACGAGGTCAGCGAGCAGGACTTCGAGTGGCTGCTGTCGATCAACTTCCACGGCCTCGTACGCATGACACGCGCGTTCCTGCCCGTGCTCAAGCAGCGCCCGGAGGCGCATCTCGTCAACATCGCGAGCCTCTTCAGCCTGGTCAGCCCGGCCGGGCAGACCGCCTACTGCGCAAGCAAATTCGCCGTGCGCGGGTTTTCCGATGCACTGCGCCACGAACTCGACGGCTCGACCGTCGGCGTCAGCGTGGTGTGTCCGGGCGGGGTCGCTACCCGCATCGCGGTGGATGCGCGCGTCGGCCATGCCGTCGACACGGCGGCATTGCAGACCAACCTGCAGCGTGCGGCAAAATTGCTGAGCCTGCCCCCCGAGAAAGCGGCGGAGACCATCCTGCAGGGCGTCGAGCGGCGCAAGCCGCGCATCCTCGTCGGCAACGACGCCAAGGCCGGCGCCTTCCTCGAGCGCCTGATGCCCATCGGCTACTACCGCCTGATGCGCGGCTTGTTGGGAGACTGAGGCATGACCGCCCTCGCCGTCCTCGCGGCGCTCTGCGTGCTCGGACTGCTCGGAGCGGCCGCGCTCACCACGCGGCTCGCGCGACGCGCGGAGGCCGCCCTCCCGCCCGCCGGCCGGTTCATCGAGGTCCCGGGCGCGCGCCTGCACGTGGTCGAGGCCGGCGCGCTGCGCGATGGCCGGATGCCGATCCTGATGTTGCACGGGCTCGCCGGGCAACTGCACCACTTCCGTTATTCTTTGGTGGACGCGCTCGCAGAGGAGACTCGCGTGGTGGCGGTCGACCGTCCGGGTTCGGGCTATTCGACGCGTGAGCCGGGTCGTGTGACGGCGCTCGAAGACCAGGCCGATGCGATCGCCGCGCTGATGGACCGCCTCGGCTTCGAGCGCGCGCTGCTCGTGGGGCATTCCTTGGGCGGCGCCTTGTCGCTCGCCGTGGCGTTGCGTCACCCGACCCGCGTTGCGGGCCTCGCGCTGCTCGCGCCCCTGACGACGATGCCGGGCGGCTCGCCCGAGGTCTTCCGCAGCCTGCAGGTGCCACCGGCCCTGCGCAGCGTGATCGCCCGGACCGTCGCGATCCCGGCCTTCGTGTCGCGGCGCGAAGCCCTGATGCGGCTCGTCTTCGGCCCGGAAGACGCGCCGGGCGACTACGCGCGCCGCGGAGGTGGCCTGCTGTCGCTGCGGCCACAGCAGTTCCAGTCCGCCGCCGAGGACTACGCAGCCGTCCCGCGCAGCCTGATGGCGCTCGAGGCCCGCTATGACGAACTCGCGCGCGCGACCCCCGCGCCCTTGCCCATCGCGGTCTTGTATGGCCGCGAGGATCGCGTGCTCGACTACCGGCCTCAGGGCGAGGGCTTCATCGCGCGCGTGCCGCACGCCCGCCTGGAGCTCGTCACGGGGGGACACATGCTGCCCGTCACGCAGCCCGCACGCTGCGCCGAGTTCATCCGTCGCGCGGCAGGGCTTGCATGACGCCGACGCGCCGCATCGTCGCCTCCGTCGTGACGGTCGTCGCGGGGGCTGTCCTGGGCATCGGCAGCGCTTGGCTCTGGCTCACGCGCACCGACCCGGCAGGCACGCGCGTCGGACCCTGGCTCGTCAACCTCGAAGCGGGCAGCAGCGATGCCTCGATGTACACCCGCGCGCGCATCGCACTCAAGGCGCTGCTCGCGCTCGACCGCCGCGAGACGCTCTATTACGTGGCCGACCGGGACGACGCGGGACGGCCGCTGCGTTCACGCTGCCGGTATCTCATCAGCGGCAGCATCCCGTCGGCGCGTTGGTGGAGCCTCACCGCCTATGCCGATGACATCTTCCTGTTCCCGGATACCCAACAGCGCTACAGCGTCAGCGGCGAAAACCCGACCCTGAAGGCCGTGGGCCGTTTCAGCGCGGTCACGGGCCCCGAGACACCCGTCAGCGGCGCCCTCGCCTGGATCCCGACACCGGGCGACCGCGGCCTCATCCTCACGCTGCGGCTCTACAACCCAGGCCCCGCATTACAGGCGGACCCTGGCGCATTGTCGGCACCGCGCATCGAGCGACAGGGTGACTGCCCATGAGCGCGTGGCTGGCGAAGCCCTGGCAGCGCGGGCTCGCGCTCGGCCTTGTCGTCGCCGTGCTCACGCACCTGCTCACGGTATGGGCTGTGCCGCGGCTGATCATGCGCGAGGCGATGGCGCGCATCGCGCAAGAGACCGCCACCCAACCGGCACCGCAGGCGGCCACCGGCGTCTACCTGCCGCCGCCCACCGACCACACGCAGCGGCGCATCGTCATGCCGAGCCCGGACCTGCTGTATGCGACCTGCGCCCTCGACCTCTCGAAGGGACCGGTGCGCATCACGGCCGAGGTCGCCCATCCGCGGTATTGGTCGGTGGCGCTCTATGGCGCCAACTCCGACAATTTCTTCGTGGTGAACGACCGCTCGGCCGCGGTGCGCTCTTTCAAGGCGTCCGACCTCGACCTGCGGATCCTGCCGCCGGGCACCGATCGCGCGACGACGGCCGCGGATAGCCCGTCGACCGTGGTCGAAGCCCCGACCCGCAAGGTGCTGCTCTTGATGCGGCTCTTGGTGACCGACGACCCGGCGGACCTCGCGCTCGCCCAAGTTGCCCGGTCCACGCTGCGCTGCGGCGTATCGCAGCCCTAGGATCACCCTGAGTCCATGTCGAGATGGACCTCGGAAACTCATGATACGTTTACGTTTTTCCCGTATTTAGAATTAGTCTAAGTACCTGATACACTGGTCCGGTCAACTTCAATCCTCAGGGAGACACCTGATGATCCGCAAATCGATCACCGCCCTGCTAGCCACCGCGACCCTCGTCGCTGCGGCAGCGACGCCCGGCACGGCGACCGCCGCCGGCATGAACACTTCCAACCAGTTCTGGTGGCCGGAGCGCCTCGACCTCGCGCCGCTGCGCCAGCACGCCCCCGCCTCCAACCCGATGGGCGCCGAGTTCAACTACGCCGCCGAGTTCCAGAAGCTCGACCTCGTGGCCGTCAAGAAGGACATCGAGGCGCTGATGCGCAACTCGCAGGACTGGTGGCCGGCCGACTACGGCCACTACGGCCCGTTCTTCATCCGCATGGCCTGGCACAGCGCCGGCACCTATCGCCTGGGCGATGGCCGCGGCGGTTCCGACGGCGGCCAGCTGCGCTTCGAGCCGCTCAACAGCTGGCCCGACAACGTCAACCTCGACAAGGCCCGCCGCCTGCTGTGGCCGGTCAAGCAGAAGTACGGCAAGGCGCTCTCCTGGGCCGACCTGATGGTGCTCACGGGCAACGTGGCGCTCGAGTCGATGGGCTTCAAGACCTTCGGTTTCGCCGGCGGCCGCGCCGACGACTGGGAAGCGGACCTCGTCTACTGGGGCCCCGAGCGCAAGTTCGGTGCCGATGAGCGCTACACCGGCGATCGCAAGCTCGCCAAGCCGCTCGCTGCCGTGCAGATGGGCCTCATCTACGTGAATCCGGAAGGCCCGAACGGCAAGCCGGACCCCATCGCCGCCGCAGCCGACATCCGCGACACCTTCGGCCGCATGGCGATGAACGACGAAGAGACCGTCGCGCTGATCGCGGGCGGCCACACCTTCGGCAAGGCGCATGGCGCACGCAAGCCCGAGAACTGCGTGGGCGCCGAGCCCGCCGCAGCCGGTCTCGAAGAGCAAGGCTTCGGCTGGAAGAACAAGTGCGGCACCGGCAAGGGCGCCGACACCATCACGAGCGGCCTCGAGGGCGCCTGGTCGGCGAACCCGATCGCGTGGACGACGCAGTACCTCGACAACCTCTTCGCCTTCGAGTGGGAGCAGTCGAAGAGCCCTGCGGGCGCCATCCAGTGGGTGCCGACCGACAAGGGCGCGTGGAACCTCGTGCCGGATGCGCACGACCCGACCAAGCGCCATCCGCCGATCATGTTCACGACCGACCTGTCGATGAAGATGGATCCGGAGTACCGCAAGATCGCCGAGCGCTTCCGCGCCAACCCGGACCAGTACGCCGACGCCTTCGCGCGCGCGTGGTTCAAGCTCACGCACCGTGACTTGGGCCCCCGCTCCCGCTACCTCGGCTCGATGGTGCCGAAGGAAGTGCTGGTCTGGCAGGACCCGATCCCGGCGGTGGACCACGCGCTCATCGACGCTGCAGACATCGCGCAGCTGAAATCCCGCATCCAGGGTTCGGGCCTCAGCACCGCCGAGCTCGTGCGCGCGGCCTGGGCCTCGGCCTCGAGCTTCCGCGGCACCGACATGCGCGGCGGCGCCAACGGCGCCCGCGTGCGCCTCGCGCCGCAGAAGGACTGGGCGGCCAATGATCCGGCGGAACTTGCCAAGGTCTTGGGCAAGCTCGAGACGATCCAGCAGCACTTCAACCGCGCGCAGGGGCGCTCGGGCAAGAAGGTCTCGCTCGCCGACCTGATCGTGCTCGGCGGCGCCGCGGGGATCGAGCAGGCGGCCCGCCAGGGCGGCCAGAGCGTCACCGTGCCGTTCAAGCCCGGTCGCATGGACGCCTCGCAGGCGCAGACCGATGTCGCCTCGTTCGTGCCCATGGAGCCGACGGCCGACGGCTTCCGCAACTACTACTCGACGACGAGCCGCCTGTCGCCGGCGGAGATGCTGGTCGACCGTGCCAACCTGCTGCGCCTCAGCGTCCCTGAGATGACAGTGCTGGTGGGCGGCATGCGTGCGCTCGGCGCCAACCAGGGCGGCAGCCGCCATGGCGTGCTGACCTCGCGCCCCGGCACCCTCAGCAACGACTTCTTCGTCAACCTGCTCGACATGTCGACGCAGTGGTCGAAGTCGTCGACCGAAGGCCTCTACGAGGGACGTGACCGCAAGAGCGGCGCCGCGAAGTGGACCGCCACCCCGGTGGACCTCATCTTCGGCTCGCACTCCGAGCTGCGTGCCATCGCCGAGGTCTATGCCGCCAACGACGGCAACGCGAAGTTCACCAAGGACTTCGTGGCGGCGTGGAACAAGGTGATGGAGCAGGACCGCTTCTGAGCGCTCGCCGCGCCCATGAGGACGCGGTGACCTCTACGGTCGACAGGACGGCGGCGCTTCGGCGCCGCCGTTTTTTTATCTGTCCCGCTTTTTGATCTATTCCGCGCGGCCTGTCGGACGCTCCGCAGCGGGAACCACGACGCTCGGACCAGGCCCCATCCGCACGATACCGTCGGCGGGTCTCTCTATCCGCCAGGCCTCGAAGAACTTCCAGACCTGCTGATCGATGATCTGCCAGTTCGCCAAGTGCTTAGCATGAGCCCGCCAAAGAACCTCCAGTCCACCGTGTTTCGGGGTGAAGTATGTGGCTTGAATCGTTGGGAACTTGATCCACTCTGCATACGGAGGCATCGTGGCGTCGATAAAGACTTGAGGATAGCGATCATCGCTTTGCGGACCAATACAAAACTCTTTATTTGGAGAATCGCCTTCATTGACGGTCTTGCGACGATAGCAGTCGAGTCCGTATCTCTTGAAAGGGCCGACAACCGAACCGCCCTCCAGTAACCGCGACAACATATTGGGCGGATACCCCCCGGGGGCACCAGGCGTCTCTTGCCCCAGACCGACCGACTGGATACTGATGACATCGACGCGGTATTCGTCGAATACACGAAGGTAGTTATCGGGCGTATACCCGCGAAAATCGGGCATGAAAAAACTGAACCCCAAAGACTGAACGATGGGTATCTGGTCCCACTTCGCCGGCGGCCTGACAAGCTCTCCAGCCCCGTCGTACCAGAAAGGCATGTATCCGGGGGGCACTTCAAACCCCAACTCCTCGTTCAATCGAAACAACGCCGAACGACCGGGCCAACGCTTGGCGTAAAGACTCTCCGGATCCATCACCTGACCGGGCTTCAGAGGTGGCGGCAGCCTTACTGACGCCGGGTCCGACATCTCTGCGGGCTGCGAACCCTCGTGGCCGCCGCCGCAGGCCGCCAGCAACGCCGTCAGCGCGACGACAAGGATGTTCTTCATGGCCTACCCCGCCCCGCCCTGCAGCATCTTGTGGACCTGGTAGGCCATGATGCAGAGGAACGCGAGCAGCAGCAAACCATTCCCGGCGTAGGGCAGCCGATCAGAGGGCTGCCCACCCGACACTGCGCGGTCTCCAGCCTCCGGTCACGCCATCGAACTCGCCACAGTCATTGTGGGACGCCGTCACGCCCTTGCCTTGTTCCATGAACAGCATCAACCGGACAAGGTCACCGAGATACGCGTCATCCACGCCCTGAGCGTGGCGGTCGGGAACTGCGGCGATCAACACACCCTCGGCGCCCCTGAATGCGCCCTCGCAAGTGAAGGATGTCGAGAGCGGCTTTTGCCCGCGAGACGGCGCTGCGGATGCACAGGCCATGTCGCGGAGCACCTCGTAGCCGTTGGTCGGCTCGCGCGACGCCGACGCCATCGCGATCACGCTGCAATGGCGATCCCAGTGATGTGCGGTCGCCGGTGGGGCGTATCCCCTCCACTCGAATGTCTGGCGCAAGAATCCGTGACGAGCCGTCGCTTCAGGCGAGCAGACCGCCTCCCGCAGTTCACGATAGGCGATCGACGCGACGGCGCCATCCTCGCGGACCGGTTCCTCTGGCACCCATTCGTTGAGACGGTCCCGAGGATAGCCGTAGCGCCCGTAAGCGGCTCTGTGCCGGACCCGGTAGCAAGGATCATCAGCGCCTGACAGAGGCTCCTGCGCGGGCGGCAACGAGGCGTCCCAATCCCATCGGGAGCGCGTTGCCCCAGCTGGCTCCAACACGAACGATGGGATCGCTGCCGCCGTCGCGGAGGCCTCGATGCGCTCGCTCCGGAGGTATCCCGTCCACCCGAGCGCGACGGACAGCATAACGAGGAGGATGGTCGTTGCCTTCATGTTCTATCCCGCCCTCACCCGCCAGCCGCGCGCCGCGGGCTCGAAGGTCCAACGGATCTTGCCTGCGCCCGCCGCCGAACGCACCGACGGCGCGAAGCGGCGCAGATCGACAGGTTTGCCGAGATGCTGCAGACAAAGCGCGCGCAGCAGCAGGTCCGCAGGTCCCGGCATCGCGGTCTTCCCCGTTTCCCACCGGGCCAGGGTCTGCTCGGTGGCCCCGAGCAGTCCTGCGAGCTCACGCTGTGTGCAACCCATGAGCTCACGCAGGAACCGAATCTCCGCACCGGAGAGCCCGACGGGACGCGCACGGGCGATCTGCTCGCCGATGGCCTCGTGAAGCCCATCCAGGTCGTGGAACACCACCCCGGCGCCGTACCCGGTCTCGACGCGCTCGAAACCGTCAGCGAGGTAGATCCCCTCGAGCCCGCCGAAGGTATACCGGAATGGTGCGGCCGACTTGGCGCTGCGTTTCGTGCTGTCGTGCTTCATCGGCCGTCCTCCCATTCCGCCGTGACCAGGATGAGGACACCGCGCGCGGCGATGACCGTGACTACACCCGCCGTCCGCCTGCCCTCGAGCCGTCGCACCACCTTGACCCGCCAATCACCCGGGATATGGGCCCTGACCGGATCGTCCTCGATCTCGCCGTCGCGCAGGATGCGCAAAACGTCGAGGGTCGATATCCCGCGCTCGACCATCCGCTGCTGGATGTGGTCGGTCCAGACGAGTGTCCTGCTGTCGGAGGCGAGCTCGCGCACCCGCTTCCGTGCGATGCCGACGGTGAGCCGCCAAGCGGCGACGCTGCCTTTGTCGTGCCGGACCATAACCTATCATATTGATAGGTTGACGG
>Ga0209985_10000173_pt1 | contig 74279 bp, 59 predicted proteins | sample NOAtaG_FD_187305 | JGI IMG/M metagenome (GOLD analysis project Ga0209985, IMG submission 187305) | Freshwater lake microbial communities from Lake Erie, under a cyanobacterial bloom - NOAA_Erie_Diel6S_1000h metaG (SPAdes) (version 2) | ecosystem: Environmental > Aquatic > Freshwater > Lake ... | reverse complement strand
GGAGGTCAAGCCTTTTTCCTCCGCTGGCACAAAGCTCACCTCAGTGATAAGGAACCCAAGAGCCACCACGAAGGAGAGTCTTATGCATCACTTTGTCGTAAAGGGAATGACTTGCCATCACTGCAAGATGGCTGTGACAACGGCCCTACAGGAGGTCGATCAGACGGCTCAGGTTCAGGTCGATCTCGCTCAAGGCCAGGTCACCGTCGAGAGTCAAAGTCCTGCCACTCGATTGCAAGCAGCGATCGAAGACGCTGGCTATGAGGTCACGCAAGCGTCGCAATCTTAATTTGGCGCACTCCTGTCGCCTGCTTCGACATGCTAGAATGGAAGGGTCGGCTGAGTGCGTTTGACTGTTCCGACTCAAGAGCTGGCTCCCCGTCTCCAGCTCCACCTGGACCCCAGTCCGCTGCTAGCTTCGGAACCTGATGCACCGCACCTCCGAGCCGTTTGAGCGAAAGACTTCGATCTGCCAAGGGAGACTCGATCTATGGTTCGTGCTGTTCTTCTTGCCTGCTGCCGGGATCAAAAAGGGTTGGTCGCACGTCTGTCCCAGTTCATCTACGAACGCGGCGGTAACATCATTGACTCGGACCAGCACACAGACCATGAGGCCGGTATCTTTGCCACACGACTGGAATGGGAACTTGAAGGTTTCTCGGTGGCTCGCCAAGACGTTCGTCAATCCTTTGCCCCTCTGCTGACAGAGCTGGGAATGCGATGGTCACTGCATTTTACCGACGAAAAGCCACGTATCGCCATCTGGGTGAGCAAGCAGGAACATTGCCTCATCGATCTCCTCGGCCGCCAACGCTCGGGGGATATTCAGGGGTCGATCGAGTTGATCGTGAGCAACCATGAGGAACTGCGCTCGATCGCCGATCAATTCCACGTCCCTTTTCGCAGTTTCCCGATCACAGCGGAGACCAAGGGCCAGCAGGAACACGCAGAGCTTGCCTTGCTAAGAGAGCACAGGATCGATCTGATCGTTCTCGCTAAATACATGCAGGTGCTCAGTGCTGAGTTCCTCCGCGCTGCCCCACAGGTCATCAATATCCATCATTCCTTCCTGCCAGCGTTTCCGGGTGCGAACCCCTATCACCGGGCTTTTGCTCGAGGCGTGAAGATCATCGGAGCAACGGCCCATTTTGTCACCGAAGAACTGGATGAAGGTCCCATCATCGACCAAGATGTCTGTCGCGTCAGTCACCGTGATAGTCCGCAGGACATGATCCGCAAAGGTAAAGACCTCGAGAAAATTGTGCTCGCCCGAGCTGTCTACCTTTACCTCGAACATCGCGTTCTGGTGTACGGCAATAAAACTATAGTCTTCGATTGAGTCAGCGCACCTGTAGTAGCCTGCTGCGGACCGTGTCGTGTTTTGCTCCAGAACGCGCCTCTCACCAGACGGCGGCGAGCCTTTTCCATGGCACACAGTATGCAAAGCGAGTGGAGTAACGGCTAAAGCTTCCTCCAGCCTCCGAAAACGACAGAAGAAAGGCTCTTTATGGGCTGGCATGCGACTTGCTTTATCTCCTTTGTGACTTTGAACACTCTTACACTTAGGAGACCGAATATGAAGAAAGTTCTAGGCTCTAGTCTGATGGCTCTGGCATTTCTCTCATCGACCTACGGCATGGCTTCGACTGTTGCCAAAAAAGAAGCCTTCCATTGTGCAGATGCTCAAGGAAAAGAAGTCGAAAAGGTGAAAGACAAGAAAGATTGTCTGGCTCCTAACAAATGGACGAAGGCGAGCGAGATTTCAAGCAAGGATCATCACGACGCCGCGAAGAAGGCTCAGTAACTTTCCTTTTCTCCTGTCCAAGGGTCTGTGCGAACAGACCCTTGGCTTCACATCCCCTGCCAGAATTCATCCCCAAGCCCCATAGGATTGATGGGGCTTCGGAATGTGTTCTCTTCAAGCAATACTCCTTGGTGCCCCCAAGCTCTGGCTTCTTTTTCAAGCTGGAGCTTCTTCTATTTTCTTTTGATATTCTCTTCAGACTCGCGACAAGCTCTTCGCAACCTTCTATCTCTAGCATGGGTCGGTGGCTCACGCTGCGATCCCACGCCATTCGATGGGATGATCCTGATTTCTTTTCTTTTAGCTTTCTGCATTTTTCGGCTATATAGGCTCATGTCTAGCGAATGGAGGACCTCATGAAGCTTCTAAAGAATTTTTTTGCGAACTTCTTGCGTTCCCGACACATCGCGCGTCATTTTCGGCGTCATATGATGCCACATAGCTTAGCTCGACAGGGCCTTGAAAAAATAGCAGCACCAGGCCTCAGCAAAACTTTGCTGAACCTAGCCCAAATACCGATAGACAATCTCTTTCAGCAACTCGATTGTGATTCTCAAGGTCTGAGTCGCTCGCAAGCGGAGCAGCGAAGAGATCAATATGGTCTCAATGAGATTCAACAAGAACGACCTTTGCCCTGGTGGAAACACCTTTGGCACTGCTATCGCAATCCTTTCAACCTGCTCCTGACTGCCCTAGCTGGGGTCTCATTTATGACAGACGATCTCAAGGCTGCTTCAGTCATCGGCTCCATGATTGGTTTGTCGACTCTGCTAAGGTTTTGGCAGGAGCATCGTTCCAATCGAGAGGCCGATACCCTCAAAGCCATGGTCAGCAATACTGCGACTGTGATCCGAAGAATCGTCGATGAAGAAACACTGGAGGCCCCGACTGACCAGGATCACCGTCGCTTGTTCTTGAACAAGCTCCAGCGTCAGGAAACGCCGATCAAGTTACTTGTACCGGGTGACTTGATCACCCTTTCGGCAGGGGATATGATCCCAGCTGATTGCCGCATTCTGACCGCCAAAGATCTCTTCGTTACCCAGTCGGCCATGACCGGTGAATCCATGCCTGTCGAGAAGTTTGTCGTCAATCGCGACCAGAAGGTCAGAAATCCTCTCGATCTGGAAAATATTGTCTTCATGGGCACCAACGTCATTTCAGGATCAGCCACCGCACTGGTATTTGCTACTGGGGACTCGACCTTCTTCGGAGCACTCGCTTCCAAGGTGATGCCTACGGATCGGCAGACGAGTGCCTTTCATTCAGGAATCAACGGCGTTAGTTGGCTTCTCATTCGCTTTATGGTCCTCATGGTTCCCTTCGTCTTCTTTATCAATGGTTTTACCAAGCATGATTGGATGCAGGCTCTCTTGTTCGCCCTATCAATAGCAGTAGGTCTCACGCCCGAAATGTTACCGATGATCGTCACTTCCACGTTAGCCAAAGGTGCCGTTTTTCTCTCAAGAAAGAAAGTGATTGTCAAACGCTTGGATGCGATACAAAATTTTGGGGCGATGAATGTCCTCTGCACAGACAAAACAGGGACGCTGACCCAAGATAAGATTTTTTTGGCAAGGCACGTGGATGTCTGGGGATCTGAATCCGACGCTGTTCTGCAAATGGCCTACCTCAATAGCTATCATCAAACAGGTTTGAAGAATCTTCTAGACGTCGCCGTCCTCGAACATGTTGAGATTCACCAAGAACTCAATCCTGTCAATAACTACAGAAAGATAGACGAATTGCCCTTTGATTTTTCGCGGCGGCGTATGTCGGTGATTGTGAGTGAAAGGGATGATCATCACAAACTGATCTGCAAAGGTGCAGTCGACGAAATCCTTTCGATTTGCAAGTATGTGCAACATGGAAGGTGCATTGAACATCTTGATCAGGATGTACTGATCCGCTTAAAAAAAATCACCAGTGAACTCAATGAAGACGGGATGCGGGTTGTAGCTGTAGCCGTGAAGGAAATGCCTCCCCAAAAAGAAGTCTATAACATGAGCGACGAGCGAGAACTGACTTTAATTGGTTATGTTGCGTTCCTGGATCCTCCGAAGGAATCGACGGCTCCCGCCTTGAAAGCTCTCAAGAGGCACGGCATCCAAGTGAAAGTCCTGACCGGAGATAATGAATTAGTAACAGCCAAAATCTGCAAAGAGGTCGGCCTCGACCCGAAGGGAATCCTTCTTGGCAACGATCTCGAAGGTATGAGCGATGAGCAACTCGCTCCAGAACTCGAGCGGCACGATCTTTATGCACGCCTCACTCCCTTGCACAAGGAGCGCATTGTGCGACTGCTCAAATCTAGGGGCCATGTTGTTGGATTCATGGGAGACGGTATCAATGATGCTCCTGCCTTACGAACGGCTGATATAGGTATCTCTGTCGATACTGCTGTTGATATTGCCAAAGAAGCTGCAGACATCATCCTTTTGGAAAAGAGCTTGATGGTCCTTGAGCAAGGGGTCCTTGAGGGTCGACGGACCTTCCTCAATATGCTGAAATACATCAAAATGACAGCGAGTTCAAACTTTGGAAATGTCCTCTCCGTTTTAGTTGCCAGTGCAAGTCTACCTTTCTTGCCTATGTTACCCATGCATTTCCTCATCCAAAATCTGCTCTATGATATGTCGCAGATAGCGATTCCTTTTGATCATGTCGACCTAGAGCAACTGGAGCAACCCCAGCGCTGGCAGGTGGGAGACGTCGGCCGCTTCATGATCTACTTTGGTCCTCTCAGTTCGATCTTTGATCTTGCGACCTTCTATTTGATGTGGCAGGTCTTCGGAGCTAATTCTCCCGAAAAACAAGCCCTCTTTCAGTCGGGATGGTTCCTAGTTGGTCTTATGACACAAAACTTGATTGTCCACATGATCCGGACGGCGAAGATTCCCTTCGTGCAGAGTCGTGCGGCTCCCCCTCTGCTTATCACCTCAGCGCTGATCCTTATTGTAGGAGTGTTTTTACCGATGGGCCCAGCCGCTCATTACTTCAAGCTACAAGCTTTGCCAGGTTCTTACTTCTTGTTCCTACCGATCATACTCGTTCTCTATATGACACTCACCCAGCTCATGAAAAAACTCTACATTCGCAAGTTTGGCTGGCAATAGCCGACAAACGATTCCTAACGAATCAAGATCGCTTGTCATAGGTTTGTATCTCCGGTGTCACGCGGTGAGGGGATGATCATCTTATCCTTCAAACTTCATCATCTCCCCGAATTTCGTCTTCGGAGTCGCGCCTTTCTGAATCCTCGTCTTCACCCTCGGGACCGAGACCCATCCAGCGCTCTGCTGTAGCATGAGCTCGCTCTTTGATTTCTTCATCCACCTGCAAAGCTACCGTGGCGAGGGCCGCTCCGATCACGGTTAGATCGTCGGTAAAGCCTATGATCGGAGCCAGATCTGGCAAAGTATCAAAGGGCCAAATGAAATAGCCTAGCGCGCCGATGACCGCAGCCTTTGCCCAATAAGGCAGTTCCGGCTTCTGCAGCACAAAATAGAGGCGTAAGGCCTTGTCGAGGACTTCAAATCCTGCCTTGTGACTGTAGACCCGAATTTTCTTCCAAAATCGGCTGTCACTATAGGCTCGAGCATAACGTCCCAGCTTATCCCTCAGCATCGCATCCTCTTATGGCAAAGTGATGATTGCAAAGCTTAGTCCTGTCCGAAACGTGCCTCCTCTGAGTCAAGAAACAGTCTCGCAGCGTGCTGCGCCAAGCTCCAAGACCCAGGGTGGGCATATCGCCCCTAAGAGCTAGGGATCTTCATGCCTCGCTGCCCATGGACCATGCTGGAATAGACAGCAACACCGAAGCATAGGCCACTCACCTCGTTATCGCTCGGATCACGGCGATCGGACTTCACCACCAGCCAAAATTCAAAGCTCTGCACGGGGAGATGGGCTGGAGTACTGGCCTACAATCCGATAGATCGGAGCCATCTATCTTGATACCTTGACTTGCTGCTGCTAACCCGATTCACCGAGCTGATCGTAAATCACTGAGATCCTGTTGGCTGGAATCAAAGTCTTCCCCCGTGATCGGTTCCAGGGTGGATCCATGGTTCAAGGGTATCGCATCGATGCGTTTGATCCCAGCCTTGTTGATAATGAGACGCCAGTACTGATACTGGGAGGTGAGGGTCTGCCCCGCCTTGGCCGTAATCTTAAGGATCACGTCGATATGATAAACTTTTGGACAGAGCCGTGAGGTTGCACCCAGCTTGCGCGTCGGCACCAACAGTTCCTCATAAGGCAAATCCAGGGAGCCGAGAAAGTGGGCAACGTTCAAGCGGAAAAAGGTATAGATGGCTCGAATCTTACGCTTCAGAGGCCGGACGGCTTTCCCTCTCAGACCGATACGCTTGGTGTAGCGAATGATCGTGTGTGGCTCTTGCTCCCAGCGCTCGTTGTGTGCCAAGTGTAGAATATGATTCAGTTCATCCGGTATCCGACTCGGATTGATATAGCGCACTTTCTCATCGTGAAACCCGAGCTGCAAGGGCTTACGATGGCTATTAGACTGATAGATGATCTTGCTGCTGTTGTCCGGCAGGCGTCCGAAAAGTCCACCCTGAAAATAACCGCGACCCAGCTCCTTGATCCGATCCTTCAGAATATAGGCGAGGGTCAGACCGGACACCAGAATCACGGTCGAAAGACCGATGGCACCCGAGGTGAGATTATTATAGCCATGAGTCGCACGAATCGAAAGATCCGCGAGTACGGCCCAGACGCCAGCGACACCGGCTGCTATCATGGCTCCGGCCTGCCTCTGCAGCTTGAAAAGAGGCTTGGTCCGGGTGTCCAGGTAAAGTGCGGACCATACTGCCCGTTTGAGGGAGCCACGATGATAAAAATAGTGTTCGAGATCGAACTCTCCACTTTTTTCGTCGACCCACTGATAACCCTGCTTGGTGGAATGCATCCGAAGTGCACGCAGCAGGGTCTTCAGCATATGCTTCCAGCGGATCGTGATCGGATCCGGAAGAAAGCTATCGGCCAAACCACGATCCTGCTGCAAGAGAAAGTCGTGCACACTATGCAAAATGTATTCATCGATAGGCCTCAGGGTCCCATCGAGGACCTCGCCCTGAGGATTAACTATCAATAGACGCCATTCCCGATAGATCGCTCGGATCTTCAGCAGGCTTTCTTCAAAGGTCTCTCCATACTTTTCTGCTAAGACTGTGGCCTCTGTATCGGACGCTCGAAACCGCTGCCGCTTGGTCTTCTCCAGCAATCGCTGCAGGCGTCGACTCTTCCGTTGCACAAAAGTATGAAACGAACTGGCGAATATCTGCGCCTCCTGGCGAATAAAGCTGAGTCTTTGGACGTCGAGCGGTCCTGCCTCAAGTTCCTCCCGAATCTTCTTAAGGGGCGATCGCTCGGGATTATCTGTCGTCCCCATAATCTCTTTGAAGCTCAGCTTGGGGATACGAAAATTGATGTAGGACTTCAAATCGCGATAGAACGATTCAACGGGATAAGTGTGCGGAGCAAGACGCATCTGAGGAGGGAAGATGAAGTACGATTCGACTTCATAGTACTCTGGATAAAGAACCTGACCATCATGTTTGATCATCAGACGATACTGAAAGGAGGCTTCCATCTGCATCGGCTCAAGGATGCGCATATCGGTCTTTACAAGACGCCGCACCGTGAGGGGCTCACGAAGGGGTGCGACGGCACTGACGTCATCATCATCTGGGTCTTCTGCTTCCTGCATGCCAAATCCTTCCTGAACGCGCTCCGCTTCTTCATTATGTCAAGGAACCGGGTATCTTTGAAGTGTTTTGGAATGCGGACATCGCAGGCGCTCAGGCCCCTAACAGAAAGACACGGCGAAAAATTCCTATCGAAATCAGCAACGTCGAATTGATACTTCTACAGATAGAGCCACATGCCTTCCTCACACCAAGTCCCCCAAGCCTCTCGCGGACGTGAGATCCAACCTGGCCCCTGCTGCCGAGCGCGTCAAACGAACATACCCTCTCGGCATGCTTCAAGGAGCGTTTTGGGCGGATAGCACGGGCCATCTGGAAGGTTCAACCGTGCTGTAGGACCTGAGCGATGAAGGAACGCGTTCTTTCGGAACGGGGGTTGGTGAAAAAGCTTTGTGGGTCACTCGCCTCGACAATCTCACCCTTGTCCATGAAAATGATGCGATCAGCGACCTGGCGAGCAAAACCCATCTCATGAGTCACGCAGAGCATGGTCATGCCGCTCGCGGCAAGTTCCACCATGACATCAAGGACCTCCTTGATCATCTCAGGATCCAGGGCAGAAGTTGGCTCGTCGAACAGCATAATCTTCGGGTTCATACACAGCGAGCGAGCTATGGCAACCCGCTGCTGCTGACCTCCCGAGAGTTGTCCCGGATACTTCTGAGCCTGCTCGGGAATCCGGACTCTTTTCAGATACTCCATAGCCTGTTCCTCCACCTCGCGCTTCGGCTTTCCCTGGACCCAGATTGGAGCCAAACAAAGGTTCTCGAGCACAGTGAGATGCGGGAAGAGATTGAACTGTTGAAATACCATTCCCACATGACGGCGAACTTCCTCGATGCGTCGGGTATCGTCCTTGAGCTCAATGCCGTCTACGATCAGGTGACCACGATCGAAGAGTTCGAGGCCGTTGATGCAGCGGATGAGCGTTGACTTCCCTGAACCTGAGGGTCCGCAGATCACCACCTTCTCGCCGACGCGAACCTCAAGATCAATGCCCCTCAGGACTTGAAATTCACCAAACCATTTTTCTAACTTACGGATCTCAACAGCTGCCTGTGCCGTTTGCAAAATCATGCCCTCCCGCGTCAGTGCTGCAGACGTTGTTCCAGTCGCAGACTGTAACGCGACATCGCAAATGAAAAGAGCCAAAAGACGAATCCAGCGAACACATAACCTTCCATCGCCATTCCTAACCACTCCGGGTCCGTACTGGCCGCCTGCACCATACCGAGAAGGTCGAACATGCCGACGATCAAGACCAGGCTCGTATCCTTGAAAAGTCCAATGAACGTGTTGACAATTCCCGGGATCACCTTGCGCAGAGCCTGGGGAAGAATGACAAGTCCCATGGTCTGGAAGAAGCTCAAGTTGAGAGCTGCCGCTGCTTCGTACTGGCCTTTCGGAATAGCCTGGAGCCCCCCTCGAATCACCTCAGCCATATACGCTGAAGTGAAGAGGGTTACACCGACAAGACACCGCAAAAGCTTATCAATCTCGACACCGGGAGGCAAAAACAGGGGAAGCATCACCGAGGCCATAAACAAAACAGCAATCAACGGCACACCCCGCCAGACCTCAATAAAACTCACTGCCAGCCACTTGATCACAGGCAAACGCGACCGTCGACCTAAGGCCAGGAGGATGCCTAAGGGTAAAGACAGTGAGATACCGATGCTAGCGATCAGCAGCGTGAGGAGCAACCCGCCCCAACGAGCGCTTTCGATCCGCTCCCAGCCGAGCCAGCTACCATCAAGCACCGCCCAGCTTAAAAAGGGAAGGAGCAAAAACTGCAAGGGGACGACGATCCAACGCCCTGGCATGTGATGCCAAAAAAGAGGGACCATCCCGAGGAGCCAGAGACCCAGCGTCAAGAGTGGACGCCACGCGAGTTCGCTGGGATAAAAACCCAGCATGAACTGCTCGATGCGCACCTTCACAAAGACCCAGCAGGCTCCACCACTGTCACAGGCGCTGCGGTCTGCACCGCGAAAGTCCGCCTTAAGAATGGCCCAATCGATGGCAGGCAGCAAAAGGTAGACGCCAAGCACAAGTCCGAGCAAACTCAATGCGGCCTGTAACGGATGTGCACGAACCCAACGTCGCCAAGGCTGTACAAGTGGAGCTGTCGCCATGGTCGACTCCTACATATCGTAGCGCAGAACGCGCATTTGAAAGCAGTGAATAAGATAGGAAATACTGAGACTGATCACTAAGTACACGAGCATGGTCATAGCCATGATCTCGACCGCCTGCCCTGTGACGTTGAGGGCTGTGCCAGCAAACACAAGAACAAGGTCAGGAAAAGCGATCGCCGCTGCCAAGGATGAATTCTTGGTCACGTTGAGGTATTGGGACGTCAGGGGTGGTAGCACCACCCGTAGAGCTTGTGGTAGAATGATCAGCCGAAGGGTATCAAACCTGGACAAACCCAGCGCGCCCGCTGCTTCCCTCTGCCCTTTGGGAACCGACTGAATCCCAGCTCGGATGATCTCGCCCACGAAGGCTGCCGTATAAAGTCCGAGGGCAAGGACGAGAGCCACCAGTTCCGGAATGAGCTGTAGCCCGCCGCTGAAGTTAAAGCCCTGCAGTTCAGGGACCCGAAAGGTCCAGCTGCCAGCTGTCGCGAGCAAGAAAACACCAGGAAGAAACAGAGGGATCCCATAAGGAAGCAGGTGCCACCAAGGAAAACGCCCTTGCGTCACTCGCAAACGCACCGCCCGACCGCGCAGAAGATGACCGAGAAACAGCCCCAGCACGAAAAGCAGAAGCAGCCAGATCATAGCAGCACGTTCCTCGGGAAACGGCACGTATAGCCCCCGGATATTCAGAAAAACCAGACCTGCAAAGTCGAGGCTTTGTCTGGGTCCCGGAAGATTACGAAGCACCGCAAAATACCAGAAAAAAAGATGCAAAAGCAACGGTATGTTCCGGGCGATCTCTACGTAGGTCCCCCCGAGTAACTTGAACAACGGGTTGTGGGACAAACGAAGCAGAGCGACCGCAAGTCCTACAGCTGTTGCGACCAGCATGCTGATCCCGGCGACAAACAGCGTATTGGTGACTCCTACCCAAAAGGCGCGCGCAAAGCTTGCACCTTCTCCGAAGGGGATAAGACTAAAGGCGATATCAAAGCCTGCCGGCCGACTGAGAAAGTCAAAGCCTGAGGCAATGCCTCGTTCGGCAAGGTTGGTCGCGGTGTTATGGAGCAGATACAGCAAGCCTGTGGCGACGGAAAGGGCCACAAGCAGCTGGATCATGAAACTCCTGCGTTGCCGCGCGGATGAAAGCATAGAGAAGCTCTCCTCTCTTTAGCATGACCTCAGCGGAAGGGCATCGCATATTGCAGACCGCCTTCGCTCCACAGCGCGTTCAACCCCCGGTCGATTTTCAAGGGCGAATCCTTACCGACGTTGCGATCGTATGCTTCCCGGTAATTACCAACCTGTTTTACGACCCGAAAAGCCCAATCAGCAGACAGTCCCAGGTTTTTACCCAAGTCGCCTTCAAGGCCAATCAAGCGCCTTACGGCGGGATTTGGACTCTTCTTCATTGCTTCGATGTTCTTTGAGTCGACCTTCAATTCCTCTGCTTCCAGCATCGCAAAGAGAGTCCAGCGCACCACGTCGGCCCATTTGTTATCCCCATGACGAACAGCGGGACCCAAGGGTTCTTTCGAAATGATCTCGGGGAGTATCGTGTGCTCATCTGGCTTTTTCAGCTTGGTCCGGTCTGCATAAAGACCTGAGCGGTCCGCTGTCAGCACGTCGCAACGTCCCGCATCATAGGCTGCGACCACCTCATCGTTTTTCTCGAAGGTCACGAGCTTGTATTGCATGCTGAGGGAGCGGAAATAGTCAGCCAGATTCAGTTCGGTCGTCGTCCCGAGCTGAGCACAGATCGTGGCGCCATTCAAATCTTTTGCCGACTTCACACCTAGTTTTTTACCGACCATAAAGCCCTGGCCGTCGTAGTAGGTGACGCCAGCAAAGTCAACGCCAAGCTGACTATCACGCTGAAAGGTCCATGTCGTATTGCGTGATAACACGTCGATCTCTCCAGACTGCAGAGCGGTCAGACGTTCTTTCGCAGAGAGGGCGCGGTACTTTACTTTGGACGCATCGCCCAGCACAGCAGCCGCCACGCCTCGACAGACATCGACGTCTAGACCTTGCCATTGGCCGCTTTTATCAGGGCTCGAAAAACCTGCTAATCCCTGGCTGACTCCACAGCGCAGCACTCCGCGCTTGCGCACTTCACCCAACGTGTCTGCATGCAGGAGACCACTATAGACCAGGGACGAAAGGCCGCATAAGCCAAGCCAAAAGGGTTTCATAAGGCTCCTCCTCAAACGAGACGGTGGTCACTAAAAGGGAAACTTATAGCACAGCCTCGTCACATGGCAAACCCGAGCCCGATGGGAGGCGACTCGTTTAGGCTGGGAGGAAGCCTTCTTGCCCGTAGGATTCAGATGAGCTAAGGTCTAGGGCGTGTATCCATCAGGACCCCGAAGCCGCTAACCAAGCGATCTCCGTCCCCCTGCGAACAGTGGGCCAATCAGGGCGTACAAGGCTGAGACGAGCGCACAAGGGCCCCGGGTTCCTTGTCTGATCATACGGGCCCTTCCTGGATCCAGCGCGTCACGCGCTGCATCGTAGCCAGGACGGGCTCTTCAACCGCTCTCTCCTAGCCGGAGTGAGTACTGACAGGTTACAGCATGAGTCTACTTCATAACTCGATGTTTTATGACATCCTCTTTCCCGAAGATGAAGGCGAAGGACTAGGTACCGACGGCCAGCTTCTGCTACAGAAAGTTCTCCGCTTTCACATCGGACCTGAAGTGCTTTTTCGAGGCAAGACCTTTGTGATCTTTGACTTCGAAACGACGGGACTTGATTCGATGCGGGATCGCATCATCGAGATCGGTGCTCTCAAGTTTGTCGATGGAAAAAAGGTCGGCGAATTTTCGACCCTCGTGAAACCGGATATCCCGCTCCCGGAGACAGCCTCCAAGATCACAGGCATCACTGCCGACATGCTTGAGGGGCAGCCGTCTATCGAGGACGTATTGCCTAGTTTCCTGCAATTTTTCGACAAGGCCATCCTGGTCGCTCACAATGCCGAGTTCGATATGGCCTTCCTCAAGGCTGCTTGCCAGAGAATGGGCTATCAGGTCGAGTGGCCATGTTTTTGCACTCTCAAACTCGCCCGACAACTCCTGCCACAGCTGGAGTCTAAAAATCTCGATGCGCTGGCCCAACATTTCGGCCTAAGCTTTGCGGCTCGTCACCGTTCGATCGGTGACTGTGAGGTGACAGGGTCCGTGCTGCAGGCCTTGCTCCAGAAAGAAGGCCAGAGCCTTCAGCAGTGGCGGGATATCGAAACATTCAAAGTCAGCTGACAGCGCGCATGAAGGATAAAAGGGGGAACTATGCGAATTCAAAGCAAACTCGACAGGAATGGCGAACAGTTTCGCTTGAATGAGGCTCATCAGAGAGGGCTCCTCAAGGACCTCGAGCACCGGTTGGACGAAGCCCGACTGGGTGGTGGCACACAGGTGACCGAAGGACTTCGAGCCCAGGGTAAACTGCCGGCTCGCGAGCGAGTCGGTCTGCTGCTTGATAGCGGCTCCGAATTCCTCGAACTGTCTAGTCTCGCCGGACATGGATTGTACGACACACCCGTGCCGAGCGCTGGCCTCGTGACGGGTGTTGGCACCATCCACGGTCGGCCCTGCATGATCGTAGCGAATGATGCTTCGGTCAAGGGTGGCACCTATTTCCCCATCACTGTGAAAAAACACCTGCGGGCCCAAGAGATCGCTGAGCAGAATCATCTGCCCTGCATCTATCTCGTCGATTCTGGTGGTGCGTTTCTTCCCATGCAAGACGAGGTGTTCCCGGATAAGGATGACTTCGGTCGCATCTTCTTCAATCAGGCCCGTATGAGCGCCAAGGGTATCCAGCAGATCTCATCGGTTCATGGATTCTGTACGGCCGGTGGCGCTTACATCCCGGCGATGTCTGACCAGAGCGTGATTGTCAAAGGCACGGGGACCATCTTCCTCGCTGGCCCTCCGCTTGTCAAAGCTGCTACGGGCGAGGAGGTCACAGCTGAGGAATTAGGGGGCGCACGTGTGCACACGGCGATCAGCGGCGTCGCAGATCATATGGCCGAAAATGACGAACATGCGCTGCAGATCGTTCGGCAGATCGTTCGCTATCTCGGCAAGAGTGTTCAGGCTCCGATCAAACTTGCTTCTCCCGAAGAGCCGGCCTACGATCCAGAAGAATTGCTAGGCGTCGTACCGATGGATGCCCGCAAGGCCTACGATATCCGTGAAGTCATTGCTCGCATCGTCGACGGATCACGCCTTTTTGAATTCAAACCAAACTACGGCACGACTTTGGTCGCCGGCTTTGCGCATATCTGTGGGATTCCCGTCGGGATCATTGCCAATAACGGCGTCTTGTTTTCGGAAAGTGCTTTGAAAGGTACTCATTTCATCGAGCTCTGTACCCAGGAACACATTCCGCTGCTATTCTTACAAAACATCACAGGTTTCATCGTCGGTAAAAAGTACGAGCACGGTGGGATCGCTAAAGACGGGGCCAAACTCGTACACGCCGTGGCCAATGCCCAGGTTCCCAAGGTCACCCTGGTGGTTGGTGGAAGCTTTGGTGCAGGAAACTATGGTATGTGCGGCCGGGCCTACGATCCGCGCTTTCTGTTCATGTGGCCCAACTCCCGGATCTCCGTCATGGGTGGGGAACAAGCCGCCGATGTCCTGGCGACGGTCAAGATTCAGCAGCTAGCCAAGCAAGGTAAGACTCTTTCTGCGGCAGACATTGCTGCGATCCGGCAACCTATACTCGAAAAGTATGATAGGGAGAGCTCAGCTTACTACTCCAGCGCCCGGCTTTGGGACGATGGCGTGATCGATCCCCGTCGCACCCGTCAAGTCCTGGCGATGGCCTTGAGCAGCACCCTGCACCACAATTGGCAAGAGACGCGCAACGGAGTCTTCCGGATGTGACCTGATCGTCGTCCCGAAAGCGCACGCCCATACCAACTAGCAGATTAGAAGGGATCACCTATGCAGACGAAGAAGACTATTCGCATCGGCAATGCCGGGGGTTACTGGGGCGACGATCCCAATGCCCTCGAACGCCAAGTTCTCGGCGGTCGCCTCGATTACATCAGCATGGACTTTCTCGCCGAAATTACCATGTCCATTCTCCAAAAGCAGCGCTCAAGCGACCCCGAACTGGGCTATGCTCGAGATTTTCTGCCCATGCTGAAAGCGGTTTTGCCGAAACTGATGGCAGATGGCACCACCATCATCACCAATGCAGGAGGCGTCAACCCTCACTGTTGCGCCACAGCTATAGCCCAGCTGGCTCAGAGTCTCGGACTCTACCCCAAGATCGCAATCGTCTATGGCGACGATATTCTACCCGATCTAGCAAGTCTGCGCGCCAAGGGCATCAAGTTCGATAACATGGAGAGCGGCGAGAGCTTCGAGGCGGTGCAAAACCGGATCCAAGCTGCCAATATTTATTTCGGTGCCGCTGCCGTCGTCGAGGCTCTCAAGTGGCAACCCCACATCATCATCACGGGCCGGGTGACCGATACGGGGATCACGATTGCACCGATGATCCACGAGTTCGCTTGGTCGCTCGAAGACTGGGACAAACTCGCTGCGGGAATCGTAGCTGGGCACATTATTGAATGCGGCTCGCAATCGACCGGCGGTAATTTTACTGACTGGGAACAGGTCCCAAGCTTCGATCAGATCGGCTATCCTATCGTCGAAGTCTCCGCCGATGGCAGCTTCGTCGTAACGAAGCATAAGGGCAGCGGCGGCCTGGTCAGTGTCGATACGGTTCGTGAGCAATTGTTCTATGAAATGGGCGATCCGAAGGCTTACATCACCCCAGACGTGGTGGCTGACTTTAGCAGTATACAACTCGCCTCCGATGGTATCGACCGCGTGAAGGTCTTTGGGGTGAAAGGTTACGAGCCGACCCCTCTTTATAAAGTTTCGATGGCTTACGAAGACGGTTACAAGTCGATCGGTTCCATCATGATCTCAGGGCCTGAGGCGCGCAAAAAGGCTGAGGCCTTTGCTCGCATCTTCTGGAAGCGTTGCCCAGGACCGTTTGAAGAGACACTGACCGAGTTCGTCGGCTTCAACTCCTGCCATCGTTCACTGGTCCATCGGGATGAGGGCAATGAGATCTTGCTTCGACTCGGTGCGCGTGCCAAAGAGGAGAAGGAACTGAAGCTCTTTGGCAAGATGATCCCGTCTCTGATCCTGAGTGGCCCTCCCGGCGTTGCCGTTATCGGAGGCGTGCCCAAGGCCCAGAAGGTCATGAGCTACTGGCCTGCCTTGATGCCCAAAGAAGCTGTTGTTCCGCGCATCGCTCTCTACGAAAACGGTCAGAAGACTCAAGAAAAACCCGTACACTCGACTCCTATCGGTCGCTTCCAACCCACTTCGCCCGACGTGCAGGTGGCCCTTCATGCTTCCAAGCCGATAGCCCATGCCCTTGGAGAGCAGACGCAGACGCAGGCGCAGCCTCTTAGCCGCATCGCCCTCGGGCGCAGTGGTGACAAGGGAGACACGGCCAACATCGGCATCATGGCCCGCAGTCCTGCGGCCTACGCGTTCCTCGATCGCCACCTCACCGCGCAGCGCGTGAAAGATCTCTTCCAAGAACTCTGTCACGGTCGAGTCACCCGCTACGCGCTGCCCAACATGCAGGGATTCAACTTCTTGCTCGAGGAATCGCTCGGCGGAGGCGGTACACGCACGCTACGCATCGACGCACAAGGCAAAACCTTCGCTCAGGCTCTTCTGGCTCAAAGAATGGTGATGCCCGAAGAGGTCACCGCCAGCATAGGAGACCATCGATGAGGAAGATCCATCGCGTCTTCATCGCTAACCGTGGAGAGATTGCGCGCCGTATCGCTCGCGGAGCGCAAGGTCTTGGCATCGAATCGGCAGCTCTCTACAGCGGCGATGCGCCACCCGCTTTTCTCGAGGGGCTTGTACAGGAATTCGTGCGCGTGCCAGAGGAATCTCCCGCCGTTTACCTCAATGCTGAGCTTATGGTGAAACTCGCTCTCGAAACAGGCTGCGATGCCGTGCATCCTGGTTTCGGTTTTCTGTCCGAAAACGCGCGTTTTGCTGCCATGGTCGAGGAAGCCGGTCTTACCTGGATAGGACCAAGCTCCTCAGCGATCTCTGAGATGGCCTCAAAAGCTGCGGCGCGGGAAATTGCGAAAAATCATGGTGTTCCCGTCGTTCCTGGGATTGAACGGCTGAATGTGCTCGAGGATGGTTCACACCTCGATACGGTGCGCGCCTTTGTTCGGCAGCATGGCTTTCCTATCCTGCTGAAAGCTGCCCTCGGTGGTGGTGGCAAAGGCATGCGGGTCGTGCGGGAAGATGCAGAGCTAGAAGAAGCCATTCGTCGCGCCCAATCTGAAGCGATCAATGCCTTTGGAGACGGAAGTCTCATCGTCGAGCGCTATGTCGAGTATCCCCGACATGTCGAGGTACAGATTCTCGGAGATTCCCACGGCCATATCTATGCACTGGGCGATCGGGACTGTTCGGTTCAGCGCCGTCATCAAAAGATTATAGAGGAAGCACCTGCACCCGCTCTGACCCCGGAGACCCGCGAGGCAATGCACGCAGCTGCGATTCGTCTCGCACGATCGGTTCGATATCAATCAGCAGGCACTGTGGAGTTCCTCGTCGACTGGTCACCGGATCGTCGCCATCTGCAGGAACAAGCATTTTACTTTCTGGAAATGAATACCCGTCTACAGGTCGAACATCCTGTGACTGAACAGATCTTTCAGGAAGATCTTGTCGCCTGGCAGTTTAAGATCGCTCAGGGAGCGAGCATCCGGGACAGACTCAACTTGGTCCCTCAGGGGCACAGCATCGAGCTCCGACTTTACGCAGAGGATGCGGAACAGCGCTTTTTGCCCGCTCCGGGTCCGGTGTATGGTTTCTCTCCCGCACAATTGCCCGGAATCCGTTGGGAGATCGGGATCGATCCCATCGACGAGATCACGGCACGCTTTGATCCTATGATCGCCAAACTAGTGGCGACAGGGACAGATCGTGATCAAGCGATCGAGCGCTTGATCCAGGCCCTGCAGCAAACTGTGCTGGCCATTCCCACAAGTAACATCGGCTTTCTGCTCGGCGTCTTGCGTCACAAAGCCTTCCAGGCTGATCAACCGACCACTCGCTTCATTGAAGAGCACCAGGATGAGCTACTGAGCGAGCGCAGCCGGCTGCGTGAGCATTGGGAACCTTGGGCCCTGCGCATCATGAAGCAGCTCCATGCTCCGAGCGGGGTAGCACCGGAAACCATCGATGTGACCAACATCACACGCTATGTTTTTCAGCGCCAGGCTAGAGACACGACCCACCTGTCTTGCCATCTGTCCCAACATCAGGCTATTGCAGTCCCCCGTCGCTATCGTGGGCGACACAGCATCGTGGGCAAGGGTCTTGTGGCCATCGAAGGGCGTTGGCAAAGCTTTACCTACTGCCAAACCCAGCGAGACGGTGCCTTTATTCAGTGGATCAACTTGGAAGGGCAGGCCTTTCTGCGCGAAGAGCGACCTGATGACCTCCTCGCTGCCAGCAAGGGCGGAAGCCAAGGCCAAAATCTGGTAGCTCCGGTGCCGGGAAAGGTCGTGAAAGTCCTCATCGAGGCAGGGTCGAAGGTTCGCGAGCGACAAACCGTGGTCATCCTCGAATCGATGAAGATGGAGTTCGAAGTCCAGGCATCCCGCTCCGGGATCATTCAAGACGTTCTGGTGCAAGCCGGACAACAGGTACAAGCGGACGAATTACTAGCACACTGGCGTGGGGAGGACTGACAGGCCTACCCAAACCTGAGATGGCTGGATCCCAGCATTGACCCGCTGTGAGGACAGGCCCTGGGCGGGTCGAGGCGGAAAAAGCCTCTCATGAGGCTGTGATCGTGCTATCCTTTCGAAAGGTGGGTTGCTGGACAATCGTCAGAGGTCCAGACATGTGGCATGATTGATGAAGTCCAAACCACTGCGATGGGAAAGGAGGCCCTATGCCATTTCAGACCTTTATGAGCGAATCGGGATTCAAAGTTCTGGCTATGGCACGCCTAGGATCCTGTGAATATAGCATCGTGCTCTATCTTATGAACTGCGCTGTCTCGGGCATGCATGAGCTGATCACGACCGAGAAGGAGTTTGCTTCTCTCATCGGTTACAAAGAGGAGCAGCTCGAAGAGGCCATGCAGAGTCTGATCGCCCGCAATATCATCTACGTAAAAGTTCATGACCAGCATCAACCTAAGGGTCGCCAGTCGCTGCGCATCGGCATGCAGTACAACATGCATGCCTGGCAGCTCAACTTTGACAAAGATGTCACGAGCCACGATGCGGTCGTGTTCCCTTTCCGGCGGGAATCCAACGTGCATTACCTCTTACCACGTGATCAATCCGATATCACACCAACGATCAAGCATCCCCTTCCTACGTGGAAGCGGATCATCGAAGCATACCTAGAGGGGCGTGACGAGCTAGGTGAGCAGGAGCTCACGAACGCCGAGCGCGATGCTAACATCTTGGTCGATACCCACCCGGTGGATCAAGTGCTCCTCATGCTCCGGCACTTTGGAACACGAATTCCGACGCTCAGCCTCCTGGCGAGTGCCTGGCAACACTATCAGGCACTTTTCGAAGAGGAGACCGACAAGGTCGATATTCTTGAGGCTCGACACAAACATCTTGAAATGGATCATAGGCTGCGAGATGCGGTCGAGCTCCTGCTCCAGCAGCGAGATGAGCTCAAGTTGAATGAAGAGGAGGTTGGGGTCCTCGATATTCTCTTTAACCATCGGCATCCCCGTCGCCAGCTTTTTTGGGCTTATCAGTCCAGGGGTCGCTATCCCAACCTCAAAGACTTTTTCGAACAGAATAGCTTTTTGATGCTTCCTGTGACCTCTTCGGGCACCGTATTCAAAAAACGCCCCCATCAGGATTGAACTCAAGCTTAAACTACAAGGCTTCCAGGAGGTGTACTTGGTCCCTTTCCTCTCCCCATAGTACAATGGAAGATGAGCTTTCATTGCATCCGGCATCGCATCACCGGGGTAGCCGGGAAGGGGATCTGAACATGCGTTTGACGATATTCACTCTGGTCTTCATTGTACTATACGGCTGCAAGACCACATCTCAACCGCCAGCCCAACCGTCTGGTGAAGCTCTGGAAGAAGTGGTCTATGACGGCTTCGCCGATACGGATGATGCTTTGCCGGACTGCACCTCCGAGATGATCGGCAGTCGATTTTGGATCCGGGGCATACGACAGGCTGTGGAATGCAGTGCGAACGGTCAGTGGAATGTTCGCGATCTTCAGGCTCCCGATGAAGACGAGGAACCAGCAGAGTCTTTCTCCCCCCGTGCGATTCGTCCTGGTGCTTAAGCCTCCCGAGTGTCAAGCCGCGGGCATCGCGCTTTTGGGGCAAAACATCCTTAGACCATCTATTTCGAGCATGTATCCATCACTCGCGATGGTGACGCTGATCTGCTGCTCACCGAGGGAAAAGGACTTTTCTTCTCCCTCTCTGAGACTACTGAGATCAAAATCGATATATGCGCCTGAATCAAATCCTACCCTGAGATGCTCATTCTCGAAACTCAAGGAGGCTAGTCGAAATCCCTTTGGCACCGGCTTTGCTGCCTTTTTGGTAGCGCTCTGAATCGGCAAGGCTTTCGCAACTTCCTCGGCGGAATCTTCAAACTCCTCAGGACTTTCGCTGGTAATTTCTTCCATTGGCTCTTCAGCAAAGGCCTCTGTTTCTTCATTCGCGAGAAGACTCAGAGCTTGCTCGCGCTCATTTTCGAGAGGATCGGTTTCTGCGCTGGCCAAAAGTCGACTTTCTTCTTCGATGGAGGCGTGCAGCTTTTGCTCGAAACTACTTTCCTCTTCGTCTGACAGTTCAGGAACGTCTTCATGGAGATCATCTTCGAAATCAGAATCTGCAGCCGTCTTGGATGCAGGCGATTGCGAAGCTAGTTTAGGACCAGTTGGAGCAACAGGAGTCGGCTGTCGATCGATTGACTCAATCTCGGCATCGAGTTCGGGTAGATCGTCATCGGAGGCCATTTCGAGGATCAAAGTGTCATCGTCTTCAGGAAGCTCGAGTTCGTCGTCGGAGGATAAGAGACTTGAGCCTAGATCGCTTTCGTCGGCCTCCAGTCCCACTTCATTCAGCCCTGAAGAATTCTCGATATCGAGCTGATCTGGATCAAGTGCATCGGCCCGGGAGGTCCTCACTTGAACCTGCTCTTCACGTGCCAGCTCCAGTTCGGCATGGAGTCCACTGTCATCTTCAAGATCCAGTGGCTCTAATTCGCTATCATCTGCGCCCGCTAAATCGAGATCGAAGTCATCTTCCGCGTGGGACGACACCTGTGAGGATCGTGATCCTGGCCTTGGCTTAGCGACTGAAGCTATAGGTTGTAATTCATCCTGCTCCAAGAGATCGTCCTCAGCGATGACAAGTGAATCGTCCTGAGCATCCAGCCTATCGACATCCAGAGTGTCAACATCGTCAACCAGGATGTCATCACCTAGATTCCGAGATGACTCAAGATCTATGATCTCCTCATCTTGCCCCTCGTCTTCCATCAATCCTGCTTGGGAGTTACCAGGGTTCGCAGAACTCGGGAATTCCTCGACATGTAGACCTTCGATGTCCTCTAGGAGCTCGTCATCCTGCGTCTTAAGGCGAGGACTTGCATCGTTGAGGGTGATATCCTCATCCTGACCGAGATCGTCGTCTTCGAGGCCCAGATCGCCAGCATCGTCGAGATGCTGCTGAAGATGTCTCTCCTCATCAGGGCTCATAAGGTTACCATCCTGCTCGCCTTCGAAGCTCAATTCCTCTTCCGTGATATCAAGGCTATGATCGAGCTGCTCGTTCTCTTGGGGGGTTCGGTAAGCTTGATTCTTGGCATCGGAACTTGGCAGATCTTCCAGGGACAGATCGTCCTCGATCAGGGTGTCGAGCTCCTCATCATCTGGGACATCGGCGGTGGGTGCCTGTCTTGATGGGGACCCAGGTGTCTTATGTGTCGGTTTCCCGGAAGACGGTCCGTCGAGGGTCAGGGCTTCGTCTTCAAGCGTCAGATCGTTGCCAAGTCCATGGTCGGTCGTAAAATCCTGTTCTGGATCGAGACCGACTTCACCCTTAATGTCGTCTAAAGAAAGATCGTCATCGAGTGAGGCGTCATCGCCTTGGTCGATCGGTATCTCCTCCAAATCGTCCTGTCCTGCACCGTGGGGCGCAATAGCTTGTGCTGTGCCCGAACCATTGCCATCGACCTCCTCACTCAGGGCCTCACTCTGGTCCCATTCATCGGCATCAGCATGCAAATCGAGATCCTCCCGACCAAGCAGAGAGGCGGCTGCCATGTCCTGAGCCTTCCCGCCAGCAAATGGATCTTCCCGATGAGCTGCATCCTGACTATAGGGGGCTAAGGCCTTCACAAAACTCTCAACACCCTTTCTTTCGATGAGATCGTGGAGCGATTCACCCGGTTCGGCCTGATCCTTGAAGACTTGCACCACATTCTTGAGCAGACGGGGTAATTCCTTCGCAGGTACGCCTTCCGCAAAGAATGAAGAGAGCTGCGGCAACTGGGACGTTTTGCCCCCAAGGCTGATCCGATAGCCGCTGCTATCACCGACGACTGATACATCTAAGGTGTGACAGGATATGCAGCAGCGTGCACAACCGTTGATCCCAATCTTGAGGGTTGACTCGATAGAAATGCTGGCAATTTCCTTGGTCAGCTCCATCGCTGAGTGCAAGGCTGGTTGCTCGTGCTCTTCACAGAGCTCTCCAAGACACGATACTGGTTGGTGCAAACCATCTTGGTAGTGCCTGAATCCGAGTCCTATGGCCCGAAGTTGTTGCGCGACCTGCTGAACTTCACTCTCCTTGACGAACAGAGCCAGTCGCTGATCTTCCGTCGCCTTGACGACGGCTAGCTCCTTGGAACAAAGTTCCGCGATCTTTTTGAGCTGCCCTGAGTTATAGACGCCTCCGGGAGCCTCCGTCGAAAGGAGTACCGTGCCATTTTTAAGTTTGAAGAGTTGACCCATCATCAAGTCCCAAGGGCTGATGTTTTCTCCTAACCGCCATCTCTGGTTTCGGCGAATGGACCTGCGACTTTAGGAACAACCCGTCAGACGAGGGCATAAAATGATACATCATTCAGTAATTGTTGATATAAATATAGAATGGAGAGAAGAGGAGGTGACACATGAGGCATCGGACTGGGGAGATCGATAGCAAAGGGCTTCAGGCCTATCATAAGCCTGAAGCCATTTTCGCCGGGATCCCGGTTTTCACTCACCGTACTCGAGGCAATCACGCAAACGCTGGTTGATCAGGGCGCGCGACACCCAAAAACTGTCCGCAAGCTGTCGAATCAGATCGAAGGAGGTATCCATACGATCCACTTCTCGCCGTAGCATATCGCCGGGAACAAGGAGGGCTCCAGCAAAGATATTCGATCGAATATCCAAAATTTCGGCTGGGATATCCTGCATCGATGGGGCCGCAGTATGCCGGCTCATAACGAGATGCTTAAAGAGGACCTTCGCAGCCAAGAAGCGAATGTACGGCCTCGTGTCAGATTCACGGCACGATAGGATCGTCTTAAGATCCTTACCCTCACCCTCATGCCGCACCAGGGAGATCTCAGCCTGGTCAGCCTTGACCTGCATGGTCAGCGCCGGGAACATTCGGAATATTTCGGGGATATAGAGCGGAGCTTCGGTGAACCCACCGGCATGAATCAGTTCGGCCGCGAACTTGACCACAACCGCCCGCTGGATGTCGAACAGCTCTTCGAACACAGGCACCTGGCCACTTGGAGTCTGCCAACGACCGGGGTTTTTGAAGTATTCTTTCTTCAGATTCTCCAGCGGCTTGCCTTGCAATGAAAAATCACCGTATCCTCTAAACTCGAAAACAGCTTCGTCAAGAGATACCTTGCCCGACGTGATGTCGATCAGAAGACCTTCATCAACATTGAGATGATCTGCGATGCTACGGAGTGTGCTGAGTGAACGAATGTTTTTTTTGCCTTTTTTCCAGTGGCTGCAGTCAGCTGGATCGTAGCCTAGGATGGCCCCGACGTCCTGATCGATGACTTTGACGTTGCCATCGTAGCGAATCTCAAGGGCTTCCTTGCAAAACTTGAATAAGGTCGCCGAATGAGGATAGCGATTGGCTTCAACCTTTTTCATGCTCGCTCCCGATGGTTATCAGCCATGGAAATATCAAACCCCGGCCGCGTGCCTACGCACGACCACTGCCCTTAAGGCTGATGATTTGGATCTTGTTCTATTAGAAACGATTTTCGGATCTAGGTCAAGTGTTGCAGGATCGTCTCGACATGTCGCACACCGATAGGCAGGCGAAAAGACCCGTGTACCTTCATAAAAAACGGCTAAACGAGATAAGGAGGAGCTAACAACGGGCTGCTGCGGTCTGGATCAGTGCGTCGGCTGTCGATGCCTACGCAGTGCATCGCAGCCTCGCTCCCTGCCCCCTCTGTTTTGGAACGATCCTTCAAGGCGAGGACGCAGGCTAAAAACAAGCCCGGCCCCTGTCGCAGCTGCGATGCTGTCAATTGCACTGCCCTGTGCTCGAATCAAAGGCCGCGGGGCAATGCCTACAGGTCGTCGTCTGTCTCACATAGTAGTAGCCGTTGCCAAAGGGTCGACAGTAGGTGTTGCTGAACCCCAGCCGATAGTTGCCCCGCTCGTTTGCATACTGAGCGCTGGTGAACCACTGGGTGATCCAATTTCGCACATAGGTGCCGCAGTTGCTGCTGGTGAATACCGTTACAGCTGGAACCGAACCTCCGTTACCTGGAGCGATCTTATTGATGAAGCAGTCGTTATAAACTTTCGACCAGTAACTTTGCGCGGCACTATCCGCGCAGAGAGTTGTCGTACTCACATAGTGCGAAAGATAAACAGCGACAGCCCCGGATCCTTCGGAGCAGAGCACACCCGAAATCGGACGATCCGGATTGCTGGCAGGAGGAGCTGTCGGAGCTGGTGCAGGAGCAGGCTTTGCTGAAGGGGCCGAGGTGGGGGTAGCCACAGGAGCGGCGGTTTCAAGGGTCGCATCTTGGGCGATCACCACCTCTGGGTTTTGGATCGCAGCAACGACATTCTCGCTTTCCTGCGTGGCTGGGTCCTCTTCCTTCTTATCCTCTATCGGTGAGAACGAGGCCGGCTGGCAAGCAAGTCCGAACGCTGAAACAATCCCGACCCAGAACCCCAGTATGAGTGGTCTATGCATGGTACTTCCCCTCCAACCCCGATGGTTTATCTTAAGATCGGTACTTTAAGGACAAAGTTTAAATGCACAGAGAAAAGTGAGCGTTTCCTGGATCTTAAGGTCCTCGTTTCATAGGTCCCATTTCAGGTCTCTAGTAAAAAAGCAGAGCGAAAGCGTCTCCTAAGACTCGTTCCGCGCGTCAACCGAGAGTATACGGCTGTCCTGGCAGCTGAGATTTGGAAAAAATGGGGGTTTTGAAGCGCCTGCCTTGAGTCGCCTTTGCCTGTTTGCGAGCGATCGAACGTAGGAAGCTCTTGCTGTGGCTTAAGTCCCTGCTGCTCAGCACGACTTACCGCAAAAGCGTCTAAGGTCGAATCTTCATTCGGGATCGTGCTCTCGGCATATCTGCGTCCGTTCGTGAGCATCAAGGTTTTCTTGAGTCAAGCCACAACGATACTTCCCTGATTCGAGCTGCTGATGGAACCGACAGGTTGCACAAATACCGAAACTTTTAAGGCCGTGGTGTCTCTGTAGATTCCTGAGCAGGCTCTCTAAGGCTAGACGTAATGCCTCAGGCACTGCCTGCTCGCTACCAAAAATTTGCCGAACCCTGTCAACAGCTGAACGACCATCGGATGTAAGGAGGAGATGAAAAACCCTGAGGTCCTTGGCATCCTGGACGCGACGGATGAGTTTCTTTCCTTCCAACACGGTCAAACTTTGGGAGATGCTACCCTTGGTTTGGCCGAGATAATCAGCCAGAGCTTGAGTTGTATTGGAGTATCGATTGCATTGTGCAAGATAATAGAGAATTTCCAGATGAACCATCTGCAGACCGCCTTCCGAAGCAGCCTTCCTCATCAGGTAGCGATGAAGCGCGGAAAGTCTTTCCAGTTCGATGAGCATGTCAGTCTTCGTCCTCTGGTTTGTGTTTGTCCTGAAATGCTCGTTCGAGCGTTCCGAAATGGTCTGATGCTGGCTGCATGACGTTCCAAAGCCAGGAGCGGACTGCAATCAAGGGAGCCGAAAACTTTTATGCAACGACGCCCATGGGTCACTTCTGGATGCGCCCCCAGGTTCGGCAATTGTGAGACGCGCGCACGCACCCTCTCGAGGGACCTAACAAGAAAACCATATCACGGCACTAGCCTTGCAGCTGAGCTTTCAATCGAACCGCAAAAGGATGAGGAACGAAAGCAGCAAAGTCCCCATGGTGACGAGCCACTTCACGCACCAACGTGGAAGAAATAAAAGCTTTTTCAGGGGCTGTCGCGAAGAACAGGGTTTGCAATTCAGGGGCGAGACAGCGATTGGTATGGGCCATGGGTAGCTCGTAGGCAAGGTCGGTTTCGCTGCGTAAACCGCGGATTAAGTAGCGAGCGCCCCGCTGCCGGGCAAAGTCAACGACGAGACCCGAGAAGGCTTCGGCTTTGACCTGGTGATGCTGGGCAAAGGTTTCCCGCAGAGCGGCCAGACGTTCTTCGATCGGCAGAAGAGCTTGCTTGCTTCCACTCACCCCAATCGCTACGATGATCTCGTCAAAGAGGTCCAGTGCCTGCTCAACGATCTGCTGGTGTCCTGTCGTAAAGGGATCGAAACTACCGGGAAAAATTGCTATTCTAGAGGTCAGTGTCCTGTCTGCCATCCCCATCTCCTTCAACGGTATCGTCGGGACTATTTTGATGTCCTGGTAAAGGGTCGCCTGCGGTCCTTCGCCTGAAAAAGCTGACCGCGATCTCACCGTACAACTTCCTTCGATCCAGCTCCCAGCCACTCATCGGCGCCTCGAGACATGCTACGACAAATTCTTGATCCGCGGCAGCACTTTCGATGACAAGATAGCCTCGATGGCTCGCCACCCGGGACAGATGCTCCCGCAAAGCGGGTAGCATGTCACGGACGAGGGCGTAAGGTGGATCAAGCCACACGATGTCGAAGCACGAGGGGGAACAGCGCTCGAGGGCTTTATTCGCAGGCAAAGGGAGCACCTGGGTGACGATCTTCAGTCCCTGCTTGGCGGCCCGTTCGTTCACGGCCCTCAGGTTTCGCTCCAGCGCTTTCAAGGCCTCTCGGTCGGTTTCGATAAAAGTGGCTGACTGAGCCCCTCGGCTTAAGGCCTCAATGCCGACAGCCCCTGAACCAGCGCAGATATCGAGCACCCGGGCCTCGGCTAGATCCCTCTGCAGGGCGTTCCACACTGCACTTCTGACGCGACCTGCTGTCGGTCGCGTGGCAGCGCTCGGGCTTTCAAGACGAAGACCATGGCAAAATCCGCTGGTTAGGCGCAAGCTCATGCTAAGAAACTCCTTACAAAGTGCCGGCAAGGATAGAGGCAAGGCGGCTCATTTGTCCAGCGACGGACGATCGGCGAGCTTCTCACGAGCCGATTTTACCGCCAGCAGGATTTCATCTTGCAATTTGCTAGCGATTCACTAAAGTATCGCTACTTTACGTCTCTTTTGGCGGGGGAAAAGCCATGAATATTCAACAGATACAGGAAGCTCGGGAGCTTTACGGCATCGACGGCTGGGGTGCCGGCTACTTTAGCATTGCCGATAATGGCAACGTGGTCTGTCATCCAACGGGCGAGGAGCACCTGACCATCGACCTCCCCGAGGCGATCAACAAGGCAAAGTCCCTCGGCATTCATCCACCGATGATCCTGCGCTTTCCGCAGATTATCGAGAACCAAATTTCACGCCTGCATTCGGCCTTCAAGGAAGCCATGTGGGAATACAACTATCAAGGAAGTCACCGAGCGGTGTTCCCCTTCAAGGTGAACCAACGTCGTGAATTCATCGATAGTATCGTGAAGTGTGGCTACAAGTTCAACTACGGCCTCGAAGTCGGCTCAAAGCCTGAATTCATCGCTGCGTTGAGCTACGACCTATCTCCAGAAGCGCTGTTTGTCTGCAACGGTTTCAAGGATCGTGAGTTCATCGACCTTGGCTTCATCGCTAAGGCGATGAATAAGAACGTGGTCCTGGTTGTGGAAGGCCCGGACGAACTGCAGCTCATCATCGACCAGGCGAAGAAGCAGCCCCAACACTGTCCCTACATCGGCGTGCGCGTCAAGCTATACAGCCGCGGTTCGGGCAAGTGGGCAAAATCTTCAGGCGAGTCCTCGAAGTTCGGTCTGACCACAATCGAAGTACTCCAATGCTTGCGAATGCTTGCGGATGCTGGTCTCAACGATAAGCTCTACATGCTCCATTTTCACATCGGGTCGCAGGTCACCGAGATCAAGCGAATCAAGAATGCCATCAAGGAAGCCTCGCGAGTCTACGCTAAGGTCCACAAGATGGGCTACAAACCTGTTTGCCTTAACATCGGTGGAGGTGTAGGGGTCGACTACGACGGAAGCAAAACTTCATTTGCATCAAGCGCCAACTACTCACTTCAAGAACTGGCCAACGATGTGATCTATGAGATCGGGGAAGTCTGTAAGAACGAGGACGTTCCGAGTCCCCAGATCGTAACCGAGAGTGGGCGCGTGATCGCGGCCTACCACTCGATCGTCATCACCGACGTTCGTGAGGTCCAGAGCACCGAGAGCTTCTCAGCGACGGGTGATTTTGATTCACACATGCCCTCTGATAAACAGGCCCATAAAGGTTTGTCAGAGCTGAAGTATATCCTCGATAACATCAATCGGAAGAACTTTGTCGAGTACTATCATGACGCTATCGAGTATTACGAGGAGATGTTCACCCTCTTCAACCTCGGATATGTGAACTTGCAAGATCGAGCGACAGCGGAGCAGCTCTTCTATCGCATCTGCCGCCGAGCTCTGTTCTTTTCGTCCTACGACAAGCATCAGCCAGAAGAATTCGAAAACCTGCAACAACGCATGGTCTCGAAGTTTTTAGCTAACTTTTCGATTTTTCAGTCGATCCCAGATTCCTGGTCGATCGATCAGCTTTTCCCTGTGATTCCGCTATCTCATCATGAGAAGAAGCCGACCCACAAGGCGACGATTGTCGACATCACCTGTGATTCAGATGGCTGCCTCGAGAAGTTCATCGACCGTCGCGACATGCGCAACGTGCTTGACCTGCACTCACCGTCATCGAAACCGTACTACCTAGGATTTTTCCTGGTTGGTGCCTATCAAGAAAGCCTTGCCAACGAACATAACCTGTTTGGAGCTATCAATGAGGCTGAAATTATTCTTAAAAATGACGGCAAGTGGGACATCACCAAAACCACGATCGGTGACCCGATCGAGGAACTGTTGATCACCCGTAACTATGAGATACCATTGCTATGGGAAAGCTTTGACCGTCAGTTGCAACTTTCACTCGGCAACAGCCTTGTGGGACAAGACGAAGCCGAGCACATCAAACACCAACTGAAAAACTATTTGGCTGCATCCCCCTACCTCAGAGAAAACAAATAAAATTAGTTGGTTATAGAAATTTAGAAGGCTGCCACAGGCAGCCTTTTCTTTTTTGCCTCAAGGATTCGTTATTCAATCCGATCCTGTCCTCAGTGTGAGCGAGCGATGGGATACTGAGAGGGATTTCATGGGGATTAGCATTCAAATCGTCCAAAAGGATGGATGGGACCATGTGAACTACCACGGCCCTATTGACGCCGAGGCCGAAGTTCATTTGAGTCAGCTGCTCCCCAAACTTGGTAAGCAAGTCGTCTTCAACTTTAAAAGCGTCGATTCTGTGAATAGCTGTGGGGTACGGAGCTGGATCAATTTCATGAGGGATTTGCAGAAGGATCAGCGCAAGGTCGTCTTCGAGGAATGTACCGGCGAAATCGTTATGCAGATCAACATGATACCGAGTTTCAAGGGCAGCGCTACCATCAATTCCGTTTACGGGTGTTATGTGTGTGACGAATGTGGTCACGAGGAAGACGTGCTCTTTGAATCGGGAAGGAATCTTCCCGAAAGTCCGGATCAGGAGCTTCCTGGGATGACGTGTAGTCAGTGTGGAGCTGAGATGGAGCTCGAAGAGATGGAAGAGGAATATTTTGCATTCCTCGCTGCCTAACGAGATGGCAGCGAGAAGCATATAATGGTCATAGGACGTCTTCCCAAGGTCGTGGACCCAGGTAGGTGCGGGCAATGTCAGAAGCGGTAAAAAATCTCGACAATCTAGAAACGGTGCAGACTGAGTTTGCACGTTTCGAGCATTTCGCCAAGGTCCTCCTCGACGCCTACGCCGTGATCGACTCGGAAGGGCGTGTCGTCAAAGCGAACGCCATGCTCTCGCAGCTGACTGGGATGAAAAGTCGCCAGCTGATGAAGGCTGAGAATCTCGATGAGATCATGACATTCTCCATCGACAGCAAGCCTCTGACTTTTAGAGACCTCCTCGAATACGACAGTCCGATTCGGATCGATGAAGTGCGAGGGCAGGTTCGAGGGAAGGAGGACACGCTCAATCTCATCCTCGGCGTGTACCCCTTCGCGCAGGCATCTTCCGGCCAAAAGCTCGGTCTGTTCCTACTGCTGCGGGATGTGACGGCTGAAACTAACCTTCAGGACCAGTATAAAGACAAGGCCATCCAATCGATTACCGACCCGCTCACGACTCTCTTCACACGTGCTTATTTCGAAGAGTACCTCTCAGGTCAGGTCACACGTATGGAAAGTCTACCTGAGAACGAGCGTTACCCTGTCTCGGTCGTGATGTGCGACATCGACTTCTTCAAAAAAATCAACGATCGATATGGCCACCAGGCTGGTGATTACGTCTTGAAGAATGTGTCTCGCATCATGAAACAGACTTTCCGGAAGACCGACGTCTGTTGCCGATACGGAGGAGAAGAATTCCTTGTGATTCTCCCTGCTGCCAACTTTGAGAATGCCGGCATCGCAGCCAACAAGTTACGCCAGGCTGTACAAGATGAGGTTATGATCTTCGAAGATACCCACATACCCGTGACACTGAGCTGTGGGGTCGCCACCATCCGCATCGGTCAAGAAACATATCCGGAAGCCATGGCACGGGCTGACGCTGCCCTCTACGAATCAAAGCATCAAGGCCGAAACCTCGTTTCGATTCACGATGGTGACAAGATCGTCCCGACCCCCCGTCATGGCTGATCCTACAGCTTGAATCCGACACTCAATGTCGGGAAGATGCGTCCTCATCACGGCTGAGCCACTCGTCTGCCATCGCCTCGAGTTTGCGGTTCAAGATTTGCCCACGCACCTGAAATTCGATGGCTTCGTATTGGTGATCTGCCCAGTCGATAGGAAGATAGAGCTGCTCGTCTTCTTCAAGAAGATACTCCTCGAAGTAAGTATCGATGTAATCAAGGAGGAAAAGAGCAGCCTCACGAGCTTTCATCTCTTCTTTCCCGTACATCACCCTTGCCTCAACCGGATAGTAGTAGCTTTGATCCTGGTTAGCAAACAATACAGTGACAAAAACCCCTCGTCCTTTGATCGAGGCTTGAACCTGAAATCGGCGATCCCGCAGCGCAATTCGATACTTGCTAGACATAGCATCAGCAAGCTCGTTGCATTCATCCTGCGTGAGAAACGGCTCTTGTATAGGATCTGTCATGACCAGCTCTCCTCCTGGGTCGGGCGTGGACTACGGGGTAAGATCACGAGCCCGTGCAAGCTATCGTGAATCCAGCTCTGAATAAGAGCAAGAGTCGCTTCCAGATTGTCCTCTCGTCCGACAAACCATTGTTCGCGCGACGACACAAGTTCACTCCGCCAGTCCTGAAGCAGATGTGGAATCTCCTCTTCAAGGTCGACGTAGGCACCGCGAGCAGTGCGGGCCAGCGTATCGATCGCTCTTTCCCGTAGCACGAGTTCGAACGACTGCTGCAGCGGCATGCCGCTCTTCACCACAACCGCCATCAAGCCCAAGACACCCGCGACCGACAACTCGAGCTCGCGAAAGGACTGCTCGTCAAACAGGGGTCGGAAGATAATCCGCTTGGCTTCGTCTTGAATTTGGACGGGATACATAGGGAAGCGGTTAAAAAGACCTTTCAGGATCTCGCCCGACTCGAGCCCCACGTACTCGACCCAGTGCCGATCGAGTTCCAGAATCAGCGCTCCCCAGTGACGTCCTCGATACAGGTCCTGCAAGCGCTCGGCTCGCGGGAGGCGCAGGCGATGCAACTTTTCGACGACCGCAGTCCGGAGTCGATCGATGCGGGTATAGCCAACCTGAAAGAGGACTCGAGCTGCTTCACCTTTGAGGATGTCTCGTCCAAGCTCTGTCTGCCCATCTGCCAGATACTCCAGGCCAAGACTCGACAGGGCCTTGCTCTGCTCGAGCAAGCGATGCAAGCCCTGCATGTCATCCGGCTCGACCTGGGAGGCTGCGCAGAGCGCGTTTGCCAGATAGAGGAATCCTTGGTGAATTGTGTAGAGATCATCGATCGGAGTCCCACTCTCCTGTGCCACAAGAAAGACCTGATCGAGAAAGCTCAATTCTCCAGCCATCAGATCGGTACGTGGCTTCACCTCGTGACGCTGGCCCCACTTACCCTTGACTGCCTCGAGATCGATGGGTCGAAACAGGTCCTGGCTCTCTTCGAAGGAGACGAAGCCATCTTCTTCCATCCGCGCCCGACGAAATTGGGCGGTCATAGCCTCCTGCTCACTGGGAGGAAGGTAGGACACATGCCCCAAAAGCGAATATGTATATCGAAGATTCTGCTCTTGACTGGCCCGAATCAAAGCATCGATGAATTCGATTTCGATGGAATCATCCGTACAGATTTCGTAGAAGACCTTGCCACAAGGCATCGCCCGCACTCGATCCTGCAGATCTTCGCTCAGATCGTAGATACTTTCAGCCTCATAAACCCGAACTTTTCCCTCGAGTGCCGCGAGCTGGTACTCTTCATCCAGTTCCGAGAATCGCTCGAACAACTGAGCAGCACTGACCTCTGCAAAGGGTTTAAGAAACTCAAACAGCTTCTTAGGCACAAGTCGATCCGATGACCATGCATCATAATCGATCATACGCGTCACCTGCTCCTGGGACAGGAGAGGGAGGACCTCGAGACTCTCTTCGAGCCCCTGGCGCTTGAGGGCGTAGTAAAGGGGCTGTACAGGCAGCGAGGGAATAATCTCTGCGGCTGCTGGATCTTGCATGATCGCTTTCAGATCCACCGCGGTCAGAAAACCCGCAGGTTGGCCTGGATCCCAGGGCAGACTTTGATGCCCAGCGTCCAAACTGGCGATGAGGGCCACATCGGACAAACGATTTTCCATGATGACTCCCTGAAACAAAGAATCTGAATGCGGCCGGAATGGAAGGGTGCCGTGACTCAGTCAAACTTTATTACTTACACCTCCAGCCACCCTTTTGTCCAAAGGATTTCTCGCGTCAACACCTCTCGCAAGCCGAATAAAAATCCTCATAAATATCCGAAATATTTTGTTTTTTCATAAACCAGACGTCAACCGATCGATCAGGGGCTCCGCCCACAGGATACAGCCCAGCAGCAAGGCCAAACTCAATTCCCAAAGGCCCAGCGCATCCTCGTGGATATCGAGGCGACGACGACTCGCCTCTCGCTGCTCCTGCCAGTGACGCCTGAGCACGCGCCATCGCGCTGCATCCTGAAGTCGCCCTTCCTCCCATTCCCTCTGTCGCAACTCAGTCAGATCGTCACACCAAGGTCCAGGCGCAAGACCGAGCAACCATGCTTGGACAAAGGATAAGGGCTGAGACAAAAGCTCAGGCCGAGGCAAAGCTTTCCAGGCGCAAGCGAGAAACCCCCCGTAGACCGTAACGGCAGCTAAAAGGGCGATATCCCCCGTCATCCACCACTTCGCATCGAGACAGAGTCTGACGCCAAGAGCCAGACTCAAGGTCATCAGGCCACGCACCAAAGTGACCTGGGCCTGTCGAGCGATATCCTGCTCCAAGTCCCGCCATTCTCCGAGCAAACGGAGCACTCCCTCCCAACTCTCTGGATCAAAGCGTCCTTCAGCAAGAATCTGTCGAAAGAAGCTCTCAAAACCTTCCAAGGCAGTCAAAGGACGGAGCGAACGCAATCCGTAGTCGCGGGCATCGATACACCTTTGGATCTCCGTCAGTTCTGTTTCCCATTGCAGCCACCGATCACATCGCCGCTGCGATGCGAGGAGCAAGAGTCGATGCAGGATGAAAAAAAGCAAAAGTCCGTTCATACGAGGCAGTGTGCCTCGCGGCACCAAAGCCGTCGAGTGACATCTTGTGGCGATTGAGGGTTCACAAGTTGCTATCAGTTCTGCCTTAGGCCTTAAAGAGGGGCCTAAAACTTTTCGATTTGGAGAAGGCGATGATCATCCAAAAGCTTGTAAGAATGAGACTGATCGGAGTGTTGCCCGGGTCAAGAAAGACGTGGAAGGCGACAATGTTTACGATAACGGGCGCGATGAGAACGGTAGCGAGAGCCACGTAGCGATTGAGCAGCAATAAGACACCGGTCACCACCTCTGAACCCTTCCAAAGTGGCAGCATGTAGCCGGTCGCGATCAAATCTTTGATGAATTCCTGGCCTCGAGGCGTCAGGAGAGGAACGGGTAAAAAATGAAAAAAGCCATTCAAACCAAAGACCAACAGGATGACTCCGAGAGCCACACGCGAAATACCCACGAGCCAGGACATGGTGCACCGCCGTGAAAAGGATCTGGAACTGAGCTCACATCGTGTCTTCGATCTCATGATAGGCCCGGACGCAGGAGCTTGCTACATGAAAATCTCTGGGGTCCACTCCCGAAAGTCGGCTGTTCGTGAACAGTCAGGGGCATCGTGCGGCTGGGGTCAAGCCATGAGGCTCGGTAGACCCGCTTCTCGTTGCTGCCAACGTAGCATCTTTAGGGTGAAGGCTTCGTCCTCCAGACCTTTCTTTTCCAAGGGCTTAGCGAGATAAAGAAAGACCAAGAGACTGCGGAGATCTTCCGCGGTCAAGCGGTAGCTCAGCGATCGCCACACGCCGCACAGATCTATGGTCTGCTGCTGAGTGTTGCATGGAAGCATATCAGGGAGATAATTACAGGGCTCAACTTGCATGCGCATCTCAGCGAGCTCGGTGATGCCGGCAAGACTTGATCGACAGTTTTGGGCCTGACACCGGCGTGTCTTCTGCAGGATCGAACTCACGAAAGGCATCCCCGTCATAGATCGCCAAAGATCTGCGAGATCGATGACGCTGCGATAGCTGCAGCGACGTTGGAGCGCCTCGTTCTCGACCTTAAGTTCCATCTGGAACTCTTGTCCCTCGCCTGGAACGTTCGAACTGCCGAGACGGAGCATCGTCTCGAAGGCTTCACTACCAAACAGCAGTTTGTACATGAGCCGTGAGAGGACGCTCCATGAGGTGTAGCCATTGTTGAAGCGAATGAGAGGAACTGATTCGAGACGAGGGCGAGGCAGATTTTGCACTTCATCTATCGCCGCCTGCAGAGCCTGTTTCAGATTGTCCGTGCGTGACAGTTGGGCCCAGCGAAAGATGTCTCGAAGAGCCTGGATCCGCTCTCCGACATAATCCTTAAAACCGGGTAGACTGTGGATGAGTCCCCAGTATGCAAGTCCATTCGAGCTCTCGTGCACTACCCCAACCGGCAAAGCCATCTCGAAGTCGGCATTGCGAGCAAGACTGATCGTCGAGCAAAATGCAAAATGCACCTCACCCTGGTCCAAGCGTCGGTAAACTCCAGCACAGTCGTCGCGCACCATCCCGAAGCGAGGACCGTACTTCTCCAGCTCGGTGCTGAGTGGGAGAAAGCTCCAATAATTCTGACATGCTACGATCGTCTGATCGGTGCGCTCGAGGGGCATTTTCATCAGTAGCGACTCAAGTTAGCAAACACATGATCCGCTACATCCAGAGTCCTGTCGATGTCCTCTTGCGTGTGCGCAAAGGACACAAAGCCAGCCTCGAATGCAGAGGGCGCAAGATAGATACCATGGCTCAACATGCCACGGAAAAAGCGCTTAAACTGCGGGATATCAGCCTCAGCGGCTGCTTCGTAGGATGCAGGGAGCTTCGAACTAAACATAAAACCGAACATACCACCTTCACTATCGACACTCAGCGGGACGCCATGCCTGCTGGCACGATCCTTTAGGCCATGAATGAGTGCTCTAGTACGCTTCCCGAGGTCTGTAAAGTCATATTTCGATCGAAGCAATTCTAGCGTTTTGATTCCGCATGTTACGGCGATCGGATTGCCGGACAAAGTACCTGCCTGATAAACAGGCCCACTTGGCGCAACCTGAGACATGATGTCCGCTCGCCCACCATAGGCACCGATCGGCATACCACCACCGATGACCTTGCCGAGAGTCGTCAGGTCCGGGCGAATTTTTTTCAAACCTTGGACTCCGGAGAGTCCGACCCGAAAGCCCGTCATCACTTCATCGAAGATCAGCACAGCTCCACTCGCGGTACAGAGCTCGCGCATCAGCTCGAGGTAACCGTCCGAGGCCCGGATGAAATTGGCATTACCCACAAACGGCTCCACGATCACCGCTGCGATCTCCTGTCCTCTCTCGGCGAAGAGTTGCTGCAGGCCCTCCCGATCGTTGAACATCAGGGTGATCGTATCTTTGGTCGAACCCTGTGGCACACCTGGGCTACCTGGTATACCGAGGGTCGCCATACCCGAGCCAGCTTTAACCAAAAGCATATCAGCGTGACCGTGATAACAGCCGGTGAACTTTACAATTTTATCGCGCCCCGTAAAGCCGCGAGCCACCCGCAAAGCACCCATGCAGGCCTCGGTTCCACTCGAGACAAGGCGGACCATGTCCATACTCGGAAGTATGCTCTGAACAAGCTCAGCCAAACGAGTTTCAAGTTCGGAAGGCGCACCAAAACTAAACCCTCGACCCAGCGCCTCTTGGACCGCTGCGATCACTTCAGGGTGAGCATGCCCCAGAATCGCCGGGCCCCAACTGCCAATGTAATCGATCAGCTGATGTCCATCGACGTCCCACATATAGGCTCCAACGGCCCGATCGATAAACACGGGATGCATATCGACCGACTTGAAGGCCCGCACCGGTGAGTTGACTCCACCCGGCATCAGCTTGCAAGCTTTCTCATAGAGCTTTTGCGACCGTTCGAAAGTCAGTTTTTGCATCCTTCAAGTCCTTTCTCGACACCTATTACCACAATTCATCATCCTGTAGCCCCGCATCCTCTTCGATCTTCTTGCCCGGATCTACTCTTTTTTCAGGTTCCTGTCGCGGAGGGGCCACAGGAGTCGGATCGGTGCGACTGATCGGAGCAGCTGCCGCCGGTGCTGCGGCGGCTGTTGGGCCTTCACCCGGATTGCTTGGCGCGGTCGCTACGGGACTGTTTGCCGCCGGAGCTGCTCCCGTTGCCGGTGCTGACTCCATGACAGGCAGTGTGGGGATCGCTGTCGTGGGAGCTGGAGCGCCTTCTTTGTAAGGCTGTCCCTCGATAATCTTAGGTCCTTCCGAACCCGTTCCATCGGGTCGCATGAAGGGCTGGAAGGCCCGCCTGGGCACACGGCTGCCACCGCTTAGCACAGTGGCAAGACTGATCCAGGAGCGGACTGAAGCACTGCGGGCAAACTCGTTTTGAAAGACCTCACCTTCCTTCTCAAAGTTGGTGAATTCAAAGTTCTCAGCGTCACCCCCACCTTGCATGACCAAGCCCTGTGGGAGGTCCACAGAGACCGGCGAGGCACAGCTCGGATTTGCAATGGGCCACACTTGTACCTGAGCAAGTTCGGGTTGATTGAGATCGAACAACTCCTGATACCCTGTTTCCTTAATCATGGCTTTGGCAAAATCCGTCCAGACCGGCAAGGCACCATAGGCACCTGAAATGCGGAAACCGCCCCGCCGCATCGCTTTGTTGAAATCGTAGCCGACGTAGGAAGCGATGATGTGGGAATTGATCATGGGTTCCATCGGTTCGTTTGGCTTCACGGGAAAGGGAACGAAGCCTGCGAAGTAGGCCGTAGTATAATCGTTGGTCGTACCGGTTTTTCCGTAGGCAGGAATCCCGAGCTTGCGCGGCTGGTCGGGTTTGTCACTCGGGTACTCCAAGTAGAGTTCGCCTCGTGCTCGACGGCCTGTCCCGTGGGTTACGACTTTACGTAAGATCTCGCTCGTTTGACTGGCATAACAGGGATCGACCAGCTGAAAAGCCTGTTTTTTCGGCTCGTAGAGCACATTGCCCTCTCGATCCTCGATACGCCGGATGAAGTTGAGTTGGTTGTCTGAACCCTCATTATAGAATTTAAAAGTCTTGCCACTCGTGAAGGTTTGGTACACCTTAGCCACTTCCGCCACACTCACATCATTGGTCCCGAGCCCGAAGGACAGAACCGGTTCGAGCTTCGAGTAGACACCCATCGCACGTGACAGTTGCACGAGATACTTGAGCCCCACAATGATTCGAAAATCGTGATGATTGAAATACTGATAGAGTGAATACTGATCCTTTTGTGACATAACAGTCTGATAAAGCTCTTCAATACTCTGCGCGATTCGATCGTAGTAGCGGAGTGGCAGAAAACCGCCAAGCGCAACATCCTCCATGGCGACCGCACCATTGCCCCAAATCGCTTGCACGTCGAGAGGATTGAGAGCGCGCCCGGGAGGTGGATCTATGACCGCTGTCTTTGCCCGAGGTCCTGGCCGATACTCTTCTCCAGGTAATTCCCGAACGTAAGCAAGAGCGGGACGTTGCCCTGCAGCCGCGAGCACGCGGTACCGCATGATCAAGGGCAGGGTACTCGCATCAGAGAAAACGGCTTCAGCGCCTCCACTGGCGACCTTATTGGCAATGAGACGCCAGTCTTGGCGTGCGTCAAGGGCGAGGGACGTGACCCGCTCCCAGTTTTTCTTGGTTAGGTCGAGGCGAAGATTTCGCTCCCGATCGGAAACGTCTGGGTCATCCATGCGATAGATGTTCTGGAGTTCGGACAGATAACCTCGTCCCCACCACAGCTTACCGAGATCTCTGAGAAGTTCCATCCGACCCGCAAAGATGAGGTCAGGCTTGAGCTCCTCGATCGCTCGCAGCAGCATGTACTCCTTGACGCCGCTGTTATCCAGCTGAACACCGGTTTCTTTTGCAACCCGATAATGGTAATCCCGCGGAGCTTCTCCTTCAGTGGGAAGCAGCTCCATCGAACCGAGCAACTCACGAAACTCTTCGAAGTTCAGTTTATCGAGCAAGTGAGCCGTCAGATACACGGTGGCTAAGTTTTCTGATTTCACCCCCGCCCAGAGAATCGAAACGTCTTCGTAGGGACTACTATGGTCGGGGCGCGGAAAGTAAAATTTACCCTGAAAAGGGAACAGACGCCTCTCATTATCCACCCGGTCGAGAACCGTCCAACCCAGCTGCAAGGCGGCAAAGAAGACCACTGTTTTGAATACTGAACCCGGCTGCCTCACAGCGAACACCGCACGATTGAATCCCTGGGAATCAAAGCCCGAAACAACGCTCCGCACTTCCCCTTCATCGACCGAAATCAGACCCCCGTTCACCGTGGGGCGTTTTTTGAGTTCCACCACCGCCTGATGACTCTCTCGATCGTATTCAAGGACTTCACAGAAGATCACGTCACCGACTTTGAGTTTGCTCAGCATGTCATTAAGATGCCATTCGTACTCCCGATAGGTGGGAATCGACAGAATCTTGGCCGTCCGTATCAGCGATTCCGTCGGAATAATCCCCTTGGGGAGCCCGAAGTCCAGATGAATGACAGGTTGCTTACCTTTCTCGATCTTTGTGATTTTCCCGTAGTAGAATTGGTTCACCTCCACGTTACGCAGCGGCTTGAAGTTGCTTGCCGTTTCCGGCAGATAGTCTTCGAGGATCATCTCGAGGCGCGACAGATTGCGCCGCATCATCAGCTGAGCTTTGTCCTGCAGCTTCTTATCGATTGTCGTGTAGACCCTGAGGCCTGCATGGTTCAGCTCCGCAATAGACTCCATGTCTAGCGCATCAAGAATCTCTTTTTTATCCAGCTGACTCCGAATCAAGGTCACCAAAGCGACCTCATTGGTGCGAAATTTCCCTTGATTGAAAGGCACCTTTTCATTGAAGGACGCCTTCAGCTGTGCCTCGGTGATCCAGCCCTGCTCGTACATGCGTCGGAGGACATAGTTTTTCCGCCAGTTAGCCTCCTTCCAAGCTTCTTCTTTATCCTCGCGAGTGTACTTGATGAAGGGGTTGTACTTACTCGGGGCTTTGACCGAGCCGGCAATGAAAGCGCTCTCGACCAGATTGAGCTCCTTCACGTCTTTGTTGAAGTAATACCGAGCAGCGATCCCGATACCCTTACCGTTAGCAGTGACATGAAATTGATTAAGATAGAATTCGAGGATCTGCTGCTTCGAATACATGCGTTCGAGCTGGAGGGCACGGATCAACTCTTTGACTTTCCGTCGAAAAGAATGTTCTCTATGGTCCATAACATTCTTGACGGTCTGTTGGGTGATGGAAGAGCCTCCACGTCGAAAGCGAAAGCCGTTCTGCACCCCCTCCCAGAAGGCCAGGCTAATCGCCACGGGATCAATTCCAAAATGCTGAAAGAAGTTCTTATCCTCAGCAGCCACCATCGCCCTAATCATATCTTCGGGAACCTGATCGATCGTGACATAACTTCGATGCTCATCATCGAAGAAGCTCCCAATCTTATGCTCTTCATCTAGAGTATAGAGAGTAGTCTCTTCATTGATCCTAGCCAGAATGGTGGATTTTTTGAGTTCAGAGACATCCCCAAAATAAACAAAATAAGCTACTAACCCCGACACCGCCAAGCCACCCAAGACACCGACGACGCAAAGGCCTGCTGCTCCGTAGAGCAACTTTCTCTTCCATGAATTCAAGGGCTCACCTCTCCGCGCATGAGGAACCGATCGCCTCCAAATTATCGCGCGAAGAGGGGGCGAAGTCTACAGCTTCTCCTTCGTGCCTGAGAAGCCTGGGTTAGCAAATTGACCGTTAGGCTGTGCACGAAGGGACCTCGGAGGCTTTGTGCTTTGGGCTCGAGCACTTGATCCACGCATCGTTGCGCCGAACAAGATCAGCTTTGGTCGTTCAAGGATGATATCTTTTTCAACTTGTCAACTTGCATTTTCCAAACAGGAGTCGATCCAGTCCTTGCTGACACAAACAGGGGCAAAATCTTGCAGCCCGCTCACCAGGCGATCGTCTCCTTTGCAATCCAAGATGAGACAGTCTACACCCTCCCCCGGTCGAGCCAAGACCCTGACAGGAAGCAAAGACTCGGGGGACATACTGGGGAATTAAGGCCACGTGAGAGCATTCGCTTCCCAGCAAAACAATTGATTTCTCCCTCGAGCTCTGCGATAGCTAAGCATCCAACAATCTCTTGCAGAGGGTCAAAATTATGCTGCAAAACAAGGCCTATCGGCTTAGGACACGTCCACAGGGCACCTCCGGTCATGACCATTTTGAATTCGTCAGTGAGCCTGTAGGTAAACCCCGCTCGGGCGAAGTACTTGTCAAGGTCCTCTACCTGAGCCTCGATCCGACCAACCGCATCTGGATGAGCGACATACCTCAATACATGGAGCCGGTGAAAGTTGGCGAAGTGATGCGTGGACTGGGCATTGGCCGTGTCGAAAGCAGTCAGTCACCCTCCCTCAAAGAGGGCGATCTTGTATCCGGCCTCTTGGGATGGCAAGAGTATGCCATCGTTGATGCTCGCACGGTTACCAAGCTTCCCGACCTCGATGTCCCCGTCGAGGCCCATATGGGCCCAGTTGGAATGACGGGCTTGACGGCCTATTTTGGTCTCCTGGAGCTCGGCCAGCCTCAAGCTGGGGAAACGGTCGTCGTATCGGCTGCGGCCGGAGCCGTGGGCTCTATTGTCGGACAGATTGCTAAGATCAAGGGGTGTCGCGTGGTGGGTCTTGCGGGATCCGACGACAAGTGCACGTGGCTAACGAAAGAACTCGGTTTTGATGTCGCTATAAACTATAAGAAAGAGGATGTGGGTGCGGCACTTGATAAGGCTTGCCCGAAGGGGATTGACGTTTATTTTGAGAACGTCGGTGGACAGATTCTCGAAGAGGTCTTGAAACGAGTCAATCTGTTTGCACGGATTCCGCTCTGTGGCTTGATATCCGGGTATAACGCTGAACGACCTGTGCCGGGCCCCTACCAGTTTCCGCAGCTGCTTATGAAGCGGGTGAGGCTGCAGGGTTTTATCGTCTTCGATTTTGTTCAACGCTTTCCCGAAGCCGTTCATCAACTCGCTCAGTGGGTCCGCGAGGGTCGAATCAAGTACCGTTCAACCATTGTCAAGGGCTTGGATAAGGCGCCGGATGCTTTGAACATGCTCTTCACGGGTGATAATACAGGGAAGCTGTTTATCGAGTTGTGAATCAACAAAGATGTGATCGATCAGGAGCTGGGGGACGCATGGGAGCTCTTTCTGGACGCGCACGAGGTGATGCTAGTCCCTAACGCTGGCCAGAGGCTGCGAAGGTTTGTATACTGAAGCAGTACGCCTTCGCGGAGTGAATCACGCATGCCCAGCTCTCGACTCATCTCCTGGTTGCCGACTGTCTTCGTCTTGTTGCTAGCACTGGCGCAGGGCTCATCTCCTGCAGCCTCGCGGCCCCAGTTTCAAGAAGTCGTGCGAGATGTGCTGCCTGCGGTCGTGCATATCCGTACCCCGGAAAGGCCGATGCGGCCACCTGGCTACCAGGATCCTTACCAGTATTTCTTCCAACAACCTATCCCGGCGGGCGCCTCATCATTCCCGCTCGGTACGGGTTTTATGATCCAGCCACGTGGCTATGTCGTCACTAGCTTCCAGGTGATCGATGGAGCGCAGCAGCTTGAGGTTGTGAGCCAGCAGAAAAAGACCTGGAAAGCACGTCTTGTGGGTGGCGATCGAGCCAGCGACCTAGCTCTTTTGAAAATTGAAGGCACGAGTCAGATACCGACTCTCGACTTCGGCGACAGTCAACGCATCCTCGCCGGTGAAGCCGTGCTCGTCATAGGCTTTCCGCTCGGCTTTCAGCCCTTGATGCTGACCGGAGGTATCGCGGCCAAAGGCAATGTCTTGGGAGCAGGTGCTTTTAATCGTCACATTCTGCTAGATGTACCCACCCACCCCGGTGTCGCGGGTGGTCCTGTGATCGATCTACGTGGTAGAGTGATTGGACTGGCTACTTACACGAGCGAAGGCCCCCCTCATCTAGGCTTTGTTTTTCCCAGTGCCCAATTGCAGGATCTCGTCAAAGATCTGGTGCGTCATGGTCGAGTCGTCCGGCCGTGGCTTGGGCTCGTAGCTCGCAGTCTAGTCACGGTTGATAGTATCGCCGAAGTCTATGACCCCAGCATTCGCTCAGGTCTTCTGGTCGACAATCTCATCATCGATGGTCCTGCTGCTAAAGCTGGCTTGCAGGTGGGTGACCTTCTATTGACCGCGGGTACAGTGACCCTGCACGAGATTGTTCAGCTACACGATCAGCTAGCACGGATGAAGGCAGGGGAACGTCTCGCGTTCAAGGTGTTTCGACGTAAACAGGGCTTTGTCACCATCACCGTCACACTATCAGATATTCCCAGCGCAGAGGATCTCCCTCAAACTCCCGATTTGTTATGATCTGCCTTCGCTCGCAAAGGATGCAAAGCTCCCTTTATACAGGAAAACAGGTGGAGGGCTCCCGACTAGGCAACCCGCTCACCTGCCTGAACTGAGGGAAGCCGAGCCTCGAAGCGAATAGGTTGACAAGCGTCGACGGGCTCGCCTATCAAACGAACGCTGACATCGCCGCCTCGAGAGCGGAAGTATTCCCTGACTGCGTCGAGACCAATCCCTCGCCCCGAGTCATATGAAATCCGTCTTGAGGTGCTAAATCCTTGAACAAAGATCGATTGGACAATTTCTTCACGACTGAGCTGTCGATCACCAGGCAAGATACCCATTTCTTGTGCCTTGCTTTGGAGAGATTCGAGGCTGACCCCTCGCCCATCATCCCAGTATGAAAAGATCAAGGTCCTCTCTTCGATCACCACCTGAACGTAGATGTTACCCTGTGGATCTTTACCCTTCTTCAAGCGTTCATCAGGCAATTCGATGCCATGATCGAGACTGTTCCGAATCAGGTGAATAAAGGCCTGTTTAATCACCCGCTCTTCTTCACGAGAGACCATAACTGAATCAGCCTCAAGATGCACCAAAGGCTCGAACTTACCTAACCCTTGAGCAATTTCACTCATGCCTTCAAAACACTCTCGCAAAACCGCTTCCATATCTTTGTAAAGCAAGGTGTTGAGACTGTCGACGAGAGATTTTATGGTCATCTGTGGGGTTTGCCGAGCCTGTCTCAGCAGTCGTTCGATGTCACTGACAAGGACGACCTCGCTGGCTCCTAAGGCATGACCACCGTAGAGGTTCCGATAGAGTTCTTTATAATTCGAAAGGTGTTCATGAACAGGACCAAGGATATTCAAGTCCTCACGAGACCGCCTCACACACTTCTGCTCGGCTTGGTGCAAGGCATCGCAGAGCTGCTGCATTTGGAGCGATCGAGCACAGCCTTTCATCGTATGCAAATGAATACCTAGTCGGCGCCAGGCGTCGACATCATCGTCGTGCATGGAGCGAAAAATACGCAAACAGTCTTGATAGAGAGTATCCAATTCTCGAAGACCACGTGCTGATCGATCTGCCCCGACCGTCAGGAGTTGCTGCAGGGCATCGATCGTGTTCTGCTGATCACTCGCGGTTTTTTCCAGAGTCCGAAAAAGGGTCACATCTCGAACAGTTACAAGAATTTTTTCGACCCGCTGATGCCGATCAAGTATGGGAGACCAGTCAAGTTCGAGCACCTGTCGCCCCCCGCTCGGTGAAGCTCGTACAATCTCCCGCGGAAGACTCCCCTGGTTGAAGTCAAAATTAATCCTATCAGACCCCAAAATCAAATCGATGATCGCCTCACACTGCTGCCTTGCATCGGCGCCGATGATAGCCTGGGAGAAAAGATAGTCCAACGCTGGTTCATCGATCCGCACTGACTTGGAAAAGATCACTTCGAGATGGGGAGAGTAATCTTTGTGAATCGTCTTCTGCGGCCAGGTGATCGTAAAGATACCCTGTTGGATGGTAATGAGAATCGAGTAGATATCACGAGTTTTTTCCTCAACGATCTCCCGAATGAACTCAACATGGTGCTGCAGTTCCTTATTTAAGGTTTCGATGCGCAGTTGGGATTTTTTATCTTTACGCTGCATTTGATCGCCAATGGCCAGCGAGAGGAGCACAGTCTGAAAAGCATAACTGCCAAAAAAAGGCCAAAAACCATATTCAGGACCTATAAAACCTAAGGTCACAGCTGACTCAGTCATACCACCACTAAGCAGAGCCAGAAAGCTAGCCAGATAGAACCAGGCGGGGCGATAGCCCCGTATCGCCGAATGCAGCGCGACACCAAAACAGACAAGCAGAGCAGCATTGATGGTGACCATTGCGAGATAAAAAGCAAAGAAGGGGACAAGAAGCTCAAAGGCAAACATCGAAAAGGAAACGATCATCAGCAGTAGCATGAGCCTATGCAGCAGGGGATAGCGCTTTTTTACCTCGAGAAAACCCAAAGTGAAAGCCAGGAGAAATCCAATCATCGCTAGCATCAGCGTGATCCACATTTGTCCGCAAATAAAGGGAAGAGGATCAGGCATGAAACGACCGATTCCAGAGTAGAAGAGCAACCAGAGAAGCGAGCTTAACAGCAGGCCCACATAGTTCAGATAGGCAGGGTTCCGTAGCATAAGAAAGGTGAAGATATTGTAGAAAGCCATGACCGCATTGATGCCGAGGAAGATCCCAATGACCTTCTCTTCCCAGACCTTGTGTGATGCGAAGCGATCGAGCGACCAAATTCTCAAAGGGAACTTATTGGCCCCGACATGGTGAAGGCGAAAAAACACCTCATGCGACCCCGGAGTGATGTTCAGGCGAATCGAGGCATTGCGATAAGGAAATTCCCCGGTCCCCGACTCCTTATTGCCCAGTCGTTGCTCCACCCAGCCACGAGTCGGATGGTCGTAGAAAATCCATAGCGAATCGCTGGGATAGGGATGCTCTAATACGATGGCCTGATCGCTTGGCCCCGGATTGAGTAGTTTCAGACGCAACCAATGTGCTTGATTGGTGATTCCCAGATTCGGCACTGACCTTGAATCTGTTTGAATAGGCAGCCTGTCCCAACGGCTTCGTATCGAGGCAAGATCGGTCGACTGATCTCGGACGTATTCCAGCCAAGGTCCCACGAGTTTGCCTTCGAGCACGCCAGGCTCGATGGTCAGCACTCGCTCGGCCTCACGGCCAAAAGCTTGCCCTCCTGTCCAAAGACAGAGGACGACCAAGATGCGGACTGCGAAACCGAGCATGCAGACTCCTGGCTATTCTTAAAGGACTATCGGCACCTGGAAGGCAAGTCTGAGGCGACCCAGGGACACAAAGCATGGAAGAGATTTTTGGTTATTATTTTCAGACATTTACACATCATCGTCGACTCTAAACAACGGCGCAAGCGCCCAGCCGTTGCGTCTTCAACGAGCGACGCAGGCCGTAGCAAATTCATTCCATTGTGGGCTGAGGGTTTGACCACTGTTGGCCCGCTCGCTATACTCCCGGCCTCACCCCACCATGAATTCTGCCAGCGAGGGACATCCATGAACGATCTGCAGACCATCAACGTTTTGAAGGGCTTGGTCATCGACGCTGTCGACAAGGCGAAATCGGGCCATCCGGGCGGTGCTATGTCCAGTATGGACTTTGCCTACCTTCTGTTTCGCGAGTATCTTCGATTTGACCCAGACCAACCAAACTGGCTTGGTCGTGATCGCTTTATCCTCAGCGCCGGCCATGAATCCATGCTTATCTACAGCCTTCTGCACTATGTTGGTTGGCTTGAGCTCGACGAAATCAAGCGGTTCCGCCAGCTGCATTCGAAGACTCCCGGACATCCCGAAAACTACCTGACTCCTGGCATCGAGTGCACCACAGGTCCTCTGGGTCAGGGGGCCTCCATGTCGGTCGGCTTTGCGATCGCGGCCCGTCACCAGCAGGCGGCTCTCGACGCAGAACTCTTTAAGCAGCGCATATTCGTTCTGCTGGGGGACGGCTGCATGCAGGAGGATATCACCCTCGGTGCAGCGTCCCTCGCCGGCCACCTGCGACTCTCGAATCTCGTTTGGTATTACGACCAGAACGGGGTCCAAATCGCTGGTAAAATTGATCGTGTAGCCTCCGATGACTACGCGAAGGTCTTCGAGGGTATGGGCTGGGAAGTCTTAAAAATAGATGGTCATGACCACACTCAAATCCGAAGATCGCTGGATCGTGCCGATCAGGACCGGGAAAAGCCGTTGCTCATCATCGGCCGGACCGTGATGGCTCACGGTGCCTATTCGATGGAGGGAAGCGAAGATACCCACGGCTCACCACTGCCGGCTCAAGAGCGAGCCAAAACCAAGGAAAAACTTGGTCTTGCTGCCGAAGCTTTTGTGCTTCCTCCAGAGTCCTACACCCACTTCCGAGCTAGGTTCGACCAGAAACGGGCACGGGCCCAAACTTGGAAACAACACTTCGACAAGCGGATGGTCGATGCCGACTTCAAAAAACGCTTTCAGTCCTACTACGAGAACACCACGTACCAGAATCTTCCGCAGCTTCAATGGCCACGCGATAAAGAAATTGCGACGCGCAACGCTTTCGGAGAAGTCCTGGCAAAATGGGCCGAAGTGATCCCTAACCTCATGGGTGGCTCGGCTGATCTCGATGGCTCCAATATGACCGAAGACTTTGTGGAAAGAGTCGGTGATTTCCAATGGGACCAGCCGAAGAATCGGAACATTGCCTTTGGTGTGCGCGAATTCCCTATGTCTGCAATTTGTAACGGACTGGCTCTCCATGGTGGTATCGTACCCTTCGATGCGACCTTCCTCTCGTTTGCAGATTACTCGCGCGCAGCTCTGCGCCTTGGTGCAATTCAACGGGTGCGAGTGATCCACGAGTTCACTCACGATTCTTTCTTTCTAGGCGAAGACGGCCCCACTCACCAGCCAGTTGAACACGTAATGTCTCTGCGTCTCATCCCGAACTTTTATGTCATGCGCCCCGCGGATGCATATGAGACTCAGATCATGATGGAGGTCGCCCTCAATCTAAAAAATAGTCCTTCCGCCATCTGCTTATCACGCCAAAAGCTCCCTATTTTGCCTGTTTCAGCTGAGACCGTCGCTCAGGCCCGCTTCGGTGCCTACGCTGTGCTAGAGGCTGAGCAGCCGGAGGTTCTTCTGATTGCCACAGGTGGTGAGGTATCCCTCGCTTTAGAGACCGCAAAACGGCTCGAAGGGATGCGGGTAAAGGTTGTTTCCATGCCATGCTGGGAACTCTTTGAGGAACAGCCGAAGAGCTACCGCGAAAAGGTTCTCAATCCGGGTTGTAGCAAACGCGTCTCCATCGAAGCAGGTTCGACCCTGGGTTGGCAGAAATACATCGGCATGGAGGGACTCGCCGTTGGTCTCGATCATTTCGGTGACAGTGCACCGGCGAACGACCTTGCGCGGGAATACGGCTTCACTCCTGATCAGATCGCAGGCCGAATCAAAAACTACCTCGGCCGCTAAAAGGTTGACTTGAATCCAAGGCGAAATTGGTGAACGATAGGTTTCGCCAGTTTCGTTTTTTTTTGCCTGCAGCCTGAAAGGCAGGTCCATCGTACCCGCGGGCGCGACACCGGGAGCCCGTCTCTTTGAGGAGTTCGATTTATGTCACTCAAAATACGCAGAGTTGCTGTACTCGGAGCTGGAGTGATGGGGGCGCAAATTGCGGCTCATCTGGCTGCTGCTGGGGTTCGTACCCACCTCCTCGATTTAGCCTCAGCGGAGCCACCGAAAGATCCCAAGCTGGCTAAAGCTGTTGGTAAAAAATTCCGGTCGACAGCAGCGCTGTTGGCGATTGAAAACATGAAGAAGCTCAAACCTTCACCCCTCGCCTCGGAATCCATTCTTGCCAATCTGATCCCAGGCAACTTCGATGATGACATGAGCGTACTGCAGGATTGCGACTGGGTGATAGAAGTCGTGGTCGAGCGTTTGGACATAAAAAAATCGATGCTGAAGCGTATCGCCGAGAACACCAGACCACATATTCCGATCACCACCAACACCTCGGGTCTCTCGCTCACCAAAATGTCTGAGGACCTCGATGAAAGTTTTCATCGCCGCTTCTTTGGAACTCACTTCTTCAATCCCCCCCGCTATATGAAACTCCTCGAGATCATCCCTCATCCCAAAACTGATAAGGCTCTCATGGAGGCCCTTTCGCTTTGGATCGAGAAGCATCTGGGCAAAGGCATCGTTTATGCCAAAGACACCATCAATTTCATCGCCAATCGCATTGGCGTCTTTAACATGATGTGCTCCTTCAAGCACATGGCTGACCTCGACCTCAATATCGAGACCGTCGACGCGTTGACCGGTAAGACTATGGGGCGTCCGCCGTCTGCAACCTTTCGCACCATGGACGTTGTCGGTATCGACACCTTCGCTCATGTGTCAAAGAACGTGTTTCAGTACGCCCCCCATGATCCGTATCGCGAACTCTTCACGCCACCTCAATGGATCGATCATCTCATCGCAAAAGGCTCATTGGGACAAAAATCGAATTCGGTCGGTGCATACAAAAAGGCCCAGGATGATAAGGGTCAGACGGTGATCCTTGCCTACCGTCCCGCGCAAGATAGCTACGTGGAGCAGGAGGCCAAAACTTACCCCTGGATGGAAGGGGCTAAGAAGATTCCCGATACCATCGAGCGGCTCAAGTTTATCTTGAGTCACAACGATGCAGGCGCCCAATTTATTTGGCGAACACTGCGAGATACGATGGCCTATTCGGCTATTCTTCTCGATGAGATTGCGGACAACCAACCCATGGCGATCGACAACGGGATCAAATGGGGCTTCAATTGGGAATGGGGCCCCTTCGAACTGTGGCAGGGTCTAGGCTATGATACCGTCCTCGAACGGATGAAGACGGACGGCGTGAATGTGCCGACCTGGCTAAAGCCGGGCCTCAAATTTTATCGACCGGCTCCGAACTCAAGTGACTGGCACCTCTCCGGACCAGTGGCCCAGTCCATGGGACAGCTCGGTCGCGAGCAGGGCATCGTCAAGCCAGCTTATCGTTTCCATCTGCCTAAAGCCCAAAATCATGAGGATCGACGGGTCGTCCTCAGCAACGCTGGTGCGAGTCTCATCGATATCGAAGATGGGGTTGCCTGTCTTGTATTCCACACCAAGATGAATGCAATTAACAATGATATCGTTGATCTTACCTTCAAGGCCCTTGACAAAGTGAAGGGCGACTTCGATGGTCTGGTCATTGGCAACGACGCGGAGGTCTTCTCGGCTGGCGCCGATCTCAAGCAAATCCTCGGTGCCATCAAGGAGAACAAGTATGAGCAGATCGATCAACTGATCCGTCGCTTCCAAGGCGTCATGCAGATGATCAAATACGCCCCTTTCCCCTCGGTGTCCTGTCCCCAGGGTCTTGTGCTAGGCGGGGGCTGCGAATTCAGTCTCCACGCCAGCGAGCAGATTCTGGCTGGTGATACCTTTGCTGGCTTGGTCGAAGTGGGAGTAGGCCTCATACCAGCCGGAGGTGGAACCAAAGAATTGGCACTTCGCGCTTATGCCTACGCTTCTCTTGGTGACAACGCGGATCCCATGCCATTCCTCCAGCGTGCCTTCATGCTGATTGGTATGGCCAAAACCTCCACTTCGGGTCTCGAGGCCATAGAAATGGGACTCTACGGTTCGAAAGCTTCCGTGACTTTGGCCCGTGATTATCAGATCCTCAAGGCTAAAAGGCGGGTTCTTGAACTCACCGAAGCGGGGTACCAAGCGCCTCTGCCTATCACGCATCTGAAGGTAGTCGGTGATCCGGGGATACAGACCTTCAACATGATGCTCTACAACATGGTTCAGGGCCGACAGATTTCGCCTTATGACGCTTTCGTTGGCGAAAAGGTCGCGACTGTGCTCTGCGGGGGCGAGGTCGACAGTGGTACGGTCGTGAATGAGGAATATCTCCTGGAGCTTGAGCGCCGAGTCTTCCTCGAGCTCTGCCATGAGACCAAAACTCAGGAGCGGATCGAGGCCATGCTCAAAACCGGCAAGGCCCTACGCAATTAAGGAGCGTGCATCCCGAGATAACCTTGAGGCATCCTTGCTCACAAACCCTGAGCCCTGTGGGGATAGGGTCACCCACCTTGGTTTCGGGGCTTGAGGTGCCTGCTAAGGCTCTGGACTCTTTCTCAACTCCTTGAGGGGCATTTCAGGACAGACACTAAGCAGTTCCTGCTGAAGAGGTCCTGAATCAAGGCTCGATGAAAAAAAGTACCGGAATTAAGTATCCTTAATGAGGAAACTTTTTTTTCTGAAGCAACGCAGAGTCAGGGCTTTTTCAGCAGAATCAAATAAGAAAGGAATAGAACGATGAAAGCAGCCTATATTGTCAGTCCTTTTCGCTCAGCAGTTGGTAAAGCCCTGCGGGGTTCCCTCCGAAGCAAACGACCAGATGACCTCTGTGCCGACGTCATCCGTGCTGTCATGAAAGATAACCCCACGGTGGATCCTCAGGAGATCGATGACGTCATCATCGGTTGTGCAATGCCTGAGGCCGAGCAGGGGATGAACGTTGCGCGCTTTGCCCTCCTGCTTGCAGACCTTCCCCACGGAGTGTCGGGGGTCACTGTGAATCGCTTTTGCAGTTCAGGTCTTCAGACTATCGCTATGGCCGCCTTTCAGGTTCAGGCAGGAGGAGCCCATTGCATCTTGGCAGGAGGGACGGAGTCCATGTCGCTCGTGCCGATGATGGGCCATAAGCCTGTCGGTAGCCGTACCGTCCTCAAAAACGGTCGCGAGGATTATTACCTCAGCATGGGTCTCACGGCAGAAAATGTCTCCAAAGAGTATAAGATCAGCCGTGAAGACCAAGACCGCTTTTCTTTCGAATCACACCAAAAGGCTGTCCAGGCGATAGAAAAAGGCTTGCTCAAGGACGAGATCGTTCCCGTCACGGCCACCTTCCGGACTCCAGGACCGAATGGAACGGTTCAGGTTCAGGAGCAAGTCTTTCAGGTCGACGAGGGTCCACGAGCAGATACCACTTTTGAAGCGCTATCAGGCCTTCGGGCGGCCTTCAAGACCGGTGGATCGGTCACCGCAGGCAATTCCTCGCAGATGTCGGATGGTGCCGCCATGTGTATGGTCGCCTCAGAGGAGTTCGTGAAGAAGTATCAATTGAAGCCGATGGCTCGTTTCGTCAGTTTCGCTGTTGCTGGAGTCCCACCTCGAGTCATGGGTATTGGACCTGTCGAAGCTATTCCCCGTGCCTTGAAGTTGGGCGGATTGAGCTTGAAGGACATCCAGCGCATGGAGCTCAATGAGGCCTTTGCTGCCCAAGCTTTGGCTGTACTCCGGCATCTCGAAATTGATCCGAAGATCGTCAATCTAACCGGCGGGGCCATCGCCCTCGGTCACCCTCTGGGAGCCACCGGCGCCAAACTCACAGCAACTCTGCTCCACGGTATGAAACGTGATCGGCAAAGATATGGCCTCGTCTCCATGTGCATCGGGACCGGTATGGGTGCCGCTGGTATCTTTGAATTGCTCTAACATGGCTCCTGGGTCCCTGGGGGCCCAGGTTCCTAGCCTGGGATTTGCTTCCTTCCCCACTGCACCGATGTTCCTTTGACCCATGGAAAGGGCTTTCTTTTCACGCACATTGGTGAGAAGATACCACAATAGAGTCTGTGCCGTTTCGAGTTTCTCGATGATGGAATGTTCCATGTGTCGAGGTGTCAGGTGCAAAGGTGGCGAGCTGCGGAGTTGGTATCTGGACCAGCGAACGACAGATCAACCCAAGAGTGCAGATGACTTCAGACAGGCGACGAACAGGAGCCTTACATCGGAAGTTACGTCTGCCCCGAGCGGACACTTTCGATGCGGTAGGACTCATACCAAGCACGTGAAGCGCGAGGGGGTTGTCCGTGGCCAAGATACTCATCGTCGACGACGAAATCGATATATGCGAGATGATGTCTTTCACCTTTGACAGTCAGGGGTTCGAGACTTTTGTAGCCCATGATGCCGCCCAAGCCTTCGAGATCGTCAAAGCTAAAGATCCTGACCTAGTCGTGAGTGATATCCGCATGCCCAAAGGCGGCGGCATGAAGCTTCTCGACGACATCAAAAAGCACAACCCCAAAAAACCAAAAGTCTTTTTGATCACAGGATACAGCGACAAGACCCGAGAGGAAGCGATTGCGGCAGGTGCAGAGGACGTGTTTGCCAAGCCGATCAAGCTTCAGGACCTCATCGAACGGGTCACACGAGCTCTCGAAAGCTGACGAGACCTACTGACATCATGCTCGCTCGTAGCCTTTGCCCAGTGTGAGGGCACTTCTTACCTTCTAGTCACAACGTAGACGCTCCATCAGATCGAAAAAAGAAAACACCACCCAAAGCAGGGTGGTGTTTGTATTTTCTGAGTCTTGTGCGCTTAGATGCCGTCGAAGGGCGAAGGCGCTACCGCGGTACCAGTATCGGATTTCTTCTTTGAAGTCCGACGCTTGGCTTTTTTGCGGCCTGGCTTTTTCGCTACGGTTTTTTTCTTACTGGCTTTTTTCCTACCGACTTTTTTCTTCGCAGCTTTCTTAGTGGCCTTCTTAGCGGTTTTTTTCTTGGCAGTTTTTTTCTTGGCAGTTTTTCTCTTGGCTGCCTTCTTGGTGGCCTTCTTAGCTGCTTTTTTCTTTACAGCTTTTTTTGTGGCCTTCTTCTTTGCCGCTTTCTTCGTCCCGGCCTTCTTCGTGGTCTTTGCCATAACTCTCAAATCCTCCTACTGTGTTGTGATATGCAGTCCCACCTTAGGGACCGAGGACGAGAACCGACTTGATTCTCGCTTACCACCATCATGAAGAGCAGCGTCTATAATCAGTCTACCACACGTTTTATTCGAGAGAGAAGAATCTATAACGTACTTCTCGACTCGCAACGAATAATTTATCGGTGACGATTCTGAGAACTAAAGCTGGTGCTCCCTATTCTCCTCTATTTTTCTCGACCACGCCGAGCTTTAGGATTTTTTTCTTCTTACATTTCAAACGCTTGTCCAGACTGAATTTGCCAGAAAAAAGCTCGGCTCGAGAGAGAGATTGGGAGGACTTTTTGTCACTTCACTCTTCACGACATCAGGGGTGACCCCATCGTACATCAGAGAGAGTTACGGCTCCCTCCACTCTGCTTCGCAGCAAACACCTCTAAAGCAGCCCGAGCCTTCTCCGAGATGAGAGGCTTTTGCGCTTTCCCTGGAGCCGTCGCGGGTGGAACGCTGGGCTCAGACTTGGTTTCCACTCTCTGTCCTCTGCCGACCCCAATCTTGAGAAGTAACTCGACGAGTGCTTCATCTGTGGTGAGGATGAAAGCCATACCAGCGTCATCCGCGTACTCGACATGCTGGAGGATCTGGAGCCGCGCCTTATTCCCCTGAGCATTCTCCTTCCAGACATAAAATGTCAGGGCAGCATCGAGAGCCTCAGCGGCGAAAATCTGCTCATTCTTCAGCGGTTTATTGGCATCACTCAGGAGCTGATCGAGCAGCAGATTCTCACGCAATGCTTGGGCCATTTTTTCCCATTGCCCCCCATCGAAAGGTTTTCGCGCAATCTCCAGATGATCGAGGACCTGCTCCCATCGGCGTTGAATGAGACTCAGATCGGCCTCGACCTTCCCCTTCATCTGCTGATAGGCCTCAAGCTTGCTACCAAGAGCTTGGAGCTTAAGGAGTTGAGCTTTCTTCTTGTCCGCATACTGGAGAACTCCCCGGGCCTCGGCTAAGACCATCGTAAGCTGATCCAGTCGAGTCGACTTTTGGCTTCCCGTAAGTGTCCGCCACTCCTCCAGCAGCTTGGCGAGGGCACGTCCTTGCTGACGGAACTCCTGGATCTCTTCCTCGAGCCGCAGTCGTCGCTGGTGCAAGATCGATATTTTGCTGTAATGATTCATCCCATTGACCAGCGATTTGAGACTAGTATCCAGAGGTAGCCCGAGTTGCTGACAGATGACCTGCCACTGCTCACGGGCCTTATTGGCATCAGCCAGAATCTTTTCATAGCGCTGCTCTAGCTCGGCCAGCTGCTGATCATGAATCTCTCGATTCTGCTCGAGTTCACCATAGAGCTGTCCGATCAAGTGAAGACACTGGTTCACAGCCTGCCGCGATTGCTCGAGGGTCTGAGGACCTAGGTTGCTTGCTCCTTGTTCTAACTGCCCAAGATTTAATAGCTTATTAAGCTTACTCGCAAGGTTGTCTTTATTTTTTTCCTGCTCGGCGGTCGCAAGACGCACATGCTGCCCCAATTCACTCAAACAGGCTTCGAGCTCTTTGATGAGTTCCTGGTCTAGTTCCAGAAAACCCCGAATACTCTGTCGATAGGAGTCATACACGGGCCTGAGCATATGTTTGGCATCATGGAGGCTCTTCCTAGCCGATTTTTCCAAGTTCTCACAAGCGAGGGAGCGAGTCAGAACCTGGAGCGCCTGCCCCCAATCCACCTGAATCTCGGGCTGCGGTAGTTGCTGAACCCCCCATTTCGTACACAGTTCTTCTAGCTCGGCTGTGACCTCCTTCAGACGCTCTGCTAGAATGCGAGGATTTTTACTGGGATCCAGCAGGGGCTCGGCCAGATTCGCGATCTTCTGCAGAAGCTCAGTCTCTTGCTCGAGCTTGGCTGCAAGCCGATGGTCAAGCTGCTGCAGCTGACCAAACACCTTTTCGATTTCCCTCTGTTGTTGGACCAGGGCAAATTGCTTGCGGCAGAGGCCATCGCCATAACCCAGGAGTTGTTCGAGCTGGCCGCGACTCAGTTGCTTTCCCAATCCGAGAGACTGCTCGAGGACTCTCTCGTTGAATTGGATGCGTTCTCGCCCAGCCCGCTCCCAGGGACTGAGGCGATGCGATGCATGGGACGGCAAAGCGCTCAATGTTTGACCGTCGAAGTTGAGATCATAGTCTCGCATCATGTGGTGCGGATCGAGTTTGTCATCGCTGCTCCGGTAGTCTTTAAATACAGCATTCAGGCAAGTCTCAAGGCGACCGTCAAAGAACTGGCGGTTTTTGAAACAACGAAACTGCTCCGCCTGACGTTCGAAGACCCATGTGTCACCGTTGTTGTCGCTGATCTGCACCGTCGCCGCCTTGATCCTTGGGGTATGCAGACCAAAGACAGCATAGCGGAGAGCACTGCGGAGAAGGTCCTGATCGGCTGGTGTCGCGTGAATCACACAGATGTTTCTGTGGATTCCACGGTCGTAACGGAAACGCCAGACAATCGCATCGTTCCCATCGTTCGGCAGAGCTTTGATACCATCGATAAACATAAGACCATCCTTGTCGGCTACAGTCGCTTACTTTTGAAGCAAGGACCAGGGATCCCAAACCGTGCATGGCGTGGGGGTGATTGTGGGTGGAGCAAAGAGGGTATGGGACCCTCGGTATTTCAGACCGTTATCTTGAGCAGCTATCCAGCGTTGCTGCTGTATGCGTAGGGGAGGAAGATACGAAGTTCGAAGGCGGCACAGCTCTCTCTCGTCATTATAACATCGACGCTTTTGGTTTGCGTAGACTCTCGACCCTCCCACCCTGCGGGAGCTAGCTTTGAGAGAGATCCAGAGATCCGTGGACACAAGCCTATCCAGCGGCTATTCATAGGGAGGCAAACGATCAACCAACCCACTCAGACACGAGTCTTCTATGCCAGCAACGTTAGTCCCTCTCAACAGCCCCACGGTTCGTTTGATGCGGTTGGGTACGGCGGCTTTACGTCTCCTCCCAGCCGAATTAGCTCACGAATGGGGCCTCTGGCTGCTCTCGAAGGAGCTGCTGCGGTGGTTTCCCCTTCCCCGTCTTGACCATGTGATCGAGGGTTTGGCCTGCACGGTGCCAGGCCTTGGAGATCTGGCGCACCCTATCGGACTGGCCGCTGGATTTGATAAGAATGCCGTCGCTCCGCGTGGCTTTGCCCAAATGGGATTATCTTTTCTTGAGATCGGCACCATTACCCCTCGGCCTCAGCCAGGCAACCCCAAGCCGCGACTGTTTCGCCTCGAGGATCAGGACGGCCTCATCAATCGGATGGGCTTCAACAGCGAAGGGGCTGAACGAGTCGCAGCTCGCTTGCGTCGCTTGCAGTGGAAACACGAACCGGTTCCGCTCGGGATCAATCTCGGTAAGAATAAGGACACCGAGGTGGAAGCCGCGATTGAGGACTACAGCCATGGCATCGAATTGTTTGGACCTTATGCCAAGTATTTTGTCATCAATGTATCCTCGCCAAACACGGCCGGACTTCGCGGTCTCGCTAACGAGCAGTTCCTGAAAGAACTCGCCCTTCGTCACCGTAAAGACCTGCATCGAATTTGGGTCAAACTTGATCCAGACATGCCGCGTCGGACCTTCCAATCCTTGGTGAGCGCGCTGGCCGATGCTGGGTTTCAGGGCCTCATCCTGTCCAACACACACCGTGTGGAAAGCCCCGAAGTAGGCGGACTCAGTGGTCACCCTCTCACCATTCAAGCGACGGCCTGCCTCGAATGGGCTCACGAAGTGCTCAAGGGTCGGATGCCCATCCTAGCTTCGGGCGGCATACTCTCGGGTCAGGACATATTCCAGCGAATCGCCCGAGGGGCCTCTGCTGTGCAAATATACACCAGTCTCGTTTATCGAGGTCCCCTTGCAGTTGTCCTGATGCTACAGGAACTGAAAGCAGAAATGGATCTTCGCGGGTTTAAGTTTTTGTCGGATGTCAAAGGCAGTTATTATAGGGATGGTGCTGGTCCCGAATCGACCCATTAAGCCTTGAGGAAAAAGTCGAGAGGCGAGGTACGCAAAGTTGCAAAGCCAGAAGCGGACTGACGAGTCAAGTCGAGCTAAAGATTTTCTGCAACACTGCATCTAGACCCTCAGGAGACGCGCACTCGAGCGTGGATTGGCCACGTTTGACATTCACCCAAAAGGAGCTGCTGATGACCCTCCACCTCGTGCGTAGAATCCGTGATAACCTTCACGGGAGCATCGATGTTACCGAGCTCGAGGATCTGGTCATCGCCCACCCCTTCTTCCAGCGAATGCGTCGCGTACGGCAATTGGCCTTTCTGCATTACGTATTCCCGGGGGCGACTCACACCCGCTTTGAACATTCACTCGGTGTCCTGCATCTGGCGGGCGTCGCTTGGGAAAAAATAAAGGCAAATCAGGCGCGACTGCGCAATAGCCTGAGCCGCTATCCAGATTTTCCCGCCTCCGAGCTCAAAGGCGGCGTTCCCCTCACCCATGGCCGTCTGCATCCCACGTTTGCCTTGATGGACAAGATCTTCAACTCTGACTATATCCTGCAGACCTTTCGTCTCGCCGCTCTCCTGCACGACGTCGGTCACCCGGCTTTCTCCCACAGTGGTGAGCACTTTATGCCGAGCTGGAAGGAGGTGGCTACCGAAAATCCTGAGATGCCTGACTACATCCGTGTCTCGATTGAAGACAAAATCCGCGAACTGGAAGCCAAGGGTATCGACCCAGCCACCCAGCGGGTCCGACATGAGATCTATTCCATCCTTCTGATCGAACGTATCTTGAGCCAGGTCTATGTGCAAAATCAGCAGCTTTCCCTTGTGATCGATCCAAGGGATGTCATTTCCATTATCAACCCCAGCATCGAGCCCTCTCCGGAATCACCGCTGATCAAAGACCAGGCGCAACATCTCCTCCGTGAATTGATCTCAGGCGAACTTGATATCGATCGCATGGATTACCTTCTGCGAGACTCCCGTGAGTGTGGTGTCGTGTACGGCGTCTTCGATGTCGATCGAATCCTCGACTCACTCTGTCTTTATTTTGATGATACCGATCGCCAGCTGCATGTCGCCATTCTCCTGTCGGGTCTCGCGGCCTTCGAGGACTACCTACGAGCTCGCTACTCGATGTATCTGCAACTCTACTTTCACAAATCATCGGTCGCTGCCGAAGCTATGATGTGGCATCTGACCGAGAAGCTCCACTCGTGGCGACTTCCCGCCCGACTGGACCAGTATGCTGCAATCGATGAATACAATATAGGAGCAGCCCTCTGGGAGGCAGCCAGGAGCCTGAATCCAGCTGAACAGGCTGCGGTTCATGTTCTGGTCGCTGATCTTTTATACAACCGCAACCTTTGGAAGCGAGTGTATGAGATCAGTGGGGCCAAAGGCCAACTCAATACGAGCACATCGCAGGCAGCGAAGGCTATACTTCAAGCCCATGGGATTACCCACCAAGAAATTTCATCGGGGAACAATCTCACGCGGTTTCAACCGAGGCGAGGGAGCGATCGCAGCCACAATTATCTACGTTTGATCCGAAAAGATGAAGAGCAGTGGCCGAGGGTCTGTCCGATAGAAGACTATTCATCGCTCATCGCCAGCAATGACTCCGTGACGATCATCCGGATCTATGCGACCCCCACAGGGGGCCACAGCATCCCGGAAATCAAAAATCTGATCACCACGCATTTGCGGCAAGCTCCGAGCCCTTAAATCGAGTCTTACGGGGTCCCACTGCCACCGCCGCTGCTGCCGGAAGATGAAGAGCCGCTGCTGCCGGAGCTGCTCGAGGATGGGGCCGCGTTCGACTTGGAATCGCTGGGGGTGGAGGACCCTGGAGAGGACGCGGAGGTATCGGCGCTCGGACCCGCTTTTTTGTTCGACTTGCCATCATAGGAATCTGCATACCAACCTCCACCTTTGAGCTGAAAGGCTGGGAGACTCATGATCTTCTGCAATTGACCTTTGTGACAGTTGGGGCATTCGGTCGGGTAAGGGTCCGACAATTTGAGCTGGTATTCCGCAATACGCTGGCATTCCTGGCAACGGAACTCATAGATAGGCATTCTTGTCTCCTGATCGTCGATTGGCTGCGATCTTCAGCGACAAGTAATCTCTGTCTTCTGCTCGGAATGTCAAGGGCCGAGGCTTAGACCTCACCCCTCTTTTGCTTGTCGATAAAGGCCGAGTCAACACGCTGCTTTAATTCTTGACCTGTCTTCCAGAAAGGCAGCCGCTTCGGGGGGACGACGATCTGCTCGCCGGTCTTGGGGTTACGGCCCTTGTAGGATTTATAGTCGCGCACGGTGAATGCTCCAAAGCCCCGAATCTCAACACGGTCACCTTGCGCCAGGGTCTCGGTGATGCTGTTGAAAAACAAATCTACGACCTCTTCCGCCTTGGCGAGGGTGATATCAGCTCGTTCCGCCAGACTTTCAATGAGCTCAGACTTTACCATTGATTTCCCCTTGTTAGAAACTCAAGCCCTGCCCCTTATTCTATCAAGAGGCCCTTCGCCGAAGCAACTATTTGCAATCGAAACTGAAACTTACAGGCCAGCCCCCTACCCATCACTATCGCGGTGACGGATTTACTTAAATATATTCGCAATTTAAGCAACGTGCAAGCAAGGGTACCCATTTTTTTTCAGCAGTTTCAGGAGCTCGCCTCGATCTCACTCCTTGAGGTCTTTCTGAACGGCAGTTTTGTCGAGCTCTGCGTCCTGGCCCTCTTCGATCGTCACGTCCCCCGCCGCGGCCTTTACCTCGGTCCAAATTGCGTCATAGAGCTGAGCCCTATCTCCAAGGTCTTCAAAGCCTTCAAAGCGAGCCATCGCCTCGTCGGATGGGTAAATGTTGGGATTCCTAAGCATCTCAGGCGGCAAGAGTCTTTGCGCTGCATCGTTGGTTGTGGCGAAATGAATCGATTGAGCGATCCGTGCGTTGATCTCAGGGCGCATGATGAAGTCGATGAAGAGGGCGGCTTCCTTCTTGTGAGGAGCGCTGAGAGGTATCACCAGATTGTCGATGGCATAGGTGGAGCCTTCACTCGGAGCGATGAATTTAATGTCGGGATGAGTCGCCTGCAGGCGAAGCACGTCTCCGCTATAGCCGTGCGCAAGCCAAAGGTCACCCGAGGCTAGCAAGTCTTTGTAGCTATTGCTATCGATACGACCGAGATGCGGGAGCGTAGCAAGCAATCGTGCTTTAGCTGCCTCGAGCTGGGTGGTGTCTTTAGAATTGATGGAAGCCCCCTCAGCTTTGAGAGCAGCCCCCAAAACCTCTCGAGGGTCATCGAGCAAGGAGACGCGCCGCTCGAGACCTTGCAGAAAGCTAGGATCAAAAAAATCTTTCCAAGACTCAGGCGGTCGCGAGAGCTTGGCGCTGTTGTACGCGATGCCCGCTGATCCCCACATGTAAGGAACGCTGTATTGACCCTTAGGGTCGTAGGTCATGTTCTGAAAGCGAGGGTTCAGGTGTTTTAGGTTGGGAATGTCTTCTTTAGGGATGCTTGCCAGACGACCTGCTTGAATCAAACGCTTGACCATATAGTCGGATGGTGTGATGAGATCGTAGCCACTTGCTCCCGCCTTGAGCTTACCTTCCATCTCTTCGTTCGAGCTGAAATTCTCTTCGACAACCTCGATACCCGTTTCCTGCTTAAACTGTTGCAAGACCGTTGGATCGATGTAATTCGCCCAAATGTACAGATTGAGGACCCGACCTCCCTCATCAGCGCCCCTACGTAAAAAAAATACGGAGGCGACTAAGCCCCCCAGTAGCGCTATCGATCCCAAAGTCTTTTTCATAAACTATCGTCTCCTCCGTGTGCTCCACCCTTGTCCTGTGGCTGAATATAGATCGTCTCACTGCTTGAGCTTCGCCGGTGACCAAAAAGATCCGGCTCTTGGCTGTCATCTCGGACCTTTGTCTCGATCCACTCCTGCATCTTTGCAAAGACAAAAGTCAATGTGATCGCCCTCGTGACGGAGGGCGGATCAGATATGCGATCACCATGCAGCTCATCGATGCTGTTAGCATCAAGGTCGAAATCACATTGATCTCAGGTGTCAAAGCAGTTCGTCCCTGAAGATTCCATATATAGAGAGGCACGGTTTTGAATCCACTGCCTCCGACCGTCAGAAAGTAGCTAATATAGAAGTCATCCAAGCTTAAGGAAATGGCCATCAAAGCTCCAGCAAAAATCGCAGGCGTCAGCTGAGGAAGGATGATGTACCAGAGCAAAGGCCATGGCCTCGCGCCCAGATCCATGGCTGCCAACTCTGTCTGACGATCGTAGTGCTGCAGGCGAGCCCGAACTGTCACCATCACATAGGACACCGCAAAGGTCACATGCCCGAGTACGACCGTCATAAACGAATCAAGTCCCCATCCCAGAGGTTGCAGCCAAGGCTGTAGGACCCTTGTCATGAAGATCAGGAGTCCGACACCCATGATGAGTTCCGGCACAAAGATTGGTAGAAGAGCGAGCAGACGCCCCGAGCGCTTGATGCGCTCGCTCCCCCGCTCGATCGCTAATGCCAGACTCGTTCCGAGCACAGCAGCCACAAGCCCTGTGCTGATGGCGATCGCGAGACTGTTGGCAATAGCCCGTCCGACTTCGGGCTTGCTTAGAGCTTTTTCGTACCAGACCAAGGAGAAGCCACCCCAGGTCAAGGCGAGTTGACTCGCATTGAAACTATAAATCAGGAGGATCAGCAGAGGAACGTAGTGCGTCGCGAGCACGAGACCCATGTGCAACCAGAGGCTGAAGCGTAGCATCGGCCGTCCAAATAATCCCGGTCTGGGCCCAAAAAGTCGTGACCAGGCCTGCTTCATAGGTCGACCCTTCGCTCACCAAGCTCGAGCAGTCTCTGCATACTTTTGCGCAAGACCATGAGGATGCCCCCAATCCCTAGCAGGAGGATGACGGCGAGCGCCGCCCCAAAGTTCCAATCGGGTTGGACTCCGGCCAAAAATTGACTTTCGATCGTCGTACCCACCGTCGGCACTAAGCCACCACCGAGCAAGCGAGGGATACAATACTCGCCGAGCATAGGCACCGCAACGAGCAGGGAACCAGCTGCCACACCTGGCAGACTCTGGGGCCAAATGATATGCAGAAAAACACTGCGAAAGGATCCCCCTAAATCTTGAGCCGCTTCGACAATCCTGACATCAAGTCGCTCCATCACCGACCAAAGGGGCAGCATCATAAAGGGGAGGTAGCCATAAACGAAGCCAAGCAAGACACCCTCCTTCGAGCTGATCAGAGAGGTATTCCAGCCTATACCCCGCAATCCCGTAGCGATCATTCCTTCAGGTCTCAGCAAGACGAACCAGGCATAGATGCGAACCAAAAAGTTGATTAGGAAGGGAGCCATCAGCAGCAGCATCCACCAGCGCCCCCGCCTGGGACCCAGGTGCAGCAAAAGCAGACAAAGTGGATAGGCCATCACTAAACATAAAAGTGTTGCCGTCACTGTGAGCGTCAGGCTCTGCACATAAATCCCCGGAAAAGGATACTCGAACGCCCGAGCAAGGAACTGCGCCCCCCAGGTCCACTCCGTCAAATTTTTTTCAACTTGCCAACCGAGACTCAGTAAAACGATCAGCAGAAAGGGACCAAAAAAGAACACCGCGATCCAAGCCAGCGCTGGGATGCCTAGCGCGGCAAACCACACACGGCTCTGACGTTGCAGATCCCAGTAAACCCCTGCCACCCCTCAGCCTCCAGATAGCAAGGCGCGAACGCGCTCGAAGCGAGGACGTATGAGCACCTCCTGATCGAGCTGCATCCAAGCCTGAGGAGCTTGCACGACCAGCAGTGGGCGACCCGCTCCGAGGCGAACCTTGAGCAAGATCTCTCGTCCTCGGTAATGCAGTTCTTCGATGCGTCCAGACCGATAACCGCGTCGATCTTCGACATCGCCCCGTTGCCTGAGGTCCCATGCTTCGGGTCGCACGAGTGCGACGGCCCTTATCGCCTGTCTCAGATCCTGTGGATTGGTCAAGGTCAGGGAAAAACCGTGATCACGACAGGTTGCTAAGGCCTCATAGCCCTGGTAGACCACATTCACCTCGAGAAAATTGGCCTCACCGATAAAGCTCGCAACCTCTCGGCTGCAGGGGCGCTCGTAAATATCTGCGGGACACCCGACCTGAAGGATCTTACCCTGCTCCATGATCGCCAAACGATCAGACATCGACATCGCCTCGTCTTGATCATGGGTGACAAAGATAAAGGTGATACCCAGCCGACGCTGCAGCTGCTTGAGTTCGCCCTGCATATCCTTGCGGAGTTTTTGATCAAGCGCACCTAAGGGCTCATCGAGCAGCAGAAGAGTGGGTCGGGGAGCGATCGCTCGAGCGAGCGCCACCCTTTGCTGTTGCCCTCCGGACAGTTGAGCCGGCAGACGTTTAGCAAAGTCACTCATCTGCACAAGGTCGAGAGCTGCTGCTACTTCGTCTTTTACCTGGAGGGTTGTCTTCTTTTGCATCTTCAGACCAAAAGCCACGTTATCGAACACGGTCATATGGGGAAAGAGTGCATAGTTTTGGAAGACCATGTTCATATCCCGGGACCGCACGGGTACGTGGGTGATGTCGCGACCCGACATAAACATCTGCCCTTGGTCGGGCGCTTCGAATCCGGCGATAATCCTGAGGGTCGTCGACTTCCCACAACCCGAAGGCCCGAGCAGGGAAAAAAACTCGCCGTGCTGGATGCTGAGGCTAAGATCCTCAATCACCATGCGACTGCCGTAGGACTTATGCAACGACTGTAAATTCAAGAGAGCGGGGGCATTCATACTGGACTCGCGTTGCCCCGGTGACCCGGGGCTCGATGAAATCAGGGCTTTATGCTCTGCAAAGCAGCCTCGAGGCCTGGGATTTGACTCGCTCCTGCAGGTACCTGGATACTGGAACCTTTCAGATCGTCACCAAGGGGCTCGAAGGGGCCCTTGAGACAAGAAGATAAAAACACTTCCGTCACAGCATTGAATGATAGCCGGTTCTCAGGTCGAGCGAAACCATGCCCTTCGTCGGGGTAGAGCACGTAAGTCACAGGAATGTTACTTTTCTGCATCGCCTGAACGATTTGATCGGATTCGGATTGCTTCACCCGAGGATCGTTGGCTCCCTGACCGATTAATAGCGGTTTTTTAATGGCTGCGGCTTTGAAAAGTGGCGATCGGGATGCTAGGAATTCGCGTCCTTCTGGGGTGCGATGATCACCGATGCGCTGAGTCAACTGTTCAATCATGGGAACCCAATAGGGTGGTATCGTGTTGAGCAGAGTTTCCAGACTGGAGGGGCCGACAATAGCGACACCGCACGCGAACACGTCGGGCGTAAAGGTCAGTCCAACGAGAGACGCGTATCCACCGTAGCTTCCCCCCATGATCGCGATCCGATCACGCGGTGCGATTCCTTGAGTCACCGCATACTCGACAGCATCGAGCAGATCGTCATGCATCTTCCCAGCCCACTCACGATTGCCAGCATTGAGGAACTTCTTGCCGAAACCAGTCGAACTGCGGTAATTGACCGTGAGCACAGCATAACCGCGACTCGCTAGCCACTGCTGAGTTCCATCGTATCCCCATGAATCTCGCGCCCAGGGACCGCCATGAACAAGCAGGACCAATGGAACAGGCTTTTCGGGCTTTCCATCACGATTCTGATCAGCGGACACAGGTAGCGTGAGGTAACTGACCAGAGGGAGACCATCCCGTGAAGTGATGATAAGCGGATGCATTGGCGCCAAGGCCAAATTCTCTAGACTCGGGCGGCTCGAGAAAAGATAGTGAGTCTTTTTCGAGGGGCGATCGTAACGGTGATACCGAACCGGTCCATCATCGACATCGTAGGCCACAATCCAAGTTTTGTCATCGAGGGTCCGGCTGATAATCTCAATATCTCCCTTTTGCACCTGGCGCAGGGCAGCAAAGTCAGCTTCGATCGACGGATCAAGGATCTTCCATTCCGGTCTTTGATAGTTGAAGCTGACGGCCTGAATGCGATGCTCGGTGGGGTGCATGAGAAACGCACCAACGTCGGCTCGCGCGTCTTCAGCAAGAATAGAGCGACGTCCGGCCTTCAGATCCAGACTGAAAGCCGCAGATGTATCGCGGCTCCGACTGTCCGCTACATAGAGGACTGTTCCACTTTTGTCAGTAGCCCATATCTGTGTATTGAGAACGTCTTCCATGGGGACCTTTTCCAAGACGCGCCAGGTACCTTTTGCCTCGCGCACCAGGAGTTCCATCCCACCATCAGGAAGAGGGCGACTGGCAGCCCGAATATTCAAATCGTGATCGGCCGTGAAACTGGAGAATTTTTGATCATTCTTGAGCACCAGGCGGCGCTGCCCGGTTCGAATATCGATCCGATAAACATCGTGGTACTGGGGATCCCGATCATTCAGACTCACGAGGATCTCATGCGGAAAGCGAACACTCAATCCCTCGATACCTGCCGCGACATCTTTGAGAGGCGTCAGATCCCGAGTCTGCCTGGTTTTGGGGTCTGTTGCATAGATATGGAAATTCTCATTCCCAGCCTCATCTTGAAGGTAGAGTAGAAACTCACTGCTATTCGACCAGGTGTACGAACGGATGCCTCGCAGTTTGTCCTGAGTAACAACTTTGGCCTCGTCTGGACGATCGACTGGGGCGACGAAGACATTCAAGACACCTTCGTGAGGCGCCAGAAATGCCAGCCACTTGCCATCCGGGCTGATGTCAGGAGACATGCGGCTTGCATTCTCAAAGAAAACTTGCCGAGGAATTAACTCAGCGGTCTTCCGCGGCGCTTCCGGAGTCGTGTGAGTGCAAGCTGTCAGACTCAAGCCGAGGATCAGAATCCCAGTTCCAAAAAGGGTGCGAGGTAGACAGGGGAGATCAGCCTTGTGCGTCATGCAAAAACCTCTCGATCGTTTACGATCGTCAAGACGTAGAACGTTTCTCCTGTGTTACCGGACTTGTCGCGGCGAGGCAAGGACTTGGACACGAGGCGGCGTGATGGCCCGTCCCATGAAACCTTCCGAGCACGGGGCGGAGAGCGGTTCGCTCGAATTTATGGCATGACGAGCTGAAGTCGTCCTGCTATCACCTTATTCGAGATCCATACACCATCCGGTCCCAGCTCCCGATCGAGCACTCGGATGGATGTCACTTGCGACAAAGGAACATCGCTATGCACGCACCGTCCGAACGATGGATCCAAGCAGCTACCAAAGCGGGTCCTGAGGATGTCACGGTCCTCTGCGGCCGTGACAAGTCCCTGACCCACCGGGCCGTTATGTTTGCGTCCTTGGCCAGCGGTATGAGTCGTATCCATCATCCCTTGCTCGGAGCGGACTGCCTGTCGACCATGGACTGCTTCCGCGCCTTGGGTGTGCGGATCGAACAGCCTCGAGCGGATCAGCTTGTGGTCCTTTCCCAAGGTTTCAAACGCTTTCAACAACCGACCCAGGCTCTCGACTGCGGCAACAGTGGCACAACAGCTCGCCTGATTACAGGCATACTGGCGGCCCAAGACGGCCTGACCTGCGAACTCATCGGCGATGCCAGTCTATCCCAACGACCGATGCGACGGGTCGTCGAGCCACTTCGAGCCATGGGAGCCCACATCGAAGGTCACGATAACGGCCACCTTTTGCCGATTCGCATCCAAGGTCGCCTCTTGCAGGCCCGATCGCACGAGGTCGACAAGGCCAGTGCCCAGGTCAAGTCTGCCCTGCTCCTGGCGGGCCTCTTCTGTCCAGGTACAACGGCCGTGAAGCTACCGGCTGGTTCGCGCGATCACACGGAACGCATGCTGCAACGCATGGGAGCCAAGATTGAGAGGAGGGAGCAGGCGGGCTATGAAGAGGTCTGCGTCACAGGACCTTTCGTGCCTATAGCAAGCGAGTTTGTCATCCCGGTCGATCCTTCTTCCGCAGCATTCTTTGCGGTGATGGGTTTGCTGAGACCCGTGGGGCGCCTCACTCTGCCGCACGTCCTCAACAACCCGACTCGCATTGGATTTCTCCGCGTGCTGCAGCGTATGAGCGGAGCCATCACCCTCACTCTCGAGGAAGACCGTCGCTATGCCGAACCCGTCATGCGCATCCAGGCGGAAGGCGGGAAGGTTTTACGAGCGACGGATATCCAGGCCCACGAAGTCCCTACTTTGGTCGACGAGATTCCGATTCTGGCGGTCGCGGCAGCCTTTGCTGACGGTCCTTCACGCTTTTCGGGCCTGGAAGAACTGAGGGTCAAGGAAAGCGATCGTTTGACGAAGACTGCCGAACTCCTTCGACTCGCTGGTTCCGATGTACGGATCGAAGGCGACGACCTCTGGATTGGGGGTGGACTGCGCGAGGTGCAAGCCTTCCGCTATGACTCTGTCGGTGACCACAGGCTCGCCATGGCGGCTGCAATTCTGGCTCGACGCTGCAAAAAGCCGTGTTGTATTTTGGACCCGGAATGTGTACGAGTGAGCTTCCCTGATTTCTACGAAGTCCTGGAAACCGTATAGTCGAATACGGAGGAATGTCTTTCCGAGACTCGAGACGTGGAAACTATTCAGTAGCCAGACTCCCTTGACGAGAGCGAAGGCACAAGGGCGTTGATCGTAGAATGGAATGCAGCGTTCACTCGTATCGAGATCGGAACAAGCAATTCATCGGCGAGACGCGCATCATAGGAAAGGTGGAGGAGCCATGGGAGCTGAAAATCGCTGCAAGATCGTGGCTGTCGATGGTCCTGCAGGATCGGGAAAGAGCAGCGTCTGCGCGCAGGCCTGCCAGCGGATCGGCTGGACTTACGTCAACACTGGTTTTCTCTACCGATCCATCGCTCTGATCTGTCGCCAACGGCAGCTCTCCTTCGACGACGACGCCTCTCTGCAAACTCTTATTCGGTCTTTTTGCGAACAGCTGCAATGGGAACCCGAGCAGCAGGCGGTCTGGTATGAGGGGCGCAATCTCGCTCCCCTGCTGTACACGGATCAGGCTGGTAAAGATGCGAGCTTGATCGCCAAGAATCCACTGGTTCGAGACGAACTTCTCCCGTTACAGCGTCGTCTCGCACTCCAATCACCAAAGGGCGCCATCGTCGATGGTCGAGACATTGGTACTGTGGTCTTCCCCGATGCTGATCTGAAAATTTTTATGACCGCCTCCATCGAGGAGCGAGCCCGCCGACGGATCCAGCAGCTCAGTCAAGGAGCGGCAGTAAGCGAGACCGACTTCGAGGCGATCAAGTCGAGTATCCTTCATCGCGACCAGCAGGATGCGGCCCGAGGCGCAGCCCCGCTGATTCAAGCCCCTGATGCCATCGTCTTTGATACCAGTTCACTCAGGATCGAAGATGTGATCTCGCAACTCATCCACATCATCCGCGATCACGGTCTCCTTCCGTAACACGCGCGGGCAGTGGCCGCTGTCGTGGACGGAGGCGCAATCGTGGTCGGGAGCGGAGTTCATCGGCCCGCGAAGGTTCCCGAACCTCTCCCCGAGTCTGCGTCTGGAGCAGCTCCTTGAGCTGCGATATCTCTTCCTTGAAACTTTTGGTTATGGTAAGTTCCAAGTGTCTTTTCAATTCCTCCTGCTTGGCTCCCATGCGACTCAGTCCCTCTTGCAAGCCCGCAATCACTATTTCCTGTGTGCCAAGCTGCTCTTTCAGTGCCTGAAGCTTTTCTTCCTGGTGCCTCTGAGCGTCGAGCTGCTCGCGTCGATACAGGCTCCAAGCTGCGATGAGCTCCCGCAAATCCTGGTGAAAAAGTACCTGCTGTTGGCTTGCTCTATCCTGTCCTGACTGCAGCGAGTCGAGCTGGGTCCCCAGCTGCCGTTGCCGCTGCTGCCAACGCACAAGCTGATCCCGCCAGATAGCATGCTCGTCGCGACGTCTCTCAAAGGAGTCAAACTGCTCTCGCAAACTTCTCTGGAGTTGTCGGATCTGAGAGTGGATCAGTTCGGCCTCGTGATTCTGAAACTGGTTCCACTTTTCCTGCAGCACCACAATAAGATCGTTGAAGCGATCATCGAGGCTATCGATCGCTTGCTCAATAGCCTTCGAGGAGCTTTGGTGTGTAGCTGTAGCTCTGGTCCATTCCTGATAGTCCCGTAGATCGCTTTCTCGATAGACGGGTCTCATATAGCGATCACGACGGATCCGTCCCACCCGCAGCTCACGTCCGGAAATCTGTGTGAGACGCGAACGTTTGATACCCAGGAGTTCCATGGCTTGTTCCGCATCGTAGGCGAACTGCTCAGCGATATCTTCGTCGCCACGCAGAGTCACGACCATGGGGAGGCTACGATCGCGCTGGGATGGAGGTACTTCTAATTCGGGATTGATAAACATCGCTACATCCGACTCAATCTGAGTTGCCACTTGTCAAGATTTCGAAAGGTCTCGAGACTCTTATAGTCCTTCTTGTTCTCGAAGAAAAGCTGGAAAGCCATCAAGTGCTCGCCTTCACGGAATTTAGTCAGGTCAAAGTAGAGGCCTAAGTTCACGGGACTCTCAATGATAGGTTTCATCTCATTGTTGTTGCGGGCTTTCAGCTCGTCTCCCGACTTTTCCGACAGATAATAAAAGGGGACATTCCCCTCCTGTAGCATACTGGGCGATGGACGCAGGAGGACATACATCATCCGATCTTCGCCGATCAGACTCGCCCAGTACTCCTTCTCTACCGGCGTATCCTTTTTGAAATATCCAAAAAGTCCACCGGAATCGCTCGCTTCGGTGTAAGGTCGCATGTTTGTCGAAAACTGATAGGTTCTTGGATTTTCCCGCAGGGCAAATCCATAATAAAAACCGCTACCACGGTTGAGGCTTTTGATACCGTCGAGCGGGTTATAGATGATAGCAGGAAGAATCACGGAGTTGCTAAAAAAGCTGACTTCTGTATACATACCGACTTCAAAGTTCAACTTCAAAAAAGTATAAAAGAAAGTGACGCGCACGATGGTACGAATGGGGCCTGTTTTGAAGGATTCCAAGCGACTATTGACCGAGCGATGATTGACTTGAACGGTGAGAAAGTACTTAAGATCAGCCCGCGCATAGAAGGTCGAGGAATCAATTAGGGGCACCGTGTCCGTCCCCAGCCCCTGGTTCGCTGAAGCTGTAGGTCCCTTGACCATATCGACCCCGTTGACCACCAGGTAGTTCTGCCGATCAAAGAGGTAACGATAACGGGATGTCCTTACCTCTCCTGATCCAAGATTAAAGACCACATATTTTTGATTGACAGGTGCAGGCGGGTTTTGATGATAGACCGCGAGATAGACGGCTCCATCGCGAGCTTCGGTCAGATGCGCGGGAGGCGTCATCCGAAGCTCGAACACGCTCTGCGGCGCGCGCCCATCGGGCCAGCGTGTCGGCATACCAACAGGTCCCACATCGTCCCCCATGAAGCTCAACTCGTCGAGCCCATCGAAGATCCCATCGGCTGTCTGGCTATTAGGCTTTGGGCCCTCGCCTAGTACATAGTCACCGATGGCGTTGATTTCGTCGATTTGAAAGGGGATTGGTACGGCCTCCCCATCGACGCCCCGCCGAAACACGCGATAGGCTGAGACCGGGTACTGAGTGGCGATCTTCATCCGGTTGGCAGGAAGAACAACGGGTGCTCGATGAATGCCTGCCCAAACGGACGTTTCTAAGCCCAAACTCGCAAGCAGAGTCAGGAGAGCCAGTAACAAACGGCAGCAGCTCCGGCTAGCTAACATGCACACATTCCCCTCAAGTCGCACGAGACAGGTACCCAGCCCCTTCTGTCCAAGTAGACTTTCGACAAAGGTCCTGGTTTCCCAACATTCTAACACAGGAGTGGCCGCTTCGACCTTTGTTCCGCGAAGCTGTTTTCCTGTCAGGCTAGGCGAGCTTGCAAAAAGGAGAGCTGTGGTCGCGCGGACCTTCGCAGGGATGCAGGGTGAGATCGAGATGCCGTCAATGGTTGCCGCGCGACACCCGAGTCGGACTACGGACAGTCGGGATCCCGAATCATGTCAATCAGGTTGACAGGATCTCCGGTTCGCGTGACGGTCGCAAAGTTCCCCCCGCACGCAACACGCACGGTTAGCTTAGCGGGAACTGTGTCTCGGAAAGCTAGGCAGTTCCAAGCTGCGGGGTTTGCTAGCCGTACTTCGGCCATCGGGCCGACCGGAAAATCGATCTGGACGAGGTTGAGCCGGGGTCCAGTCTCTCGATCCTCAAATATCCAATCGGGACTCGAAGCCTTGTGCACGTCGATAATGGTCACGTTTCGCTGCAAATCAGCGCTCGGTCCTTCGGCCTTCCACTGTGTCACACAATGCCCCAGTGCCTCCGCAGCATTCAAATCGCTGGCCAAACCTGGAGCAAGGCCTGTATCGATCGGTACAGCCCCCCCTCGATAATCCGGTTGGACTCTCCCACCAGCCTGGGCGTCCGCCGATGCACCCTCTTCGAGGACTTCCGGAGTCTTGGATTTCGAGCCCTGTGAACATTGGCTCTGCAGCAACGCAGCGACCAGCAGTGTCGGGACTAGGGTCAAAGCCTTCATGCGATCCGCCTCCCCTCATCTTTCCACTTATCGGTGAGGCTTGAGCCCTGATGAAGAGCCCCCATGAACTTAAATTTTACCTCTACATTCTAGAACCTTACTGGAAACAACCTAGAATTAATACCAAGCGGGGGGGAACGTCGTCGTTGGAGCTGAAGATCGTCCCGACTCGTCACGAGACACCGGCACACACGTTCTGAGCTGTTGCTGGATTCTGTTTCCGACCCAGCAGAGAGAGCTGGCAATCAAGCTTACGCCGACTGATTCCGGAGCAGGTGGACTTGACCACAGATGCCGGCTAGATTGACTTAGAAAAGTCCTTACACAAGCAGAGAGATACTCCTTTTTGTTCCTTCTAATGCTATGCTAGCCTCTTGTATCGGCCATTTTTGAACGCTTAGGGCGGGAAGCGAGACATCTGTTCATGCTGCAATTGTTACGCCTCTTATTGATCCTCATTGTGCTGCCTATCATCGGTACGATCGGCTTCATGATCATCGAGGATCTTCGCCTGCTTGATGCCGCTTACATGGCATTCATCACTCTCTCAACGGTCGGATACGAAGTGGTCAAACCGCTTTCCGATTCTGGCAAGCTCTTCATCATCGTCTATCTCGTCCTTGGATTTTCGCTCTTTTTTTATAGCCTCACCCAGATCGGCGAAATCGTGGTGAATGGTGAGTTGCAGCGCATCTTAGGGGGGCGTCTTATGCATCGGCAGATTAAAAGTTTATCAAACCACGCCATCATCTGCGGCCTCGGAAGGATGGGTCAGGGTATCGCCAAGGAAATGCACCGCAAAGGCGAACCTTTTGTCGTCATCGACCTCAGTGCGGAACGATTTGAAATGGCCATGAAAGAAGGGTGGGCTTGTATCAAAGGGGATGCTTCCGAGGACGATATTCTACAGGAGGCGGGGATCGAGCATGCTCGCTGTCTTGCGACGGTGTTGCCTCACGATGCCGACAATCTCTTCTGCGTGATGTCTGCTCGTCTCCTCAACAAGAATATGACCATCATCACCCGTGCTAGCTCTGAGAGTGCGATCGATAAACTCAGGCGAGCAGGTGCAACACGAATCGTCAGCCCTTACAGCACCGGGGCCGTGAAAATCGCCCAGCTTATGCATCATCCCGAACTTGAAGATTTCATCGAAATCTTTACCGATCGGCGCACGGATATCGATCTCACCGTCTTTCGAATTGAAAAAAACTCTCCTCTGGTTGGCCGTTGCCTGCGGGACCTTAACCTGATCCAACAGGGGGTGATGATCATTGGACTTCGACGAGATGGACAAAAGATTGAACTTCCTCCACCCGTCGATATCGCTCTCAAGGTGCATGACACCTTGATCGCTGTCGGGAAAGCTGTGCAACTGTCGAAGGTCCTCGCCAGACCAGCTGAGCCTTAAGATTCCGAAAAAAATTTTTGACGCACCCTTCAAACCAATTGCACCTCTCAGATCAATCGGGTGATCGATGTTCGGGAGAGGAACCTACTCCCTTTGAGAGCCCAAGCTTTCAAGTTGGTGATCGAATCTATTCGTGAACTGATTCAAGAGTGCTAAAGCAGGCAGACTTTGGACTGATGGGCCGCAAGAGGATTCTTCGGCTGTTTCGAGCCTTCGCGTCATGCCAAGCCCCTTGCCAGCAAGCTCGCAAGCAGTCTATACTTCGTCCAGAGGCATTGAGCCGAAGATGGATACAAACCTTTGAGTGGACCGCATGTCAGCATCTATCCCATATTCCCACGAAAAAAATCCTAGCTAAATCGATTATCATGCAGCAATCTAACCTCCTGTTATCGCGGAAGAAGACTCTAAATGAGGCATGAGCATGGACGTCACATCGGCAGCAGGGCTGGAAGCGGTTAGTTTGGATCATCTCGGTATCGTGTCTGCAGTGGCTCACGAACTTGATCTAGTCAAAAAAGT